>OGKM01000782.1_pt1 | contig 12327 bp, 12 predicted proteins | sample 1572501 | NCBI WGS metagenome assembly OGKM01 (sample SAMEA2582154, study PRJEB24529) | metagenome | biome: Human gut stool | place: China | collected 2011
GACAGGAAGTGAAGCAAGAGAGGATAGGGCGCTGTCATGATGCCTGGCGCTCCTGCCCGGTGTCACATAAAAACCACCAGCGGCGGGATGCCTTTGGGAAGTGTCTATACATCGAACTAAAAATATATCTTTTCGCAATTGTCGGCCAACTAATTGAATTTTTGGGGAAAGCCAAAGAAGGTAAACAATCAGAAAAAGAAATATGTGCTATTGCTCAGGCTGGACTCGGACAGGCTTGTCCGAATTGAAAAACATTGGGCGTTTACTAACTGCGATTGAGTGACAGAAATAATATCACATTCCGTAAACATTGGAAGTTTATGGGATGAGCAAAGCAGAAAAGTAACTTTTTATGCCGTACTCATCACGATGAAACAATGAATTGCAACCCTTCTCATGCTGGTGGGCTTTCTTGACTTGGCTCGATAACAATGCAGGGGGTGATGCTGCCAACTTACTGATTTAGTGTATGATGGTGTTTTTGAGGTGCTCCAGTGGCTTCTGTTTCTATCAGCTGTCCCTCCTGTTCAGCTACTGACGGGGTGGTGCGTAACGGCAAAAGCACTGCCGGACATCAGCGCTATCTCTGCTCTCACTGCCGTAAAACATGGCAACTGCAGTTCACTTACACCGCTTCTCAACCCGGTACGCACCAGAAAATCATTGATATGGCCATGAATGGCGTTGGATGCCGGGCAACTGCCCGCATTATGGGCGTTGGCCTCAACACGATTTTACGTCACTTAAAAAACTCAGGCCGCAGTCGGTAACCTCGCGCATACAGCCGGGCAGTGACGTCATCGTCTGCGCGGAAATGGACGAACAGTGGGGCTATGTCGGGGCTAAATCGCGCCAGCGCTGGCTGTTTTACGCGTATGACAGGCTCCGGAAGACGGTTGTTGCGCACGTATTCGGTGAACGCACTATGGCGACGCTGGGGCGTCTTATGAGCCTGCTGTCACCCTTTGACGTGGTGATATGGATGACGGATGGCTGGCCGCTGTATGAATCCCGCCTGAAGGGAAAGCTGCACGTAATCAGCAAGCGATATACACAGCGAATTGAGCGGCATAACCTGAATCTGAGGCAGCATCTGGCAAGGCTGGGACGGAAGTCGCTGTCGTTCTCAAAATCGGTGGAGCTGCATGATAAAGTCATCGGGCATTATCTGAACATAAAACACTATCAATAAGTTGGGACCATTACCTTTCTTCTGATCCGATTTCTGGTGAAATCGGAACCTGCGCTAATCCTTGCTGGCTTATGTCAGAACAGCGAATGGAAGAAGGTCGAATCCCACCTACAGACGTTGCATGATCTGTTGACTAAGTGGATCAGAACTGGCGATGAGAATCCTCCTTCTGAATATCAAAGCCAGGATTACAAATGAATAAGTTTGAGCTGATGCAAAAGCAGGAGAAAATTCAGAGGGAATCTGGAACTATAGCTATATGCCATTTGATGTTGTATAGGCCGATCATTTTTTCTGACTGATCGCAAATGTTAAACACAATTCGTGTCCCCGGAAATAGTCGTCATTTCCAGTATTTTGGTCAACCATACTCGGAGCGGATTATCATTACTTTTCCGATGCCAGGCGACAGTGACATCAAACGGGACCATTTTTTCTGGCATCTCCAGTTTACAGTAATTTCCCTGCGCTCCTATCGCTGATGGAATGAAAGCAATGGCGTCATTCGCAGTGAAAAAAGCGCCGAGCGTCGTATAACACGGTAACGTAGCGATGACATTATTTTTCATTCCGGCTTTGTTAAAAAAATCATCAACCAGATTTTCAATATTACCGGCACTCGGAGCAAATTTAACGGCAGGAATGTCTGAAAAGGACATTTTCATTTCAAGTTTTCCCGGAATAGCTGAGCCGTGTCTGACCACACAGCAGTACTCTTCACGCCGGATGTTTTTGCGTATCAGTCCGGGATCAATATGATTCGAAAAACCCAGTACCAGATCGACATCGCCGGAATTAAGACTTTCAACGTGGTGCCTGGAATTGAAGTCTTTGATTTCAACGCTGGCCCGCGGTGCCTGCATATGTAGTGTCTTCAGTAAGGATGGGATGATAGTAAGTTGAGCATATTCGTTTGCCATTATGCATATGCTGAAGTCCTGAATGTTCGGATTAAATACCTGGGGTGAACGAAGCTGGCTAACCTCATCCAGAATTTTTTCTATTTTAGGCACAAGAGAAAGGGCATAGTCGGTCGGCTCAAGTCCTGCACTCCTGCGTACAAACAGCTCGGTTCCGAAATAAGTTCTCAGTCTTTTAAGATATGCACTGACCGCCTGCTGAGAGATATCCAGCTTTGAAGCTACCCTTGAGACATTAAGTTCTTTAACCAGCAGTAACAATACACGCATGTGTTTGATATCAATGTAATCCACGTTTAGTTGTACCTCATACAATGTTTGCTTTATTTAAATTGTATCATAACCCATATATGATTTCTCCTGTCTTTCATAAACATATCCGAGGTAAATAATGAAAACTGTAATTCTGATTGGTGCTCAGGGGAAAATGGGCAAAGCGGCGCTGACCGGTTTGGGCGATCACAAAGTGATTACCGCCAGTCGCTCAGGAAAAGGTACGGACTATCAGGTAGATATTACAAGTCATGAATCCCTGAGAGCACTTTTCAAAAACGTCGGCGCCTTTGACGCTGTTGTTAACGCCGTTGGCCACTGCGAGTATGCTAATTTTGTCGATATGACAGCTGAGCAGTGGGAGCTCACTGTCCAGAGCAAAATGCTGGGTCAGATCAATGTCGTTAAAATAGGCCTTGAGTACATCAACGACCGCGGCTCATTCACTTTAATTTCCGGCATTCATAATGTGAAACCTATCCCCGGCTCTATAGCTGACGCGACAACCAGCGGTGCTATCGACACATTTGTACAGTGTGTGGCTAACGAACTGCCCCGCGGGATCCGTATCAATGTAGTGAACCCAACCGTACTGGAAGAAGCCTGGGATGTTTACGGCCCTATGCTGCCAGGGTTCCAGCCAGTTCCGGGCAAACTGGTCGGAAAAGCGTTCCAGCGTTCTGTTGACGGATTTATCAACGGTAAAGTTCTCTTTGTCGATGCCTAACTGCCAGTCAGTCTGTTATTCAGCGTAACTGTTATAGCCTGAGGAGGAGCATAACTCCGGACTCAGGCTATATGCGTTGGGAACTAAATGAATTTGTGGGTAATGCTCACGACGGTTTTCAGTACGCAGCTTCAGTGCTTATTTCCCTTTTTTCTAGTGCTCCCGCGAAAATACTGAGCAGGAAAGCGAAGAAAACGACCACACCGGCAAGCCATGTGGTATGCAGGAGACCGAAATGGATTACGACCAGGCCACCTATCCAGGTTCCGCCAGCGATACCGATATTGAAGGCCGATATATTCAGCCCTGATGCCACATCCACAGCTTCAGGAACGAATTTTTCAGCCTGCCTGACAGCCAGATATTGCAGTACAGGGACGTTTGCAAATGCGGCAGCACCCCAGACAAATGTAGTGACCAGCATCAGCCATGAATTAGATGCTGTCAGATATAAAGCGAACAACACCAGGGACAGTAATAAAAATATAATTTTAAGAGCATTAATAGGGCCATGTTTGTCAGAGATCCGTCCGCCATACAGATTGCCCAGTGCAGCTGCAAAACCGTATACCAGCATGACACCGCTTACCGCAGCGGGTGAAAATCCGGATATTTCCTCAAGAGTAGAGGCAAGGTAGGTAAACGTTATAAACGATCCCCCGTACCCTATCGCGGTCAGGGAATATGCCAGTATCAGCTGAGGGGTTGTCAGGACCTTAATCAGAAATCTCACGGGCGCGGGTTCAGATTTTTTTATGCCGCGGGGTATCAGTAAAAAGCTGCCTGCAAAGGCGATCATTCCGAGGACAGACACTGAAAAAAATGTGGCTCTCCAGCCAAGGTGCTGAGCGATGAAAGTCCCCAGGGGAACACCGGTGACCAGAGCGACGGTCAGCCCGGTGAACATGATAGCTATTGCACTCGTGGCTTTCTCTCTTGGAACAAGGCTGGCAGCGATTGTTGAACCAATGGAATAGAACACGCCGTGTGCCATGCCGGTAATGATCCTCGCCACAATCAACGAGACGAACCCGGGTGCCTGCCAGGCATACAGATTGCTTAGAGTAAAAACGGCCATCAGGCACAGAAGAAGCGTTTTGCGGGGCATCTTTCCTGTTGCTGCTGTTAAAAGAGGTGCCCCCACTGCCACGCCCAGCGCATAGAGACTGACAAGCAGACCCGCTGACGGTACTGAAACTGATAAATCAGCTGAAATGATGGGAATGATTCCAACAAGGACAAATTCAGCTGTCCCGATAGCATAAGCGCTGATTGTCAAAGCGAAGAGTGCTATTGGCATAAAAATCCTTAATCGATAAATGTAAGGATTAATACTGAAATATCTCTGTGAATAAGAACAGATTTATGCCGTTAAAACACTTTTGACTTCAAGGCAAAGATGAAAACAACTTTAGCAGAAATGCAGATATTTATTGCTGTTATAGAAACAGGGACATTATCACGAGCTGCGTATGAGCTGGATCTTACCGTATCAGCTGTTAGCAGAGCGCTTCGACGACTGGAGGAGAAATTAGATACCGTACTGGTCAGACGCTCAACGCGGAGACTGGAATCCACTGAAGAAGGAAGGACATTCCTGGAATATGCCAAACAAATCATTGCTTCAGTAGAGGATGCAGAAGAACATGTCACCATGAAACGTCGTCATCCATCCGGGAAGATTCGGATCATTGCGTCCACGTCTCTTGTACTGCACGTCATTACACCGGTTCTGCATCGATATCAGAAATGCTATCCTGAGATAGAAATTGAAATAATTTCAAATGACAATGTTTATGATTTGCTTGAACACAGAAGTGATGTTGCTGTTTGCATCGGAAAACTCAAAGATTCCGGCTTACATGCGAAGATACTTGGGCTGTGCCAGATGATGTTTGTTGCCTCTCCGCGATACATTGCAGAGCATGGTATGCCTCATCGAGTTGATGCATTAAAAAGCCACAGGCTGATAGGTTACAAACAAAACTCCTTAATGAATGACTGGCCTCTGGATACGGGCGAAGAACACTATTATAAAATTCAGCCATCCATTGTCGCTTCAAACAGTGAGATTATAAGACAGCTGGCCATTCACTCGTCGGGTATTGCTTGCCTGCCAGAACCGTATGTAAAAAATGATATTACAAAGGGTGATCTTGTCAATCTTGATATAAAAGAGAAACTGCGTGTCCGCGAACCACTCAATGCGGTTTATTATAAAAACATTGTTCTTCCATCAAGAACCTCATCATTTGTAGAGTTCCTCGCGGAAAGTTTAGTGTTGCCCTCGGAATAAAAAATTATCCCATATCATTATAAATAAAAGAAAGTGTTACCGGTAAATGTTGGACTGTAATCAACGACACCGGAAAGGGATCAGGGTTTCCCCGTTCGTAGTAATGACATCCCGAAACCAGTAAAAACTATCCTTTGGATATCTTGCATAATCGCCATCACCGCTGTCATCATGGTCAACGTAGATAAAGCCGTAACGCTTATCTAACTCTGCGGTGGCGTTACTGACCAGATCGATGGGGGCCCATGCTGTATAGCCCATAACTTCGACGCCATCCTCGATTGCTTCATAAACCTGATACAGGTGATTATTGATGTAATTAATACGGTAATCATCATTGACGGTCATATCCTCGTTAAGCTTGTCTCTGGCACCCAGTCCGTTTCCGGCAATGAACAGCGGCTTCTGATAACGATCCCACAGCATGTTTAACAGAATGCGCATTCCCGTCGGGTCAATTGTCCAGCCCCACTCCGACACCGGCAGCAGCGGGTTTTGTATCATGCTCAGCACGTTACCCCGTGACTTCTCGATGGTGTCCTCGTCGGTTGTCGCACAGCCGCTGTTGTAATAGCTGAACGAGATGAAGTCCACGGTGTTGTTCTTCAGCTGCTCGCGGTCCTCCTCTGTAATATCCAGCACAATATTATTGTCACGGAAGAAGCGCAGCATGTACCCCGGGTAGGCTCCGCGGCACTGCACGTCGCCAAAGAACAGCCAGCCGCGGTTCTCATTCATCGTTTTCAGCACGTCATCCGGTTTGCAGGTCAGCGGGTAAAGCAGGCCCCCCAGGAGCATATTGCCGATTTTTGCATCCGGGATGATGTCATGGCACCGCCCCACGACGATGGCACTGGCGACCAGCTGATGGTGGATAGCCTGATAGATATCAGCCTGACTGCTGCCTTCAGGCAGGCCCACTCCGGTCAGCGGCGCGTGCAGGGACATGTTGATTTCGTTGAAGGTCAGCCACAGCTTGACCTTCTCTCTGTAGCGCCCGAAAACCGTGACGGCGTAGTCAGTGAAAAAACCAATCAGTCTGCGGTCAGCCCAGCCGTTATAGCGGGTCACCAGATTCCAGGGCATCTCATAGTGGGAGAGCGTCACCATCGGCGTAATTCCGTGCTGCAGAAGCTCGTCAAACAGCCTGTCGTAGTAGGCCAGACCGGCTTCATTCGGGGTCTGCTCATCACCCTGTGGATAGATGCGTGCCCAGGCGATGGAAACGCGCAGGCAGGTAAACCCCATCTCGCTGAAGAGTTTAATGTCCTCCGGGTAGCGGTGGTAAAAGTCGATGGCCACGTCCTTGATGCTGCTGACGCTCCCGTCACGTTCCACCACCTCGCCGAAGATACCTGCGGGCTGAACGTCCGAGGTGGACACCCCTTTGCCGTCCTTGTCCCATGCACCCTCGACCTGGTTTGCGGCAATTGCCCCGCCCCAGTAAAAATTATCCGGGAACACTGTTATTGTGAAGTGTTTATTCGCTGTATCTGACATTTTAGCTAACCTGTATACTAGGGCTGGAATAAACATATAATGCTTAAGGACGGTCCAATAGAGAGAAAATCGTTATGTATTATGAGAAGGGTTCATTTTGTCTGAATGGATTCATATAACAACTTAATATCCTGCACCTTCCTGTAAACCCTGCCATGATAAAAGGTTAATCGTATTTAATTTAAAATGCCTGAACGCAGAGTCATTTTTTCCAGTTCTGTCAGATCCTGATTATAATTTGTCGTTTATTCGATGTATCTGCATGAAAGGGAAATAGCGAATAAAAGAGTATCTATGGTCCCGCCCTGACGGAGCTGAAATGGAGCCAGACCGTTCTGTTCATATGAATCTGGTTATGAGAAATATTTAGATGGCGTGGTACCAAACATTGCCTTGAAAGCAGCAATAAAGCTTGAAGCAGACTCATAGCCTGACTCCAGCGCGACATTCATGACACTCTGGCCATAAGCCAGACGTTCCAGTGCAAACAGCATTCGATGTCTCTGTCTCCAGGCTCCGAAGGGAAGATTTGTCTCCTGAGCAAAAAGTCGTTCTATCGTTCTTCCGCTAGCTCCTGCTTCTCTGGCCAGGTCGTGCAGCGACCGTCGTGATCCCGGGTCGTGCTCCAGTAATTTTATTAAGTGGATGGCTCTGGGATCTTTCGGCTTGATCAGTTCCAGTGATGCGAGCTGTAAACCTGAAAGACTGCCTACCAACACCTCTGCCAGTCGGTGACTGTGACTATTTTCATCATAGGTCCACCCCATTTTTGCACACGCCATGATGAGCTCCCTGACCAGGTTGCTCACTTCAACCACGCAGCAGTGTTCAGGCTTATCCATGGAAAAAAAAGCGGGAGAAATATACAGAACAAAGAGCGAGGCTGGCTTCTTGGTTTCAACATAATGTTCAGTACCGGCATCAATCCAGAGTGCCCTGCTGGGTGGAAGAACCCACTCGCCGACATGTGTTTTGATGTGAATGACGCCCCGGGAGGAAAAAATTAACTGGTGGCGCGCATGAGTATGCTTTTCAAGAACATCAGCCCCCCATTGTTCTGGCTGACCTACCAGAGGCGAGATAGCGAAATCTGGATTCATAGTGTTTTGGCGTATATTAGACATAATTTGTCATCCTATCTGAATCATGACACGCATGCTACTGGTATTTTTTAGGTTGTTTTTACACCGTCGCACAGGGCGTATCAGATGAAAAGTAGTGAAGAAATGATATCAGGGAAAGGAAATGAGCTGGCTTATTCAGCAGACAATATTAAGTTCACAGAACTCACGGACGCAAAACTTGCCACCAGACTGGCATTCTTTATCGCTGGTTTTGGGCTCGCCTGTTGGGCTCCCCTGGTACCCTTCGCCCAAAGCCGTATGCAGGCGGAGCCCGCTCTTTTGGGTGCCGTATTGTTATGTCTGGGTCTGGGGGCATTAATAGGGATGCCTGCTGCCGGTGGCATTTCTGCTAAAGCCGGCAGCCGGATGGTCATCATCATGGGTGCTGTGGGTATTGTGGTTGCTTTACCCCTTCTTGCCCTGCTTTCCACCCCCCTGGGAATTGGTGCTGCACTTTTCTTATTTGGCCTTTCGATTGGTGCGACTGATGTAGCAGCCAACATTCACGGTTCTGAAGTTCAGGATCGGGCGGGTATGCCTTTAATGTCAGGATTTCATGGTTTTTACAGCGTTGGAGGGCTTGCCGGCGCTGTGGTTATGACTTTGCTGATTGCCACGGGATTACACGTTTTTGTGGCATCGATGATCGCAATATTTACGATACTGATATGCCTCTCAGTTATCAGAAACAAGTTCCTCAGAACAGTTACGGTTAACGACGCGCCATTATTTGTACTTCCTAAAGGTAAAGTGATTGTGGTAGGCCTTCTGGCAATGGTGATGTTCCTGGCAGAAGGTGCGATGCTTGACTGGGGTGCATTGCTCCTGATTCAGGAAAAAAGTTTACCGGCAAACATAGCAGGATCGGGGTATGTTGTCTTTGCGGTGGCGATGACATTAAGCCGCTTCGTCGGTGACAGGCTCGTCTCACTTGCAGGAGAGCGCTGGATACTGACTCTTGGTGTAATATTTACGGCAATTGGACTTTTGGTTATTTCACTGTCCTCATCCGTTGCCATTGTCTTTAGTGCGATTGCGATAGCGGGCTTTGCTGCCGGTAACGTGGTGCCTATTTTGTTCACGCGTGCAGGCAAACAGGATTCAATGGCCCCTTCTTTGGCTATCTCCGCTGCAAGCATGCTGGGATATCTGGGGGTGCTTATGGGGCCCGCAGCGGTCGGATTTATTGCACATTATACAGGACTGGCCAATGCGTTTTGTTTCCTGTCCGCCCTGGTCATGCTATTTTCCCTGACCATCATCCCTATTTTCTCTGAAAAAAAAATGTAGATCATTAAAAATTAATAGAATATATGAAAGGAATAGCTATGAACCATCTTTCACATGACAACATTAGCCTCTTACAGCCGTCAGAAGGCTCCGTTTGGAACATTGATACGCTATCCCGGAAGATAGCCGTTAGGGCATTGCCGTACAGTGATATTTTCATCGATCCGGGAAGGGGCACAAGCCAGGTAACGTCTGCAAGCCGGTGTAATGCAGCAACACTTTTACGTCCGGCTCCTGGCGGAGACTTTCAATTTCGTTCAACGGTAAAAGTCGAATTCGGTAACACCTTCGATGCCGGCGTGTTGCTTCTTTACGTTAACGAACGATCATGGGCGAAGTTGTGCTTTGAATATTCACCCGAACGTGAACCCATGGTTGTCTCTGTGGTGAACAACGGATATACCTCTGATGATGCCAATGCTTTTACCGTCAGTGGACAGGAAGTGCATTTACGGATCTCCCGCAAAGATAATGTATTTGCCTTCCATGCTTCGCTGGATGGTCAAAAATGGATATTTGTGCGCGCTTTTCCCCTTGATGTGCTGAACGACGCGGAACAGATTTTACACATAGGGTTCGAGGCACAAGCGCCTAACGCCTCCGGATGCGAAGTAGAATTCTCTGATTTCGCCCTCGTTTCAGGAAATGTTCCTGATTTCCGTAGCGGAAAATAGAGAACCGGATTTCAGAGTGAATGCAGGGCATACCGGTAAAAACATATCATGTGGTCCCGCCACCTCACTTTTACCCTGCATGCTAATAGATCTGTATAAATAAAGCCTCATATGATATGAGGCTTTATTTTTTGCTATCTGTATATTTTACGACGATTGATATCGGTAATCCGCCATACTGCATTTCTGCTATTCATATGAACTCAGGCACGGTGTATAACATTTTTGAGGATACAATTAGATATCTGGAAACCCCAGTTATTTATACATTTCTCAGACGAATTTTTAGAAACTGGATTGTTACTGCGTTTGCAGGCAAAACCTTCTTCAGACCAGTATTATCTGGGCGGAGTGGGTTTTTTTTGCTTTTTGAAAGGTAAATGTCCCTATGAAATATCAGTCACTTGCTGAATTTATAATTAACCGGGTCGGCGGCCCGGAAAATATTAAAAGTTTAACCCATTGCGCAACAAGGCTTCGCTTTCAGTTAAGAAAATATGATGTTGTTCTGAAGGATGATTTGAGCAACCATCCAGAGATTATTATGGTGGTAGAAAGCGGGGGCCAACTCCAGGTGGTTGTGGGTAATAATGTTTCTGAAGTTTATAAGGCTATCGAAGCTACAGGCATTACGGATGAGACTGATCTAGCTGCAGGGAGCAGCGACGAGGCAGTCATAAAAGAAAATATCTTTAACAGGCTGATTAATGTGGTTTCGGGGATTTTTACCCCTTTTCTGGGGATCCTGGCCGCTTCCGGGATTATGAAGGGGCTGCTAGCCCTTGCTATCGTTTGCGGAATTACGACTGAGTCGAGCGGAACCTACAAAATACTGGCGGCAGCTGGTGATGCCCTGTTTTATTTCTTCCCTCTCGTGCTGGGTTACACTGCAGGCAAGCGTTTTGGCGGGTCGCCATTCCTGTCGATGGCGATTGGCGGCGCACTGATGCATCCGGCAATGATAGCGGCGTTCGACGCTCAGTTACAGCACGGCGCGTCAGTTGATGCCTTCCTCGGAATTCCCGTCACTTATATTAATTATGCCGGCTCGGTTATTCCGGTCATATTTGCTGCCTGGCTCAGTAGTGTGGTGGAGAAATTCTGTAATAAAATTCTCCCTTCAGCGGTCAAAAACCTCTTCACCCCTCTGATAGCGCTTCTCATCGTCGTTCCTGCTGCGTTCCTGCTTATTGGACCGCTCGCTACCGGCCTCAGCCACCTTATGGCAAATGCGTTTCTGGCCGCTTATGAGTTTGCGCCTGCTTTAGCGGGTACGATCATGGGGGGACTGTGGCAGGTCTGCGTCATGTTTGGTCTGCACTGGGGTCTTGTCCCCATCATGATCAACAACATCAGCGTGTTAGGCCATGATATTATGCAGCCATTACTGGTACCGGCCGTGGTAGGCCAGTTGGGCGCAGCGCTGGGTGTGTTCCTGAGAACCCAGGATCCAAAATTGAAAACTCTTTCGGGTTCGGCAGTCAGCGCGGCCATTTTTGGTATTACGGAACCTGCAGTATATGGTGTTAACCTCCCAAACCGACGGCCATTCATCTTCGGCTGCACGGCCGGAGCCATAGGCGGGACAATAGTCGGAGCATTCCACGGTAGTATCTATTCTTTCGGTCTGACCAGCTTCTTCACTCTCGCTCAGATGATCCCACCTACCGGTATGGATATGACCGTGTGGGGGGCCATAATCGGCACGGCCTTATCGCTCGTGCTTTCTACCTTACTGACCTATTTCTTCGGTTTACCGGCATCAAAAGAATCGCCAAGTGCTAACCCAGGTATCGCACCAGAAACAGCAGAGATCGTTATTCTCTCTCCGCTACAGGGGAAGGTTATTGATATTGCCGAAATCCGCGATCCGACCTTTGCCAGTGGCCTGCTGGGTAACGGAGTGGGGATTATTCCAACCTCCGGTAAAGTTATTGCGCCCTTTGACGGAGTTGTGTCGTCAATATTTAATTCCCGACATGCTATCAACCTGGTCAGTAATGATGGTGTGGAACTGCTGATCCACGTCGGGATCAATACCGTAAATCTCAAAGGTGAAGGTTTTACGGCACATGTAAAAACGGGTGATTCGGTAAAAGCCGGTGATCTGTTGATTGAATTTGATCTCGATTTTATTCAAAGCGCAGGATGTCTGCTGGACACGCCGGTATTAATCAATAACAGCGATGAATTCAGGGCAGTACATCTGGCAGATAAACAGACTGTTTCATATGACACGGTATTGATGACAACGATTAAGTGAGGAAGATTCATGAAAAAATTCCCGGATAATTTTTACTGGGGCGGGGCAATTGCCGCAAACCAGGTCGA
>OGKM01000784.1_pt1 | contig 12316 bp, 12 predicted proteins | sample 1572501 | NCBI WGS metagenome assembly OGKM01 (sample SAMEA2582154, study PRJEB24529) | metagenome | biome: Human gut stool | place: China | collected 2011
ATTGAGCCACAAAACACTTTCACCTAATATAATTAAACCCTTAAGTACTTTCACCAGCATATAAAAAGGCACCCATACAATGTATGAGTGCCTTCTGTTAATTCCTTAAATTAATATATTCAGTTTTAGATGCCTCTACAGGATTGCCATTACTATCCGTAGCCGGTGTAAATTTCCATGTAGAAATCGTGTTCACAATGGATGCATCCGCATCACTACTACCAGTCGTCCCTTTTAACTCCACATGAGATACGGATCCATCTGTATTAATAGTAAAGTTTACATTAACAACAGTTGCATCACCAGCATAACCATGTAGCACACCAGAATCAAAACCCGGTGTAGATACTGCTTTTGGTGCTTCATAAGGTGTGGCCGCCATGGAAACAACGGCAGACATGGACATAATTAAGGCCGTTAAGGCAACACAACGCAATACATTACTCATCAGCTTTCTCCTTATTTTGCCTTAGGACCATTCGCTTTCGCATTTACATCAGATGCATGATTATCGTTAGACTGCGATTTGTCTACCGTCAATTTACCATTACCAGACTTAGCAGGAGCATCAGCCTTTGGTAATGTGATTGTCATACCGATGATGGATGCATGGGCTTTTTGATCTGTGCCAATAGCCGGCGTAAATTCCCATTGTCTAATGGCAGCTTTCACAGCCTCATCAACAGGGCCATAACCAGAGGATTGTTCTACAAATACGTTTTCAACCTTACCTTGTTTGTTAATCAAGAAACGGACACGCATATGATCTGCAATGGTAATTCCATTTGGAATAGCTGGCATTGTAGGTTTAACGATGGATATTTCGCGAGGCGCTTCTGTAAATCTGCCGGCAGCCGCATCAGCATGAGCAGGCATCATAGCACCTACAGCAAATGTAAGAACAGCAGCACAAGCGAATCGAGTTAATATATTCATGGTTTGTTCCCCCTCGAAATTAATATAATAAATATACATATATAATACTCGATAAAGATTAATATTTAAAGAGGCATAAAAAAACAGCTTTCACAAAACTATCCGTAAGATTACGCATAGCTCAAGTGAAAGCTGTTTTAACATATAGCCACTAATTACTAGCTATACCTAAATACTAATGTATAAACATTGAAAGATTAGAATTTATTAAGATATATCCGTATATATCTAAAATGCAACGCTTATTTAATCTCCAAGCCAAAGGTTTGAGAGCTACTAACTGCAATCGCATTACCATCATCATCAGTAGCTGGATAGAAGGACCAGTCACTAACTGTAGAAATAATGGCATCATCAGCCGGGCCATAGCCAGAAGAAACAGACATATACACTCCACTAACAGATCCATCTGCTTCAATAGTAAAGGAAACAGTAGCACTACTCCCTGTTGCTTGACCAGCTGGAATCGTTGGAATGCTCGGAATCGGCGTACTTAAACGACGTGGTCCACTGGCTTGACTCGCTTTAGGTGTATTACTATTGTTGTTACTATCATTACTGTTAGTATCATTATCATTATCATTATTAGTATTAGTATTAGTATTATTGTTATTCACATTAGAATCTGGCTGCGGAGTTGGTGTCGGTGGTTGCGGCGTATCTGGTGTTTTCTTATCTTCTATTTTTTCATTAATCGGTACACCATTCTTAACATCTTGCATAGCCTGCTTTACCTGCTCTGGTGTTGGAGGAGGTGGGATTTCTACCTTTTCCGTTTTTGGCGCCGCCACCTTTGGTGCACTAATTGGTGCAACATCATCAGAGACGATTTCCATTTCGATTACTTCTTGCGTATGTTCTACTTTAGGAGCAGCATACTGCATATACACAGCTCCTGCCGCAAAGATAGCAAAGTTAATAACGAGGGACGCCGCGAAGGATGATTTCCATCTTGACATATTTACCTCCTTATTTACTTTCAGTAGCAATAGCAATCTTCGTAATATTCATCTGTTTTAATGTATCTAACACTTGTACAAAAGAACCATATTGAGCCGCTGTATCAGCACGCAATACGATTGTCATTTCAGTACCTTTAGCTTGCTCGATTTGTAAATATTTAATCATACCCTCAATATTTGTCTTAGTATCATTAACATATACAGAACCATCAGCAGTTACCGTAATAGGCACTTTCTTTTGAATATCTACCTTAGCAGTTTGAGATGCGGGCAAATTAACAGGCATAGATTTTTGTACAACCATAGATAACATACTCATCATAAAGAATACTAGCAAGAAGAAGATGATATCGATCATAGGGATAATCATCAACTTTGGTTTGTTAGTCGTACGTAAACTTCTAAGCTGCATTATTGTCACCTACCAATGCTGTCATGTATACAGCACCTACTTCTTCCATTTCGGATACTAAGTTATCTTCACGTTGAACTAAGTAAGCATGGATAACAAGTGCAATAATAGCCACACAAAGGCCTGTAGCAGTCGCAATCAACGCTTCCCCTACGCCCCCTGTAATAGCAAATGGTTCACCATCAGATACAGATAATACAGAGAAGGAACCTATCATACCTGTAACAGTACCAAGCAAGCCAAGTAATGGAGCCAATGTTACGATTGTTTCGAGATAGTTCAAATGTGCACGTAAGCGAGCTGCAATAGCACCTGCCGCACCTTGCAACGCTTGTGTTTGTTTATCTACATCATGAGGTTGTGCTGCTGCTGTTTCAACAAGCTCTGCTGCTACACCACCATCAGCTTCACACACATTGCGTAATTCGGACCATCTACCTAATGGTACAAGTTCGGACACCTTTGCTTTTAATGTATCTAAATCAGATTTTGCAGAGTTGTACATACGTACACGCTCTACCAAAATCGCAATAGCAATAATAGAACATGCTAGCAATGGGTACATTACTAACCCGCCTTGGTGAAATAATTTGATAATATCTGTCATAAAATCCTCCTACCTTTCGGCATAATCAACAAAGAGCTATATTAAAAATTATGCGTTACACCAACAACAAAATTACGTTCCGGCATTGCATAGGCTCCACGAGTATAAGAGTATGCATAAGATTCATAATTTTCATTGGTTAAGTTATAGCCTTTGAGATAGAACTTAGTATTAGGACGCCATTGGTAATTTACATTCATATCTACTGTGAAGTATTTAGAACCTGTAAATTGTTGTTCATTACGACCGGTAACATAGTTTAGATCAACCCCAACATCCCATTTTTTCTTATTGTAATTGATACCCAAGCTATACCCATTAGGACGAGTATTAGTTGTATCTGTTTCATAGGATGCATTACTTTGTTTTGTTTCAACTTTACTAAACTCATAACCACCACGTATACGCCATGCATCATTAAGTTTATAAGTTGCATTCAATGATAAACCTGTACGTTTTTCACGATCTGCATTAACGTAAGTTCCTGGTAGCCCTGCAACTGGATTGGATTGCCATTTTAATGCATTTTTAAGTCGAGAATGGTAAACGCTAGCAGAAATATTCAATTTATCATTAATTTTACTGTCCACACCAACTGTAACCGTTTGAGATTTTTCTTGTTCTAAATTTGCATTACCAATCCAGAATGGCGTATTAGCATAGCGCATTTTTAATGTTGGATTGTTAACTGCTTGTCCCCAGGAAATATAAGCACGCGTATCATTACTAATTTGTTTATTGATACCAATGTGACTTGTAACATCCCCACCATAATCACTATGATGTTCATAACGTGCGCCTAGATTCATAGACCAACCATCGCCTAATGTCCATGCATCTTCAGCAAAAATGGCTTTAGTAGTGGCGTTTTGATCCATTGTAGCGCCACCATTTTCTTCCCAAATATCTTGTTTTTCCCAAGATACACCACCAACTAAATTATGTTTTCCAAGAGTCCAGTTTTTCTGACCTTCAAAGGACAAACCTTTTAAATTATGTTGATAAGAAGAGCCAAATGGTGCATTCGTTTTATCTTGTACACGGCCAAATCTAATGAATGTACCTTCGCCTTTATTCTTTTGGTTGAAAGTGTAAGTAACACCTAAATTAGTAATTGTTTTATCTTGGATGCGCCCAGGATATTGAACATCACCAGTATAGACATTTCTCAATAATAGACCGCCTCCATTTTTACTACGTGAGCGAGCAAAATCAAGAGTAGCACGGTCATTACCGATATATCGGTCATAGCGCAATGTAATATCTTCAGAGTCTATTTTAGAATCTTTAAATGTATGACTATTACCCTTATCATCTTTATATTTATAATTACCACGGCGTTCTTTAGCATAAGTAATCATATAACGATTCTTTTCATCACCACCAGAATGAACAATAGAGCCACGACGATGATTCCAAGAACCATATTCCGCATTTAATGTTGTTTTAGTTTCTGGTCCAGGATTCTTAGTGATAATATTAATAACCCCAGCAGAAGCCTTTTCACCATATAACGAGGAATTAGGACCACGCACAATTTCAATTCGTTCCACATTATCCATAGAAATATTGCCAAGATCAGATGCATTAGCTGCACCGCTTACAGTTACATGGTCAAAGTTTTGTTTACGGCCATTCACCAAAACGAGCACACGTGTATCACCATTTAACACAGGGTAAGATACACCATTCTTATCAACTACCTCTACATCTGCAGATTTCAAAGCTTGTGATACCGTAGAAAAGTTACCTTTCTCTATTTTTTCATTATTGATAACTGATACATTGGCAGGAATCTCTTTCACTGCAGTTTTAACACGAGTACCTGTAATCACCATGTCATCTAACTGATAATCTACAGCATATACATTAGATGCAATAGAAAATGTAACAGCCCCTAACACCAACACTTTTAGTACAGACTTATTCATATGTTCTCCTATACATTTATTACACACAAAATAAAATTATTATACAAAATACGAAATACGATATTATGAACAAAACTAAATCATAAATTAGATTGCAGCTTTATCTAACTGTGCTGCAATCTGTTCTAGTACATCCACAGTGCGACCATTCCCATTATTAACAGCTCCGAAGTCTACAGTAATAATATGATGATTCCGAATGGCACGAAGTGAATTGATTTTACTATCCTCTAACAGTAAAGTTTGTCCACTCTGCTCGAATTCAGTATCATCTGTTGTTTTACGTGACATAACTAATACAATGTAATCTGGATCATAGCCTAGAATACGTTCTGGACCGACTGCTTTTAACATGTTTTCGGTCACAGGTTTTCCACCTGCCTTCTCAACAATATCGTATATAATATATCTTTCACCATAAACACTATACGTACTATTTCCATAACTTTGTAAAATCAGCACTGTTGGTCGATTTTGATGATTACTTACTCGGTCTTGCACTTGTTGAACCCGTTGTTCTAAAGACTTACGATAAGCCTCCGCCCGACTTTCAACATTAAAAATTTTCCCTATATCATCAATAAATGGATATACCGTAGACTCTAATGTAGGGTGTCCCTGTCTAACAGTAGCAGGTACAACATAGGTTGCTACATTTCGATTATGCCAATTTCTTACATCTCCAAGGGCATTTGGTTGAAAATGATGATTCCACCCAATTATTAAATCCGGGCTTATTGAAAGAACCTCTTCTTTTGTAGGAACAAAAGGAGCTTCTACCTTCGGAATGCGATTATAAGATACAGCTAATGATATAGGCTCCACACCATAGGGTGCCACAGTGGCTACAATACTAGAATCTAACCCTAGAGCAATCAATAATTCTGTAGCACCAGGATATGTGCTTAATACCCGTTTAGGCACCTTTGGGTAGATGACATCTAATACATGTCCATCACCATCAAAATTGCTAATAACAACACCAGGATCAGCAGTTCTATGGCCATCATAGTTATTTCCATGATGATAGCTAATCCAACCTACAATAACCACTAAAGCAATTAAGATACTAGAAAGCAAAAATTTATGGATACGATATAAACACTTCATAGAGAGGTCTCCCAATCTACCTTGTATCGCACATGTGGAATCTGGTATTCATCATAATCAACATGAGAATTTACATTGTACACATCCCGTAATGTTTCCTCTGTAATGACCTGTAATGGAGTACCCATTCGTTGAATCACACCATTCTTAAGTACACAGATACGGTCGCAAAATTGAGCAGCCAAATTTAGCTCATGTAAGGCAGCCACAATCCCAATCCCCAGAGACTTAACTAACTTAAGCAGCTCTAATTGATACGTAATGTCTAGATGGTTAGTAGGTTCATCAAGAATAAGGTATTCTGGCTCTTGAACTAGAGCTCTAGCGAGCATGACGCGTTGCTGTTCACCTCCAGATAAGGTTGTGAAAGACCTCTCTTTTGCATGCCACATACCAACCTTACGCAAAGCATCTTCAGCCAACACATAGTCTTGTTCGGTATCGTCAGAAAAACTACGTTTATACGGAGTGCGGCCCATCAAGGTAATTTCAAGAACCGAAAAATCAAAGTCCAGTCTTGTAAACTGACCCATAACTGCAATTTTTTGTGCTGCTGTACGAAGTGGTACTTCATCTAAAGGTATTCCATCAAATAATATATTGCCAGACTGAATGGAATTCACACGATACAAGTGTTTAAGTAAGGTAGATTTACCACAACCGTTTGGCCCTATTAGCCCAACGAATTCATGACCGCCTAATGTCAATGAAACATCCTTTAAAATTACTTTATTCCCAATTTCGTAGTGTAAATTTTGAATCTCAATCTGCTCCATCTTACCCTCCAAAATTAGTTGACTTACCAAATAATAATTTCATAAAGAGTGGAGCACCCATAAGAGCAGTAATGATTCCAATCGGTAAATCTCCAGAAGGAAGAATTACGCGGCTCACCAAATCTGCTAACACCAAGAATATAGCACCAAACAATATAACCACAGGCAATAATTTACGATGACTTGCTCCTGTAAAAGATCGCATCATGTGTGGAATGACTAAACCTACAAAACCAATAATGCCGCACTGTGATACTAATACCCCTGTAAGTAATGCAATACAAGCCATATAGATACGTCGTTTCTGCGTCGCATCAATACCAAGCGTCATCGCTACATCTTCACCAAGTAATAATGTATCTAGCACTCGAATTTGACTGAGAAAATAAATAGCCATAACAGCTACAATTACTAGCGGCAATAACAAGCCGCTCCATTTTGCATCAGCTAAGGATCCCATTGTCCAAAACGCTGCACTCTGAATACCTTCTGCATCACCAGCCATATAAATGATAAAGTTTGATAATGCCGAACAAAGAGCACTGACTACAGCACCAGCTAAAATTAGCCGAACTGTAGACATTTTTTGTCGAATTCCAGCCAACAAAAGTACACCTACGGTAGCTAGAATAGCGCCTACAAACGCACCTCCTGCTACCCCAAGGGCAAATCCTGGAATGATTACCATGGATCCAATGAGAATAGTGCCTACAGCACCAACAGAGGCTCCAGAAGCAATCCCCAATATAAACGGCTCTGCCAAAGGATTTTGCACCGCAGCTTGCATGATTACGCCAGATAAGGCCAATCCAGAACCTACGATAGCGGCTAGGATAACACGAGGAATTCGGATATCCCATACTATATCCACTAATGGTAATGGTATCGAATCAATATTTCCCATCCCCAAAGCCTTAAAAGATATAATTTTCCATACTGAATCAAGCCCTATCGAAACAGATCCTATTCCCGCAGCAAAAGCCATTGATATTAATAAAGCTAACAATAACCCCCAAGTAAGAAGTAATAAGCGTTTATCTCCTATAATGCACACCTCCAAAAGAAAATCACGCTATAGTATATAATTCAAAACAATTTAAATTACAATACTATCCACTTTAATATCGATAACTATACTCAATTATCCTCTATAGAATATCAGAAACAATAATCATTTTCAATAAAAAAATATGTTAATTTAAAGTCAACTCTCGTGTATGGAATTCTTTCAAATACAAACGATGTGCTACGCTGACGATTGTCGCATGAGGGCAATATACATCAAGCAAACGATACATTAGCGTCTCATTATCTACATCCAGTGCCGATGTTGATTCATCAAGGAATATCCAATCAGGTTTCAACAGGAATAAGCGCACAAAGCTCACCCGTTGCTGTTCTCCCAAAGATAGTGCTTGTGACCAGTTAGCTACCTCATCAATACGGTCTACTAATTGTGGCAAATTGCAAAGACGTAACAGATCTGCAATTTGTTCATTTGTAATATCAGTACGATTTGTAGGATATACAAGAATGTCTCTCAATGTACCCATTGGCATATACGCTTTTTGAGGCAAGAAAATGCGATGTGTACTGCTAGGAGCTAAAACAGTCCCCTTTCCATAAGGCCAAATACCCGCCAATGTTTTCAACAATGTTGATTTACCACGCCCTGATGGGCCAGTAATCATCAATTTGTCTCCCCGCTGGATACTAAGATTTAAATCACGAATCATCTCACGACCATCTGGTTTATACAAGGTGATGGATTTGGCTTCAATGGATTGACCAGCATTTTCTACGAATTCTAATCGCCCATTTACCAATGTAGACTCTGCATCAGCCATGGCCTTTTTAAAATCAGATAAACGTTCTACAACAGCTTGTAACTGTGCAAAGGATGCCTCTGTAGCTGAATAGTAATGCAACACTAGATAGGCTAAGGCATTTTCCACATGTTGAAAAGCTACGGCAGTCTGCATAAGCCCACCGAACTGCATATCTCCACTAAATACACGCGGAACCCCAACAAGATATGGGAATAGAAATCCAATACGCCAATGTAGATTAGTTACCCAAGATAACCACCACTGACGAGTCATAATACGCTTAAAGTTGTTGCGCACTATATAAAAACGTTTCATTGCATCAAAGGATTCTGTACTTTCGCCACGGAAAGAAGCGATACTTTCACAATATTCACGAATACGGGCCAAACCAAAGCGGAAGTTCGCCTCATATTCTTGCTGTTTGTAATTCAATTTAACGATAGGATTACCTACCACAAGAGTAAACACACAGCCTAATAAAGCATAGAGAATCGCAAGCCACACCATATAACCAGGCAAACTGACCTCAGTATTCAATACAGTAAACTGCAACAGGCCAGATAAATTCCATAGGACCACGCTAAAGGATGATAGTTTCATAATGGCATTTAAAACGCCAAGCGTAAGGTTCAACACATAATTTACAAAAAGTCGAATATCATCAGAAATACGTTGATCCGGATTATCGACAGGACTATTTTCATCAGAACGAATTATCTGCAATAAATAATACGTTTGATCTCCGAGCCAACGACCAATAAAGTGATTGACCATCCACGTACGCCACCGAATTTCAAGCCATTGCATGAGATAGTCACGATTTACCTCGATAAAGATAAAGAAGACCATATACATAGGCCAATATTTCAGATAAAAGAAAAACGCATCAGGATCAACTGCTTGTATGGTGTTGTAAAAGTCTTTTTGCCACGCATTATATGTAACAAGAGAGGATACATACACAATTTGTAGAGTAATAATAGCAACAGCCAATGCACAAGCCTTCCACTTATCCTCGCTCGTCCAATATCCTTTTGTAATAGACCATAGTTCCTTTAAAAAGGCTTTGCTTAGAAACTTCATAAAGCCACCTCTCCTTCTACAGAAAAGGCTGTACCTATACAGAGCAGGTACAGCCTAGTACTAAATACCAATTAGAATTCTGTAGTCAAAGATAATGCCAATGTACGTCCTTTACCTTGGTAAATACGATAGCCTGCGGCTTCCCAATGATTATGGTTAAACACATTATATACATCAGCACGCAATGTAAGAGGTGTTTTACCAGCTGTAAATTCATACTTAGCGCCAATATCCCAACGAATCCATGGAGATACGCTCAATGTATTTTCTTGGTTGATATACGCTTTGCTATTATAAGTAGCAGTTGTGTTCAAAGATAAGCCTTTAACCGCTTTAATGTCTTGTTCTACGCTAAGTACGGCTGTAAATCTAGAGCGACCTGCATCTTGATTACCTTGTGTAGCCGCACTACGTGTATTTTTCAATTTCGCATCTAGGAACATCATGCTCCCCAAGACACGAGTACCTTTTTTAGGTTCACCATACACATTAAGCTCTATGCCTCGGTTACGAGTTGTTGCGGTTTGTTCATAACGCCATGAATAGCCATTGATAGCAGGGCTAAATTTAACATAACCATAGGAAGGCAAATCAACAGTAAATGCAGAGATAGTAGCCGCATATTTACCAGAGTCATATTTGAAACCAATTTCTTTTTGCTTTGTCTTATATGGCGCAAATACTTGACCTTCGTTAAGGTTTCCGTCATTATACGGAACCATAATGCCTGGTTGTAAACCTTCAATATAGTTGCCATACATTGCGAATTTGTCATTAAACTTATGAACGATACCAAATGCTGGAGACCATGCAGAACTGCTATAAGCAGATGATTGTGCACCTGTTGTACGATTAAAGTTCTGACTAGCAATCTTTTGGTAACGAGCACCAACGATAAATTGCCATTTATTATTTTTTGTAAATAATACATCAGTAATGGCTAACCCAGACATATACGTATGAGATGTCTTATTAAGGTTCTTAGCACGTAGAAGGCCTGTCGGTGTTTGCCATGTAGGGTTAAATGGGTCCGTCCAATACCGTTGTGATGTACCTGGCAATGATGCAAATGTACTATCATAGCGGTTACCTACTAGATTAATTTCATGCGTGATGCCACCGGTTTTTGCTTTACCTCGGATACCAATCATTTGAGAGTTTGCATGACCAGTCTTAGCCGCTGCTACTGCATTTACATTCGTAGTCGTCGCAGAAGCTTGATTCATGAATGTCAACGTACTTGTATAGCTTTCTTGACTAGATGTACGGAAACCAAAACCACCATATAAGGTCCAATCTTTATTAAGATCATATTCACCTTTTGCGGCCATATATTTTTCAATACTATGGATGAAAGCTCCATCTGCAGAGAACTTTGTATTCATACTAGGTACTGCCGGTACAAAGGTATGACTAATACGAAGTGGTGCTGCAAAGTTTTCTTTATTTGTATTCGTATAACCCATATCAACAGAAGCACGATATCTATTACCACGCACATCAAACCCGATGGCTGCATTATTACCATTGTAATGTTCGCCACTTAATTTGCCACTACCACTCTTATGGGATACATTAACACGCACACCATATTTATTGTTAGTCCCAAAACGTTGCCCTAAATCAAGATGTTGTCTCCATTGATGTCCATTATCTACACCAATAGTAAATTTACGCGTTGGTGTATCTTCAGCTCGTTTTGGTACTAAGTTAACAGAACCACCAACAGAGCCATTAGGTGCTAACCCATTGAGTAGTGCAGCTGGGCCTTTTAAGACTTCTACAGAGGCAACATTATCTAAGGACTCGCCGTAAATTGGCCCTGCCCCAAACATACCATTGAAGCTTGTATCCTCTGCACTTTGAGAAATGCCGCGAATAGTCCATGTTTTATTAGCAGACATATCCGTTGCATTGCTTACAGATGCATCAGTTAACACCACATCATCTACACTTTGCATTTGACGATCTTCAATTAACTGAGCTGTGTAGCCAGTTACATTAAATGGTGTATCAATATTAGCACGATTACCTAATGCACCAAGGCTATTGGTTTTTGTAACCTGACCACCACCGTAGGTAGCTTCTGGTTGTGTTTCCTCAACCACAGGTTCTGCTACCTTTTCACGCTCACCAGAGATGACCATATCATCTAGGTTATATGTTGTAGCACCATAGGATACATTCCCCACACTCCACATAGATCCTACTAAACAGGCCATAATCATAGGCGCTAAACATCGTTTCTTATTAAATTGTGACATAAATACCTTCCTTTTACACACATATGGCACGAGTAATTCCCGTATACCATTCTATTTTATATTAAACGATATTGAAAATCATTGCCATATAGATTAATTCTATAGACTATACCTATATCGCATATATCGATAAAACCCCAACAGTATAGCTGTAAAACAACTTTTAATTCGATAGAGCATACTGAAGAATTAATATCAATATTAGGAAATTTTGCAGCATTCATTCATAACTTTTATGTATATTACTCTCATTTTTAACTTTATAATCTATATTTTTATTTTCTTATTGATAATTTTTCTCATCTATGTTATATTCATATTGACTAAATTGATCGAATTACACATCAAGTCGATGTAACAAAATTACAAAAGGAGGTTCATCATGAGACGTAGAAAGCGTATTCAA
>OGKM01000786.1_pt1 | contig 12307 bp, 15 predicted proteins | sample 1572501 | NCBI WGS metagenome assembly OGKM01 (sample SAMEA2582154, study PRJEB24529) | metagenome | biome: Human gut stool | place: China | collected 2011
CTAATGGTAAGGGTTTTAAAAACTCAAACTGTCCAATCTATAGGGTACATTTTACAAATCAACTGGAAACAGTCAATTCAATATCGAAAAATCCTTAAAATATGAGGATTTTTCAAACATTCAAAGGAGTGTGACAAAATCGGAAAATGTCACATTCCTTTTTCGATTGGAGGGATTTTCACTGAATGATACCGACTGGATAAATGATTTTAAGGAAAAACGGACGCAGTACGGCGTTTCCCAGAATCAGCTTGCGGTCATGGCTGGTGTCAGCCGAGAATATGTCAGCAGGCTTGAATCTGGAAAAGTAGCCTTGACGGAAGAAATCAAGGTGAAATTCACGAACGCTCTGGAGCGATTGAATCCAGACAATCCGCTGGAAATGGTCTTGGATTACGTCAGAATCCGATTCCCCACACAGGACGTAAAACACGTTGTTGAGGATATTCTCAAATTAAGGTTTGATGTGATGATACATGAGGATTTCGGGTTCTACTCCTATGCGGAACATTATGTCTTGGGTGATGTGTTCGTGCTGACTTCACCCGATAAGGAAAAAGGCACATTGCTAGAACTGAAAGGCAAAGGGTGTCGGCAGATGGAAAGCTACTTGCTGGCACAGCATAGGAGCTGGTATGACTTTCTCATGGACGCTCTGATAGAGGGAGGTGTGATGAAACGTCTTGACCTTGCCATCAACGATATGGCAGGAATCTTGGATATTCCAGAGCTGACAGAGAAATGCAACCGTGAAGAATGTATTTCCGTATTCCGCAGCTTCAAGAGTTACCGCAGCGGTGAGCTGGTGAGAAGCAATGAACAGGACAGATACGGAATGGGAAATACGCTTTATATCGGTTCGCTCAAATCAGAGGTTTATTTCTGTATCTATGAAAAGGACTATGAGCAGTATGTGAAATACGATACTCCGATTGAAGATGCGAAAATCAAGAACCGTTTTGAAATCCGGCTGAAAAATGAGCGAGCCTATTATGCGGTGCGTGACCTGCTGACCTACCATGACGCAGAGCGTACCGCTTTTGACATTATCAACCGTTATATGCGGTTCGCTGACAAGGAGGTGGAGAAAAGACGCAGCGAATGGCAGACCAATGAGAAATGGGCGTACTTTATCGGCGCTGATCGTGGGCGTTTGAAATTGACGACCAAACCAGAGCCTTATACGCTCACTCGGACGCTGAACTGGATAAGCAGACAGGGGATTCACTTAGATAAAGATACCACACCATTCCCACGCTGACTTTTGCTCAACCGATACAGCCGGAGGGCTGGATAACAAGAAAAGGCGGTATGCGCCCCGTAGAGGGGTAGCGTACCGCCTTTTCTTGTGGGGGTTTCCAAAGGGGGCAACGCCCCCATTTGGCACACGACTTTGCGAAGCAAAGTGTAGTGTGTTATACGCTCTGTCGGCGTTGCCGTGAAAATGCCGTTGCCGCCGGGGAGGGGCGGCAGGAAAACAGGACTGTGCTTGTGTGGCGTGGAGCCGCAAGCGCAGGTCTGTTTTCATCAGCAGACAGGGCGTATATGAAAGCCCCCGTCCCTCGTCCTACGCTCCGACTTGTGGACAAAGTGTCCCGAAGTTGTGGCTACACTCCCGGAAAAGTAACAGGACAGCGGGTAACCGTCAAGGCTGAAATGAACGGGTTTACACCCGGCCTTGACCGCCACCCGCCGTCCCACTGAATGGGTGGACAAGGCGGCCAATCCCTCAAAGTGCTTGTCCGCGCTCTTTCTGATTTTGAGGTATTCAGTTTTTCAAAATTGAATAATCAAAATAAATTTTTTCGATTGAAAAAATTTTATTTGTTATCATCTTCAATGCCATATTTTTTCTTTTGCCGAATCACATAATTACTGATTTTTTCATCATATAGTGGATACTGGTAATCCAACTGGCATGCCACTTCTGACGAAACCTCCCGGAACAATGCCATACATTGTTCAAAGGATTCCCACATATGGGGATAGGAATCCATATTATAAGTGGACATAAGTCGTTCCCACAATTCCTCTGGGACATATTGCTTCATAAATTTATAGTTTTTTCCCAAACTGAAATGAAATCCCTGTTTGATACCAATCAGCCAGGAAATCATGCGAAGCAATTCTTTTCGTACTATATCATTCATATGGTCAATAGCAAAAAGAATTTCTTTGCGGCATAAGCCCTTTACTACATATGTTGTAGTATTCCAAAATTCATTACAGCAATCGTCAAACATTCTTTGAGTAGGCTTCTGCAAGTGGTAGTCTATATCCGTTGGTATTGGCGGCTTTACGATACGGTTGTCTTTATCCAACAGTAACTTTACCAGTTTATCCCATGTAAAATACTCGTCTATCAGTTCCAGCGGCAGCAAAGTTAAATCTATCTTAACATCATCAGTAAACAGCATTAAATATGAAAATCCCTTTTCTACAGCTGGAAATAATTCCATATCTTCCGGCTTTTGCAGAATCAACCTTTCACCAAATATATCTAGCCATTTATCATCACTTGTGAAGCTGTCCATATCCGTAACAAAAAAAGTAATATCAAAATCCTGAAAATCATCAGGCGGAATATTTGTATTTGTTCTAGATCCTTCCAAAGTAACCATGCGAATGCGTTTGTCTGTTTTTGCAAAATTCAAAACAATATCATAAACTTCCTTTTCTGATCTCATTTTTATCTCCTCCAATTATTGAAATAGGTGTGAAGCCATTTTAGGGCTTTCCCGCCTTGATTGCTCATCAGCAAAGGCGGGCGGGGCTGTCAACGGCGGCGCGTATGCGCCGTTCATCTTGACCGTTGACTGGCTCGGCTGGCTTTGCTATCCTCCGATAAATTACTATCTGGATTTCATTTCTTTTTCAAATCTAAAGAAATAATTGTTCTCTTTTGGTATGTTGCCTGCGCTTTCACTTATTTGGTGTGGGTCTTTGTGCTTAGGATTAAAAAATTCTACAATCTTGAAACCACAACGATTTACATAAAAATGAATGTTCCGCTTATCGTAATATGGGGTATGCGTCTCCCAAATTCTTGTTTCAGGATGTAGTTCTTCAATCGCTTTCCATATCTTAAATCCATTTCCAGCATTTTGTGCGCTTGATTTCACATATAAAAGATGAAGTGAGTTGTAGCCGGTCTTATCATCTATTACAATGACTGCTCCGCCGATTCTTTCTCCGCCAATTTCTGCGATATATGCTTCAGCGCCTTTTGCGTTAAAAGATTCTTCTATATCTTCCGTGGGAAGAACTTGCTTTTCAAATTCTCCAAACTCTGACACATAAGAAATTTGAAAAGCCTCTTGTATTTCACTTACAAATGTGTTTTTTTCTTCAACGGTAATGATTGGTCTTAATTTTATTGTGTTCATACTTCCTTGCTCTCCTTAAATTTTATAGTCTGGTTCATCAAAGAAGTATGTCTTTATTCTCTCCCACCCCAATCAAATAGTTTCATAGTTCACCACTCCAAATCTCGATTTTCCGTTCTCCTACTTTCTTCCCCGCTGGGGCTTTGGATTTTTCAGCAAGTCAGACTTTTGTGCAATTCTTTTTAGCCATTTCTTTTCTTCCTCGAACAGCTTCTTGTAATTCAGTTTGAGCCGCTTGCAGATAAACATCATAGCCGCCTGCTCCGGGTCGCTGTCCTCTCTGGTGGTTTCCTCTGCGGTCTGCAAGAAATCTTCCAGTGGGTTGTCCTCTGGGACACTGAAAAAATCGTCCTTATGGGCTTCCCGCAGGTCGAGGGCTATCTTGTTTATGTCCTGCTGTATCACATAGCGGCAAAAGCTGTCGTCGTCAATATGGGCGGCGATAAGCTGTCGCAGCTGCGGGTCAGTCAAGCCGGGATTGTGTTGTTTCATAATTGTTGCACTCACAGCGTCCACAATGGCGTTTGCGCTCTGCACCTGTTTTCCTGCCACGCCGTTCACATAGATTTCAAGGTCGGCCATGAGCCGGGGAAAATCCGGGTGGGTCGCCAGTTCACACAAAAGAGAATTGTCCACCAGCCCGCTTTTTAATAGTTCAATCATGTCATCACTCAAATGCAGGTCTGCAAGATCGGCGTTTGGGTGATTTCTTGTTTGAGAACGGCCCAGCAGATAATCAACGGTCACTTCGTAAAACTTTGCCAACTCAATAAGGGCATAATGGCTGATGTCCTTGAGATTGTCCCCCTCATAACTGCCTAAAGCAGACTTGGAGAGGTGGGTCTGCTCCGCAAGCTGTTCCAGCGTCAGCCCACGCTCTACACGCAGGTCTTTCAATCGTTCTTGTATGGATAGTTCCATGCTCTCCTCCTCATCCGCTTAAGCGGCCGATATTTATTTTGTGAGAGTAATAAGTTCATCAACTGATTGGAAGCCGTTTTTCTTATAAAATTTTTCGGCCGGAAAACCTCGTTCAGTATTCAAAATGATTGCGTTCATTTTTCCTTTATTATTTTTCATTTTTTTAAACTATTTAATACTAATGTCTTTTATAATAGCTTTTCATATATTATATAATCAATCTTTATAAGTCCTTTTATAAATTTCTTTTCTACCATTTTCGATAAATTCCTGTTTAATATTTTTAATTCCATAAACAATAGTTTCAATAGGATAATATTCTTCAACTATATCTTGATATTCTTTTGCTTTCTCAATATCTATATTTCCATACATTCTTAATATATCTTCTCCAAAATTTGTTCCTATTTCTTCTTCACTATCTTCAAGTAAGTATATAAAATCACAATATTCATCTATAATTCCAGAATCTCCAAAATCAATTATTCCAGTTAATCTATTATTGCCATCTAACAATAGATGATTACAACTAAAATCATTATGGCATAAACACTTTTTACCCTCAAAAACTGTTGTTGCATTTAGTCTTTCCATAAAACTTTCTATATAATCTTTTTCTATATCAGTTAAATCATTATAAATAGTTTCACGCAACAATATATACTCTTCTAATACATTTTGTTTATTATCAATAGTACATTCACTAATATCTGTATAATCTAAACCGTGCATTTGTCTTAAAAAACTGGCAATATCTCGTTTTAACAAATTTTGTTCTTCTTCTGACATAGTAGAATAAATTTCTGGTGTTAAAAAAGTTCCTTTAATTTCTTTATAACCTAGTATAGATAATTCATCACTAATATACGAATATTCAATATTAGGAATTTTTACATTAGTTTCTAAATTTGTATTTAAAAAATTATATATTGCTTTTTCTTTTGCATAACCTTTTTTCTTATTAGTACTAAATTTTGTTTTAAAAATGTATTCATTATTAACTAAATATGCCACACTATCATAACCACTACCGATTATTTCAATACTATCTACTTTGAAATTATCAAAGTAATGCTCAATTAAATATTTCATTGCCTTAACATTTGTGGCATTATCATCATATCTATATTCCATTAAATAACAATCTTCTTTTTTGCCCTCGTGTAATTCATGTTCTGGCAAATCTTCAATAATTCTAAAACCAGATTTTTGGTATGCCCTTATTGCTCTTGGATTATTTTTATGAGGGTCTAAAATAACTGCATTAGCATTTCTTTCTTTTTTCAAAAATTCAAAAATCAATTTAATATATCTTGTACCAATTCCTTTACTCCAATAATTTGGCTCTCCTATAAATTGATCCATACCATAGACTATCTCATCAGTTTTTGGATAATGATAATCAGTATATAACTCATCATACATTTTATATATTTGTCCATATCCAATAGGAACATTGTTATATTCAATAATTACTCTAAAAACTTCATCTTCCCAAGGCTCTGTATAATGTTTTTTTAATGATTCTAATGTATATTTTTTATCTCTACCACCATAAAATTCTAATACTCTTTCATCAGTTAACCATTTTAACATCAAAGGAAAATCATCATCTATTAAAGTTCTTATACATATTTCATTTTCAACTATATTCATTTATTTATCACCTTTTTCATAATCATATACATATACTATTTCATCTTTATAATCATTTTTACCACCTAATTTTTCATATACATGGCAAGCTCTAGGATTACCTTTATCAGTTATTAAAAACATTTCAGAACAACCAATCTCTTTAGAATATTCCTTAATAAAAGATAATAATTTTGAACCATAACCTTTGTCTTGATAGTTAGGTAACATTCCTATTGAGTGTAAATAAAACATTGTTTTTCCATCAGGTCTTAAAAGTGTATAGCAATATGCAAATCCTATAATTTTATTATTTTCTTTAGCTATAAACCCAAATGAACTGGTATCATTAAGAAATCCTTTTAAATTATCAATATCAAAAACCATATTATCATCAATTAAAACTTCTTCCATTTTTTCTGTCTGTATCTCATTTTCAATCAATTTCAAAAAATAACTTCCAATCCCTTTCCCTTGCAAGTCAGTCTTTACACAAAACTGGTCGATATAATATTCCATTCCGTTAATCCATGGTTTCTTCATTCCCACGCTGATAGCAATCATACAGTTTTGGTCTTTTAAGCCATACCCTACAAAGTAGTTATTGTTTATGTAGTTTTGAAAATAACTTATCACCTGCCCTTTGGAATTGTATGTATCATTCCAGGGGGCTTTTGTGAACACATCAATAAATAAATCTGCACATTCCTCAATGTGCTCCTTTGACAGTCTAATTATGTTCAAAAATTCTCCTCCCTCATATTTTCTTCCATTATACCACAATTCCGAGAGCGTGGAAATAGGGAGTTTTCCGGGCGGATTTCCTACCTCTTGGATATACGGGACGGGCGGTTATTTAGGTGTAGACTTAGGATAGTTCATCGATGGACAGCACCTTGAAAACAGAATGACCGTCCGAAAAGGAATACCCCGGCTGGGGAAGCACCGCAAGGAACCGGACTTCGGGACAAAATGTCCCGAAGCTGCGGGGAGCGTGCCAAAGCTGGAAATCCTTTCGGGGAAAACGGCAACGGAAAGCAAAATGGAGGGAACGCATGAGAAATAACCCCTATAAAGACTTGCCGCCGCTGGAACGCAGGCCGGACGGTTCCCTTTACCGCATGACACCGGCACAGAGGAAACAGGCGGCCAGCCTGATACGCCGGGAGTGCTGTTGCTGTGAGGACGGCAACTGCATTGTCCTTGACGATGGGGACACCTGCACCTGCCCGCAGACGGTTTCTTTCTCGGTCTGCTGTAAGTGGTTCCGCTGGGCGGTCTTGCCGCTGGACGGGACGCTGGAAGCGGAGATTTTCCGGGATAAGGACTTGAAACGCTGTGTGGTCTGCGGCGGTGTGTTCGTCCCCAAATCCAACCGGGCAAAATACTGCCCCGGCTGTGCCGCCAGAGTTCACAGGCGGCAGAAAACAGAAAGTGAACGGAAAAGGAGGTCTGCTGTGGACAGTTAGGAGCGAAAAAAGCCTTGATTTATCAGGCTTTGCAAGCCCCAAACCGGGGCAGGTGGTATAAAGTATCGCCCGCCCCGGAAAACGGGCTTCTAACCGTCCACAAAACGCACTATGACAAATACCATCTATATCCATCAGCCGGAAAAGGCGTTCAGCTTCACCCGGCTCCCGAATTTCCTCTTTGAAGCCCCCACATTCAAGCCCCTGTCCAACGAGGCAAAGGTTCTGTACGCCTTTATCCTGCGCCGGACAGAGTTGTCCCGCAAGAATGGGTGGGCGGATGACTGCGGACGGATTTTCCTGTATTACCCCATCTGCGAGGTGGTTGACCTGCTCCACTGTGGGCGGCAGAAAGCGGTGAACACCCTGCGGGAACTGCAATACGCCGGACTGGTGGAAATCCAGAAGCAGGGCTGTGGAAAACCCAACCGCATTTTCCCAAAATCCTATGAAGCGGTTCCAAACACTGACTTCAAGAAATCCCGTTCTGGTACGCCGGAGGACTGAAAACCGTACCCATGAAGTACGGAAACCGCCCCTCTTGAAGTACGAAAACCGGACGGTATATAGAAATACAAAGATTAAAATGATTTATTTATATCCATTCCATTCCTATCGTATCAGAGATAATTCCGGCGGGATTTTCCCTGTGGAAAACCCCGGATAGGAAAGGAATGGGGAAAGGAGCAGAATGGCACAACACGCAATTTTGCGGTTTGAGAAGCACAAGGGCAACCCGGCAAGGCCGCTGGAAGCCCATCACGAAAGACAGAAAGAACAATACGCCAGCAACCCCGACATTGACACAAGCCGGAGTAAATACAACTTCCATATCGTCAAGCCGGAGGGACGCTATTACCACTTCATTCAGAGCCGTATCGAGCAGGCTGGATGCCGGACGAGGAAAGACAGCACACGGTTTGTCGATACGCTGATAACCGCCAGCCCGGAGTTCTTCAAGGGGAAATCCCCAAAAGAGATACAGGCGTTCTTCCAAAGGGCGGCAGATTTCCTCATTGGCCGGGTAGGACGGGAAAATATCGTGTCGGCGGTGGTACACATGGACGAGAAAACGCCCCACCTGCATTTGACCTTTGTTCCGCTGACAAAGGACAACCGCCTGTGCGCTAAGGAGATTATCGGCAACCGGGCAAACCTGACGAAGTGGCAGGACGATTTTCACGCCTATATGGTGGAGAAATATCCCGACTTGGAGCGTGGGGAAAGTGCCAGCAAGACAGACCGGAAGCATATCCCCACCCGGATTTTCAAACAGGCGGTTTCCCTCTCCCGGCAGGCAAGAGCCATTGAAGCCGCCCTTGACGGCATTAACCCGCTGAACGCCGGAAAGAAAAAAGAGGAAGCCCTCTCCATGCTGAAAAAGTGGTTCCCGCAGATGGAGAACTTCTCCGGGCAACTGAAAAAGTACAAGGTCACAATCAATGACCTGTTGGCGGAGAATGAGAAGCTGGAAGCAAGGGCAAAGGCCAGCGAAAAAGGAAAGATGAAAGATACGATGGAACGGGCAAAGCTGAAAAGCGAACTGGACAATTTACAGCGGCTGGTTGACCGTATCCCGCCGGATATACTGGCGGAACTGAAACGGCAGCAGCGGCACACGGTAAAGGAAAGGTGATAGATATAAGCAGAAATTTTCGCCGCCTTTGTGCGGCATTGTACCTTGAAAACTGAATATGGAGGACACTGGATGGCAAAAAGCGAAAGCGATATTTTCACACCCCGGACAGGGCAGGTCATACAAGCAGAGAACGGCACGCAGTATTTTGTATGTGGGAACAACCGTATAAAAATCTCCGAACACTTCGCCGCAGGCGGGAAGCCCCTCGGTGATCTGATTGTAGATGTGGTGCGGCATACCGCAGAAAAAGCCGCTTCAACCTGATAGCCCATCATTGATAACACGCCCACGCTTATGATATAATTGCCATAGAGCAAAAGTATTGTAAGCGTGGGTTGTTTCTTTAGAAGGAGGATTTTTAACGGTGAAACAACCTTACAATACTACGATTTACAACACGGCGCTTTATATGAGATTGAGCCGGGACGATGAAAACTATGGTGACAGCGTAAGCATTGAAACACAGCGGACAATCCTGCAACAGTACGCAAAGGAACAGGGGCTTCATGTAGTCGGTGAGTATGTGGACGATGGCTGGTCGGGGACGAACTTTGAACGGCCGGATTTTCAGCGCATGATGGACGATATGGAAGCCGGAAAAGTAAACTGCATTGTCACGAAAGACCTGTCCCGTTTCGGGCGGGAACATGTGATGATGGACTACTATCTGGAATTTCTGTTCCCGGAGAAACGGGTTCGCTACATCGCCGTTGCGGAGAATGAGGACACAGAGAAAGGGCTTTCCGATTTTGTCCCGTTCAAAAACCTGTTCAATGAATGGTTTGCGAAAGATACAAGCCGCAAGGTAAAGGCCGCTTTCAAAGCAAAGTTTGCCACAGGACAGCGTATCGGCGCCTATGCTCCCATCGGGTACAGGAAACACCCGGAAATCAAAAACAAGCTGATAATCGACGAGGAAACCCGCTGGATAGTGGAGAAGATTTTTGACCTTGCTATTCATGGCAGAGGGGCGGCCAGTATCACAAGAATACTGATTGCGGAAAAGGTTCCCACACCGGGATTTATCAACTTCCAGCGTGACGGGACTTTTGCAAACATCTATGCGGGTGCGCCGGAGGAAAAAAGCTACGCATGGACGATAGCCCAGGTCAAGAGCATTATGAAAGACGAAACCTATATCGGCCATACCATTCATTACCGGGAAACGAACATTTCCTTTAAGAACAAGCGGAGGGTACGCAAGCCCCAAAGTGAATGGGTGCGGGTGGAGAACACGCAGGAGCCGATTATCAGCGAGCAGGTTTTCCGGCAGGTACAGGAGCAGATAGCAAACCGCCGCAGGAAGTGCAAGGATGGTACAACGCAGATTTTTTCCGGATTGGTAAAATGTGCGGATTGCGGCTGGTCGCTGTCCTATGGGGAGAACAGGCAGAACAGCAAGCCTTACGGCCATTATCATTGTAGCAAGTACGGGCAGGGCACACGCCAATGCTCCATGCACTATATCCGTTATGATGTGCTTTATGCCTATGTCCTCTCCCGTCTGCAATACTGGTCGGGGCTGGTACAGCATGATGAAGAACGGCTCTTGAAGCAGCTGTTAAATGCCACTGATAAGGGACAGGCTGCCGCAAGAAAGAAGCAGGCCGCAGAACTGAAAAAGGCAGAGAAGCGAAAAGCCGAAGTCGATACTTTGTTTGCCCGGATGTATGAGGACTGGGCGGCGGGGCGTATCACGGAATACAACTTCTCTATGCTGTCCGGGAAGTACCAAAGCGAACAGGCTGAACTGGACGAAAAGATTGAACAGCTTCAATCCGCTATCGCCACTGAAAGCCAGAACGCCGTAGACGCAGAAAAATGGATTGCCTTGATGAAAGAGTGCGTCAATCCAACAGAACTGACCGCCGAACTTTTGAATATGCTGATTGAAAAAATCGTTGTCCATGAAGCGGTCAAAGGTGAGGACGGAAGCCGGGAACAGGAGGTAGAAATCTTCTACCGCTTTATCGGCAAAATTGATTGAATGATACCAATATCTTTAACTATGTGATACCGGTAGCTCCCACTTGGAAAGTCTTACAGAAGATTGACAGTGCCAATGGCACAACTTATCTCAAAGACATTTTAGACCATGCGAAGCTCACCGAGCGTCATAAAAAGCTGATTGAACAGCAGACAACTTCCACAGAGGAAATGATTACAGAAACGGAGGAATGACAACATGAAGCATATCTTATTTGATTTATTCCTGTTCTCACTTGGAGCAGGTGCAGGTGTGGTGTTGATGTGTCTGGTACAGGCAGGAGCAGCCGCAGAAAGAGAAATTGAAATGATGGAAAGGAGCAGAAAATAATGAATTTCGGACAGAACTTATACAACTGGTTTTTATCTAACGCACAGAGCTTGGTGCTTATGGCAATCGCTGTTATCGGGGTGTATCTCGGATTTAAGCGTGAGTTTTCCAAACTTATCGGCTTTCTGGTGATTGCCTTAATCGCTGTCGGCTTGGTATTCAATGCCGCTGGCGTAAAAGACGTACTGCTACAGTTATTCAATAAGATTATCGGAGCATAAGCAATTATTGAAACGCCACAAATCACTTGATATAATAATCTAAAGAATTGGAGGTGTTTTCTATGATGAAATTAAATTTGCGTGATTTACATATAGATATTTTAAAGCATAACAGGACTTATGATGTATTTGATTATTCTCATAATGGAATACAATTTAGTGTCATGTTTGATGTAGATTGTATTCCATTCAAATTAATTCTTGTGAAAAAAAGAAGTACACAATATCTTATTTTGGATGTTATGGCAGGTTATCAAATAAACACATATTTAGGAGAGAAATTACAATTATTAAAAGATATGTTGGAATTGAAAAATGGGAAAACTAAATTTTCTACGAATCAGTTTTTTGAGGAGTTCAATAAAAAGATACCTCATACCATACAAAATAAAAAAATATCCAAATCAACAATTAGTCGTGTGTATCATTGTGAAGAAAGTGAAAAAATTTATATTCGTGAATTGCGTAATTGGGATAAATATCCTGAATTAGGGAAACACGCTACTAAAGAAAATAGAGAAAAAACAAGATTGTTATATCCAGAAATCTATGAAAAAATCAAAGATAAAAATATTAGTGTATTTTATACTGATAAAGAGAAATAGAAAAAAGCAGTAAATCTTAACGGTTTGCTGCTTTTTTCATGCAAAATTTTAAGATTGGAGTAAAATGTACCCTATAGATTGGACAGTTTGAGTTTTTAAAACCCTTACCATTAG
>OGKM01000790.1_pt1 | contig 12285 bp, 10 predicted proteins | sample 1572501 | NCBI WGS metagenome assembly OGKM01 (sample SAMEA2582154, study PRJEB24529) | metagenome | biome: Human gut stool | place: China | collected 2011
ATTGGTAGTGGATTCAATCTCCTAGCGGTTTATCTGGCCAGTCAGATCGGGAAAAAGTGGAATAGTAACCAAGTCTTCCCGATTCTAGTTGCATTGACAGGTTTGGTCTTGCTGTTGGTAGGTTTGAAAACTCCATTCGCCTATCTGAGCGTCTATCTCTTGACCAATGCCCTTTATGCAGTTTATCAACCTATATACTACAATGATTTACAAGTTTATTTGCCTTCCAGTGTACGGGCAACCATGCTGAGTATAAACTCAATGATGTTTAGTTTATCTATGATTGTGATTTTCCCTCTGACTGGTTGGTTCATCGATACTTGTGGATTTGTAGCTGTTTTCCTTGTACTAGGCCTTGTGACCCTCCTATCTTTCCCTCTCTTACTGATTGGATTAGAGAAAATGGGCAAGCTATTAAATAAGGGGACAAAGACGGAATAAAAGCTCCATACGTTCATTTGTCCACCTATGTTAAAATAGTACATAGCAAGAACATGATGGGTGAATCATCTAATGTAAACAAAAAGATTTGAGAAATCATGTAATTTCTCAAATCTCCAATGCTAGTATTGATCCCCAAAAGTTAGACAAATAATGTAAAAAAAGGACTTAGTTTTGTATTCCACAGGACTAGGTCCTTTTGGTTTGTCCCTACTTCACTGATTGTGTTAGGAATCAAAATCGTCTATAAGAACTCGTCTCGGTAGTTTTTTTAATAGGCTAGTCTGTATTTTGCCTAATCTCTCCTTCATAGGAAGAAGTCGGACGTCAACGACTCTTTCAGCTGCTTTCATAAAAAAATACCCGAAAAATTAGATTTTTTCTATCTAACTTTTCGGGTGTGGTTTAAAAGACTAGAGGCTGTATTACATAAAGTAAACGATGGCTAAATACTGAAGAGCAGAAGCTGCAAGGATGAAGAGGTGCCAAATCATGTGGAAGTATGGTTTTTTCTTAGCATAAAAGCCAGCTCCAACCGTGTAGCACAGACCGCCCATGAGCATGAGACCCCAGAAGATCGGATTGGTTTGGCTAACGATTTGGGGAATAATAAAGATGACCAACCAGCCCATGATCAAGTAAAGAGCGAGACTGAACTTTTCATTGACTTTTTTGGCAAAGATTTTGTAGAGAATACCAAAGATGGTGGTCCCCCATTGGATCAAGATGATGCTGTAGCCCATCCAGTTGTTCATCAAGGTGAGGACAACAGGTGTGTAACTACCTGCGATCGCAATGTAAATCATGGAATGATCGATAATACGAAGCACATACTTTTGAGGTGAATCGTAAGACATAGCATGGTAGACGGTCGAAGACAGAAACATCAAAAAGAGACTGATCACAAAGATAGAAGTCCCAAAAGCACTGAGCAGACTGTGTTGCTCAAAGCTATAGACTGCTGAGATCGGAAGTAAGATCAGCATGAGGAGGGCGCCAACAGCATGGGTTACACTATTGGCGATCTCTTCTCCAAAGGATAATTTTTTACTTAGTTTCATGGTGTAATTCATCAGTTTCTTCCTCCGTTTTTACTGGTTGAATATAAGTCAGGGTTTCAAGATAAAGTTGAACCGTCTGACAGGCAGAGCGAATGATAGGAGCGATCGGCTCTTTTTGCTCATTGAGATAAGCGACAAAGCTATTATAGAGAAGATCTGAGCTTGCCTGGTCCTGCAAGAAATTTAAGGTAGAAGCGATCTCCTGAATAGAAAAGACCGTTTTTAAGGTTGTAATAGCGATCAAGCGAGCCACCTGTCTACGCTGGTATTTCTTCTTATCTGGTTTTTCGACATAGCCATGTTTTACGTAATTGTTGATCATGGCAGCCGTCAAGCCCTTGTCTGAAGAAGAGAGAACAGGTGCACAGGTTTTATTGACATAAAGAAGGACCTGATCGAGATAGAGGTCTAGCTCAGGCAGTTGCTCCCACGTTGGATAGGAAAAAGTGGACACTAAATCTTCACCTTTCTTTAATCTAGTTTTCATAACTAGATAATAACATTAATAAAAACTCCTGTCAAGAAAATTTGAAAAATATGGTACAATAGACCTATGAAACTATTAATTCCATCCGCCAAAGAACTGAACGAACAGGCTCGTATCGTCGAGCCCCAACCCTTGTCAGAGAACACAAAAACCATCCTCCAAGCTTTGAAGGCATTCTCCCTAGAAGAATTAGCGACCTTTTACGGGATCTCAGAAGAAAGAGCCCTAGTAGAAAAGGAAAGAATTGAGGCTCTGTTAGCTGGGAGTGCTAAAACCTATCCTGCTTTGGAACTGTTTGATGGCCTTATGTACCGTAGTATCGAGCGTCAAGACTTATCCGAAAAAGAGCAGGCTTATCTGCAGGAGCATTTGTTGATCACGACTGCCTTATACGGTGTGCTACCTGCCTATGAAGGGATTGCTCCCCATCGCTTGGATTTTATGATGAAGCTAAAACCAGCTGGAAAGGCTCTAAAGGCATTCTGGAAAGAGGACTATGATCAGGCAGTAGAAGGAGAGGAACAGATCTTATCTCTTTTGTCTTCTGAGTTTGAACAGGTCTTTTCAAAAGCCATTCGTGAGCGAATGATTCGGATCAAATTCATGGAGAATCGTGGTGGGACACTTAAGATTCACTCAACGATTTCAAAGAAAGCACGTGGGGCCATGGTGACAGCAATGATGAAGGAAGAAATCACCCATCTAGAAGATCTGAAATCATTAGAAGTAGCAGGTTTCTCTTATCGTGAGGATTTATCGCAAGAGAAAGAATGGGTCTTTGTGAAAGAATAAATAAAAATATTCCTGAGAAGCGTCAGGAATATTTTTTTGATCTGTTAGATAAAGAGAATGCACGATGAAAACTCCAAAATAGAGGATTTTGGAGTCAGAATCGTCTTGAGCAGTAGGCTTAGGCGATATGTTTGAATTTCTTCAAGAGTTCTGTCAACTCAGCTTGCTCGCCACTATTAAAGACTTGCATCAAGCGTTGAATATTTTTGATATGATCTGGAAGAGCTTCTTCGATCTTTTTACGACCGGCATCTGTAATAGATACAACATATGCACGGCGGTCTTCTGGATCGGTTTCGCGTGTAATCCAACCATCGCGGACCATATTGCGAATAACCACAGTCATATTTCCAGAGGTCGCAAGAATGCTATCAATCAGATCTTGAATGCGAAGATCGCCTTTGCTGTACAAGGTCTCAAGTACAGAGAATTGAGTTGGTGTCAACTGGTGCTTTTTAAAGATATGAGCCTCAGACGCACGGATCAATCGTTCTGCCTTGTGGAAGACGATCATGGTTTTTAAATCTACGTTTGCTTCTTTGAATAATCTCTTTAAATTTTCCATATCTATATTTTATCAATAAATAGTATTTCTGTCGTTTAATTTTATTTTCAAATTAGTTACAAAATTGTGACAAATTTATTAAACTATGAACAAATGATAGCAAAGGTGTTAATTTTACTTTGTTTCTCAAACAATTTTATACTAAAACATTGTAACAGGTATGAAATATTAGTAACAATTCTTTCTTGAAAATCTATAGAATTCTAGGTGGCTTTGGTGTATAATGAGGGAGTGAAACAGAAAAATAATCTTTTTATAGTATGGCAACATATAATAGGAATCTGTATCTTAGTGTTGACGGTCCTTTTTTCTTGGCTATTTCTTGCTGAAAAAACTTCTGATCGCTTGCAGGATCAAATGGCGCAAGCAAGAAAAATAGCTCTGTCTCACTCTTCGATTGCGACCATTGAGACGGATAGTTTCTTTCATGGCAAAGAAGCCTATCTTTCCTTTATTGGCAAGGACCAAGAGGGGCAAGAACTAGCGGTCTTGGTGGCGCAGGCGGATGATGCAGTCTATACCTACCCTTTGAAAGAAGGAGTTAGTTCCAAAAAGGCAGCTTCCGTCGTCAAAGAGAAGAGTCAGGACGCTATTGATCGGGTAACTTTTGGACGCTTTAAAGGCAAACCGATCTGGGAAGTCAAGGCTGGGAGCTCTTATTATGTGGTGGATTTCAAGACTGGGAAAGTCACCGGTGTTTTTTAAGATTTGAGGAGGAAATATGAAATTATCAAATCGTGTATTGGAAATGGAAGAAAGTGTGACCTTGGCTGCAAATGCGCGTGCCAAAGCTTTGGCAGCAGAAGGTCGTGATATCTTAAGTTTGACCCTGGGTCAACCTGACTTTGCGACTCCAAAAAATATTCAAGAAGCAGCAGTCGCATCGATCGAGGATGGTCGCGCTAGCTTTTATACGGTAGCATCTGGACTTCCAGAATTGAAGGATGCCATTAGCGACTATATGAAAGAGTTTTATGGCTATGCAGTGAACCGAAATGAGGTTGTGGTCGGTACTGGTGCTAAGTTTATCCTCTATGCCTTCTTTACTTCTGTTATCAATCCAGGTGATGAAGTCATCATTCCAACCCCTTGCTGGGTTTCTTATGTAGACCAGGTCAAGATGGTAGAAGGAACACCTGTTACTTTCCAAACAACAGAAGAAAATCACTTCAAAGCAACGGTAGAGCAACTGGAAGCAGCACGGACAGACAAGACCAAGGTTGTCTTGCTGAATTCGCCATCCAATCCAACAGGAATGATCTACAGTAAAGAAGAGCTCGAAGCAATTGGAAATTGGGCTGTCGAGCATGATATCTTGATTTTGGCAGACGATATCTATGGGCGATTGGTCTACAATGGCAATACCTTTACGCCCATTTCTAGCTTATCAGAAGCGATTCGCAAGCAAACCATCGTGATTAACGGAGTTTCTAAAACCTATGCTATGACTGGTTGGCGGGTTGGTTTTGCTGTAGGAGATCCTGAGATTATCGGAGCTATGGCCAAGGTGATCAGCCAAACAACTTCCAACTTAACAACCGTTTCCCAATATGCCGCAATCGAAGCCCTCACAGGAGATCAATCTTCTATTGAGATCATGCGCCAAGCTTTTGAGGAGCGTTTGAATACTATTTATCCTTTGTTGAATGAAGTACCTGGTTTTGAAGCCATCAAACCTCAAGGAGCCTTCTATCTCTTCCCAAATGTCAAGAAGGCCATGGAGATGAAGGGCTATACGGATGTGACGGAATTTACCACAGCAATTTTAGAAGAAGCAGAGGTTGCTTTAGTAACGGGAGCTGGCTTTGGTGCCCCTGAAAATGTTCGCTTGTCTTATGCGACAGATTTGGATACCCTGAAAGAAGCTGTTCGCCGACTCAAGGCCTTTATGGAAAAATAAAATCACAAGATCCTTAGTAATGAGCTGAGGATCTTTTTCTTTAAAAAAAATCTGGTTTTCACAGGTAGAGCCTAGCACTGAAAGCCTTTTTATGATACAATTAAGAAGATAATGTCTTCGGACAAGTTTAACGAGAAAAGGAAGATGAATGATGACAAAACGGATTACTATCATCGAAGTAAAAGACTATGTTGGTCAAGAAGTGACCATCGGTGCTTGGGTGGCCAACAAATCAGGTAAAGGAAAAATTGCTTTCTTGCAATTGCGTGACGGGACTGCCTTTTTCCAAGGTGTGGCTTTTAAACCAAACTTTATCGAAAAATTCGGCGAAGAAGTGGGGCTTGAAAAATTTGATACCATCAAACGCTTGAGCCAAGAAACATCAGTGTTTGTGACTGGTATTGTCAAAGAAGACGAGCGTTCTAAATTTGGTTACGAATTGGATATTACGGACATCGAAGTCATCGGTGAATCTCAAGATTACCCAATCACTCCAAAAGAACACGGGACAGACTTCTTGATGGACAACCGCCACTTGTGGTTGCGTTCACGCAAACAAGTCGCTGTCATGCAAATCCGTAATGCTATTATCTATGCAACTTATGAGTTCTTCGATAAGAACGGTTTCATGAAGTTTGATAGCCCAATTCTTTCAGGAAATGCGGCGGAAGATTCAACTGAACTGTTTGAAACAGACTACTTTGGAACACCAGCCTACTTGAGCCAATCAGGTCAGCTTTATCTTGAAGCTGGTGCTATGGCCCTTGGTCGCGTCTTTGACTTTGGTCCAGTATTCCGTGCTGAAAAATCAAAAACTCGTCGTCACTTGACTGAGTTCTGGATGATGGACGCTGAGTACTCTTACTTGACACACGATGAGTCACTTGACTTGCAAGAAGCTTATGTCAAAGCTCTTCTTCAAGGTGTTCTCGATCGTGCTCCTCAAGCCTTGGAAACATTGGAGCGTGATACGGAGCTCTTGAAACGCTACATTGCAGAGCCATTCAAACGGATTACTTATGATGAAGCGATTGATCTCTTGCAAGAGCATGAAAACGATGAAGATGCGGATTATGAGCATTTGGAACATGGAGATGACTTCGGTTCACCACATGAAACATGGATTTCAAACCACTTTGGTGTGCCAACATTTGTCATGAACTACCCAGCAGCTATCAAGGCCTTCTACATGAAGCCAGTTCCTGGGAACCCAGACCGCGTGCTTTGTGCCGACTTGCTCGCACCAGAAGGGTACGGAGAAATCATCGGTGGTTCAATGCGTGAGGAAGACTACGACGCTCTTGTTGCGAAGATGGAATCTCTTGGCATGGATCGTACAGAGTATGAATTCTACCTTGACCTTCGTAAATACGGTACAGTTCCACACGGTGGATTTGGTATTGGGATTGAACGGATGGTCACTTTCGCGGCTGGTACAAAACACATTCGTGAAGCTATTCCATTCCCACGTATGTTGCATCGTATCAAACCTTAATAGACGTAAAAACGCCATTAGGCGTTTTTAACTTTTATATCTGCTCCTAAAAACTATGAAAGGAAACTCAATGCTGAAAATAGACATCATCGATGGGAAAGAATACGAGGATGGTCAGGGGGCTTTGATCGCAGATCTAGACCATAGTATTCAACAGATGCTCAAGACATCCTACCCGGAAAGTCAAATGGATGATTTTATCACCTATAAAAATTTGAGCCAATATTGTATGGATTATCTAGGTCAGATTATTGATCGTGCCAATGATAAAAACGAAGCCATTAAACAGCAGGTAACAGCTGTCATGCCTGAAAGCGAGCGTCCCTTTAACGTTGAAGACCGCTTGACAGCCAGCTATACCTTCGGTCAGCGGGTGGCGGATTCGGTTGCACGCTTTGGTGGTTCATGGACTTTTATCATTAGCTTCATCATGATGATGGCTATCTGGATGCTGATCAATGTCCTGCATCCTTTTGGCTTGAATTTTGATCCTTATCCGTTCATCTTGCTCAATCTTGCGCTTTCCACTATTGCGGCGATTCAAGCTCCTTTGATCATGATGAGCCAAAACAGGGCAGCAGATTATGATCGCCTGCAAGCGCGAAATGACTTTAACGTCAATATGGAGTCGGAAAGAGAAATTCGCTTACTGCATACGAAGATTGATCATATGGTGCAACAAGACCAGACGGATTTACTGGAAATTCAAAAGTTGCAAACCGAATTGTTGGTGTCCTTGTCTAATCAATTGGCCCAGCTGCGTCAAGAAATGAATCAAGAAAAAATGAAGGAGGTGGAGAAGATGTAGGCAAATCTAAGTAAGTCTTTTAGAAACACTTATATAATCTATTGAAAGAGGAAAAACAATGTTTAAAAGAACTTACAAACGCAATATTTCACTCCTAGCAGGTTTGGAATTTACATCTTATTTTGGAATCACCAGTTTTTGGATTCTCTTTTTTATTCAAAATGGTCTTTCTTTGCTTCAGATTGGTTTATTAGAGAGTATCTTTCATGGGACGAGCCTTTTATGTGAGATTCCATCTGGTATGTTGGCCGATCGCTTTAGCTACAAGACCAATCTCTATTTGGCTCGCTTGTCCAGTATTGGATCTTCGATCTTGATTTTATTTGGTCAGGGGAATTTTTGGATCTATGCCATTGCTATGATGGTCAATGCTTGGTCTTATAATTTTGACTCGGGGACCAGTACAGCTTTCTTATTTGATTCAGCTGTGGAAGCAGGTCAAAAAGACCGTTATCTTCAGATTTCTAGCTTCTTGTCTGGTGTGGCCGAAGTCACCCGAACTTTAGGTACAGTTGTGGCAGGCTTCTTTATTCACGGAGCATTGGCTTGGACCTATTATATTGCTATTGGGCTTTCCTTGCTTTCCATTCTTTTGATCTTTCTGATGAAAGAGCCAGAGAGCAAGAGTGATGAAAGAAATCATTTGACCTTAAAGCGGATATTGGAGGTAGTGAAACAAGAATGGCAGGAAAAACCAGTCTTGTTTTACTGGATGCTCACCTATCAGTTGGTAGGGACCATCATGTGTATGTTTTATTTTTACTACCAACAGAAAATTAGTGACTTAGCTAGTTGGCAAGTTTCGCTCATCATGTTAATTGGTAGTGGATTCAATCTCCTAGCGGTTTATTTGGCCAGTCAAATCGGGAAAAAATGGAATAGTAATCAAGTCTTTCCGATTCTAGTTGCACTGACAGGTTTGGTCTTGCTTTTGGTAACATTCAAGACTCCATTTGCCTATCTGAGTGTCTATCTCTTGACCAATGCCCTTTATGCCGTTTATCAACCCATCTACTACAATGATTTACAAGCTTATCTGCCTTCCAGTGTGCGAGCAACCATGCTGAGTATCAATTCGATGATGTTTAGTCTATCTATGATTGTCATTTTCCCACTGACTGGTTGGTTCATTGATAGTTGTGGCTTTGTAGCAGTCTTTCTTGTATTAGGCCTTATAACGCTATTCTCTTTCCCTCTCTTGATGTTTGGGTTGGGGAAAATGGGCAAGACCTTAAGCAAGGTAACAAAGAAGGAATAAGATTTCTGACCTTCATCTGGTCAGTATTCAACTCTCTCTGCTCTGCAGGGAGAGTTTTTTCATCTTAAGAATTTGTGGTAAAATATGTATATCCATTAAAAAAAGAATCGAGTCGTATGAAATCATTATTGAAGTATTTTAAGGGCTATCTATGGGAAACTTTTCTAGGGCCCGTGTTTAAGCTTTTAGAAGCTATTTTTGAATTGTGTGTCCCCTTAATCATCGCCCACTTAGTCGATCAGGTCATTCCGAAAAAGGAAACGAGCGCAGTGGTGATGACGGTCGGTGTTTTGTTTTTATTTGCGAGCTTTGGGGTTGTCGTAGCTATTACGGCCCAGTATTTTTCTTCTAAAGCAGCTGTCGGCTTTACCCGCGAGATGACCAAGGATTTGTATGAGAAGATCTTATCGCTTCCAAAGGACAAGCGCGATAGGATCGGGACTTCTAGTTTGGTAACCCGTCTCACTTCTGATACCTATCAAATCCAGGTTGGGATCAACCAATTCTTGCGTCTCTTTTTGAGGGCACCGATCATTGTCTTTGGATCTATCATCATGGCCTTCACCATCAGTCCTAAACTTACTCTTTGGTTCTTGGGGATGGTGGCGATTTTAACCTTGATTATTGTCATCATGTCTCGGATTGTCAATCCGCTCTTTGCTAAGATTCGGAAAATCACAGACCGGATGGTCACGGTGACGCGTCAGCAATTTCAAGGGATGCGGGTGATTCGGGCCTTTGGACAACAGGCTGGTGAATTAGAGGATTTTAGAGAGGTCAATCAGGACTACAAGATCTGGCAAATTCGTGCTGGTATCTGGTCTAGTTTGGTCAGTCCCTTGACCTTCCTTGTGGTCAATACGACCTTGGTTTGTGTTATTTGGCAAGGACAATTGAATATCTCTGCTGGTCTTTTAACCCAAGGGATGTTGGTCGCTTTGGTCAATTATTTATTACAAATTTTAACAGAATTGATCAAACTGGCTATGCTGGTTACGTCTTTAAATGTCAGCTATATTTCAGCCAAGCGTGTCCAAGAGATTTTTGATTTGAAGGAAGAAGACCTCTTAGAAGCTCTGCCAGAAGAAACTGCAAGAGAGCAAGAAGCGATCAGCGCAGAGAAAGTCTCTTTCACTTATCCAACGGCTTCAAGCCCAGCTCTAGAAAATATTTCCTTTGATCTGGATCATGGACAGATGTTGGGAATTATCGGTGGTACAGGATCTGGGAAGTCCACCCTTGTTCAGTTATTGAGTCATTTGTATGCCGTTAGTCAGGGGAAATTAGCCCTCTATCATCAAGGTCACTCTCCTAGAACTCTCAAGGAGTGGCGGGAATGGGTGGCTGTTGTCCCACAGAAGGCAGAGCTCTTTAGAGGGACTATCCGCTCGAATCTCTTACTAGGGATGGAAGAAGGTCTATCGGATGATGATTTGTGGTGGGCCCTAGAAACAGCTCAGGCGGCTGATTTTGTCCGTGAAAAAGAAGGACAACTCGATGAGCCAGTGGAAGCCTTTGGCCGAAATTTCTCAGGAGGCCAACGTCAACGGTTGACCATTGCGCGTGCCCTTTTGAAGAAGGCTCCTTTCTTAATTTTGGATGATTCGACCTCTGCCTTGGATTATTTGACGGAAGCACGTCTCTTAAAATCGATAAAAGAAGAATTGAGTGATACAAGTTTGATCCTAGTATCTCAACGAACCAATAGTCTCAAGTCTGCTGATCAGATTTTGGTCTTGAACAAGGGACATCAAGTAGGACTGGGAAATCATGATTTCCTCTTGTCTACCAATGAGATTTATCAAGAAATTCATTATTCACAACACGGGAGGGAGGAAGCATGAGTCAAAAACGTTCTAGTTATGTAAAACGTCTGTTTAGAGATTTTGCTCACCATCCCGTGCTCCTGATTCTAGCTAGTCTCGGAACCATCGCTCAAGTGGCCTTAACGGTTTGGTTACCGATCCTGATCGGACATGCAGTTGATTTAGTCATCAATCCTCAAGGGATGACAGTCTTATGGCCTGTTTTGATCCAAATGGTTCTGGTCATTGTGGCCAATACCCTGATCCAATGGATCAATCCTCTTGTCTACAATCAATTGGTCTATCGGTTTAGCCAAAGCCTGAGAGCAGAAGTGATGGAAAAAGTACACCGATTGCCCTTGTCTTATCTAGATAAACAAGGGAGCGGGGACTTCGTCAGTCGCCTCACGACCGATGTAGAGCAACTCAATAGTGGTCTTCTGATGGTCTTTAACCAGTTCTTTGTTGGCCTCTTAACCATTCTTGTCACCATCGTGACCATGGCAGAATTGGATTTCTTTATGATGGTAGCAGTTCTGGTCTTGACTCCATTATCTCTCTTGATTGCTCGTTTTATTGCCAAGCGTTCTTATACGCTTTTCCAAAAGCAGACCAAGGCGCGTGGTCTTCAAACTCAGTTGATCGAAGAGTCCTTGACCCAGGAAAGTTTGATCCAGTCCTTTAATGCTCAGGATCAATTCCGTAAGGCTTTTAAGGGGACTAATGAAAGCTATGCCAATTATTCCCAATCCGCTGTCTTTTATTCTTCAACTGTTAACCCTGCCACTCGCTTTGTGAATGCCTTGATTTATGCAGTAGTGGCTGGATTTGGTGCTGTACGCATTATTTCGGGATCTCACTTTACTGTTGGTCAATTGGTGACCTTCCTCAATTATGTCAACCAATACACCAAGCCCTTTAATGACATCTCCTCCGTCTTGTCAGAACTCCAAAGTGCCCTTGCCTGCGCAGAGCGCTTGTATAGCGTCTTGGATCAAGCTGAGGTCGAAGAGACGGGGCAACGGGTCCTGGAAAGTCAGGATGTCAAAGGTGCGATTGGTTTTGAACACGTCACATTTGGCTATGATTTGGGGCGGACTTTGATCAAAGATTTAACCATTCAGGTTCCAGCTGCCAGTAAAGTGGCCATTGTAGGGCCTACAGGAGCAGGAAAATCGACCTTGATTAATCTGCTCATGCGTTTCTACCCTGTTAATTCTGGAGAGATCACGATTGATGGGGTGCCAATTACGGACTACACCCGTGCTTCTTACCGCCAACAGTTTGGTATGGTTCTGCAAGAAACCTGGCTCAAGGTTGGGACCATTCATGAAAATATTGCCTTTTCTCGTCCAGATGCAACTAGAGAAGAAGTCATAGAAGCAGCCAAAGCAGCCAATGCAGATTTCTTCATTCGGCAGTTGCCACAAGGGTACGATACCTATCTTTCAGATGCTGGAGAGTCTTTGTCCCAAGGTCAACGCCAACTCTTAACGATTGCGCGGGTTTTCCTTTCAGTTCCTAAGATTTTGATCTTGGATGAGGCGACATCCTCCATCGATACTCGGACTGAGGTCTTGATTCAAGATGCCTTTAATCAACTCATGAAAGGACGGACCAGCTTTATCATTGCTCACCGCTTATCGACCATTCAAAATGCCGATATGATCCTT
>OGKM01000796.1_pt1 | contig 12199 bp, 9 predicted proteins | sample 1572501 | NCBI WGS metagenome assembly OGKM01 (sample SAMEA2582154, study PRJEB24529) | metagenome | biome: Human gut stool | place: China | collected 2011
TTGGGTTGAATACTTTGAAGCGATCAATGGTCGCAAACCAAGTATGCAAGAATTTCAGGAAGCGCGTGAAAAAGGGGAGTTTATAGTCGAACAGGAGGATGTGTCTGCTCCTACACCAGTAACACCAGCTCCAACAACTGAAGCGCAGGCACCTACTCAGGAAGCGCCTGTTGCACCTAGCGCCCCTCTTTCACAAGAGTCTACATCTTTTGTCCCACCGCAACCATCAGCGAAAACTTTGAATCCTGTTCCAAGACCAAAAAGATCGACATTGTCTTTCAATAAACCAACAAAGTTCGGCCTTGCAGTCGTCGCTATTGTTACAGCAATCACTCTTGTTTGGATCTTTTTCTTTACAGGGACACAAAGTCTGAATGGAATTTGGTTGAGCAACACGGATTCGATGCCTGTGGTTTATGAACTAAATGGAAAGACAAAGAAAGTCAATACAACTCTTCCGATCAAAAAAATCATCGAAGGAAAAGAAGCTAAAAAGGAATTTGTTCAGAAACTTTCGGCATTAAACTTACCGAATATACAGACGCTAGCGGATGTGGATAAAAAGTTTCATTTGAAGACCAAAGAAGTGGTCATTTTTAAAACAGACGGTTTAGCACTTTATAATTTGCTTCAGTCCAATGGGACAAATGTCATATTCTCTGATGATTTGGATGATCTAGCATATTATAAATCCAATTTGTCAGAATTTAAGAAAAGAGCCGTTTTCCAAAAAATCGAATACCCTGATGTTTTGGTTGGAAAATGGAAAAATGTGACTAATAATGATGATCATTTAGTTTTTCAAATAACGAAAAATGGCGCATCTAATACTGATGTCACTGCCATTTATCCACTTGTAGATACTGATCGTATCAATGATAAGAGTGGAAATTCTCATTCTTCGGATGATAAAATAAATACTGAGTTTGAACAGGTTCAAAAAGAGATTAAAAATCAAGGCTACACAGTGAAAAGTGCTAGGGAGGTATATAAAGAGGCTTATACTAATTCCTACATTGTGCCTGTCGATGGAGGAAAGAAGGTTATTGTTCTAGATAAAGACTATAATTTTAAGTCGATGGTGGAAAAAGTGAAATAATGAAAGGGCCGCAAGGTCCTTTTCTTTTATTTTCTGAAATTCACAAAATAAACCATTGATTTGTGGTATAATATGGTTAGTTTTTATGATGAATCAATAAGGGGGATATGATGAATCAAAACGATTGGGTTGAATACTTTGAAGCGATCAATGGTCGCAAGCCAAGTATGCAAGAATTTCAAGAAGCGCGTGAAAAAGGGGAGTTTGTCGTAGAGCGAAAAGAAGCGCCGACTCCAACAACTGAGGCACCAGCTCCAGCAACTGAAGCGCAGGCTCCTGCTCAGGAAGCACCTGTTGCACCTAGCGCACCTCTTTCACAAGAGCCGACAGCTGTTGTCCAACCGCAACCATCGGCGAAAACCTTGCAACCTGTTCCAAGACCGAAAAAATTGACATTTACTTTCAATAAACAAGCCCAAATTGGGGCCGCATTTGCGGGACTTGTCGCAGTGATTGCTCTTGCTTGGTTCTTTTTCTTTTCAGGTGGACCAAGTCTAGATGGGGTTTGGTTGAGAAATACGGATTCTAGTCCGGTCACTTATGAACTAAGTGGAAAGAAACAAAAAGTCAATGGTGGCGAGACCATCAAAAAGGTTCTCAAGGGCAATGAAGCGAAAAAAGAATTTAATACAGCACTTTCTTTGTTAAATGCAACAGACTTGCATTCACTTGCGGATGTCGATAAGAAATTTAACCTGAAGACAACAGAAATAGTTGTTATTAAGTCTGGTGGGAACACACGCTATAACTTGCTCCAAAAAGACGGAAGCAATATTATTTTAAGAAATGATTTATTCGACTTGAAAACTTATAAATCATACAAAGGAAACTTTGAAGAAAATTTGGTCTATCACAAGGTTGAAACACCAAAGGCCATGGTTGGAAAATGGAAGAATGTGACAGAAGGAGATAATACAACTGTTCAGATTTCAGATCATGGAATTATAAGTGATAAGTATTACGATAACAAGGCTTACGCATTCTATTCTCTAGCTGATCAAGAAAAGTATGATGGAGACACGACTTCTAAAGAAGAGATTGAACACACATTTGAAGTAATTCAAGAAGCGGTGAAATCAGAAGGCTATCAAGTGAAGAGCGCTAAGGAAGTCTATATACAAGCTAATTCAAATTATTGTTTCGTACCTGTCAACGGTGGAAAAAATATACTCGTCTTACGTGGTGGTAATGAATTTGCCGCAAAATTAGAAAAAGTGAAATAATGAAAGAACCGTAAGGTCCTTTTAGAACGTAGACAAACCCTACCAGCAATAGAAACATTGCTATTTTGTAGGTTGGGTACCATATAGTGAAAACTCTTAGGAATGCTGATATCGCGCTATTCTTAAGAGTTTTTTACTTTCTCTATTTTTAAAAAAGACTGAAGAAAATTGTCCAAAATGGACTTTTTCTTCAGTCTGAAAGGGCTGCAAGGTCCCTTTTATTTGAGAAAGAAAAGTTTCCCAAGTAAGATTCTAAGGAGAGATATGGTTAGGATTCTTTTTTGAGTTGTTGGTTTCGATATTGTCTAGGAGTCAAGTGAAAATGCTGTTTGAATTGTCGATTGAAGTTTGAGAGGTTAGTAAAGCCGACCTGGCTTGCTATTTCTTGAACACTTTGATTGGTTTGAACGAGCTTTTCACAAGCCTTCTCTAAACGCATTCGTATGAGATAATCCATACAGCTTGTCCCAGTGTGTTGTTTGAATATATTCATAAAGTGATTTTTGCTATATCCAAATGTTGTAGCAAGATGATCAATTTGAATGGGCTCTGCATAGTGTTGCTCAAGATAACCAATCATTTCTTTTAATTTCTGATATTTTTGATACGTATCATCTGTATAGTGTCGATTGACATACCTGTACTTAAAGAGAAGATAGAAAAATTCATAGAGTTTAGACTTTAATAGGAGGTCGTAGTAAATACTCTGTTCTTCAAGGATAGAAAAGAGAGAAAAAAGACAATCGCGAATTGGTTCATAAGCATGATCGTCTGGCGAAATCCGAGGAGTGAGATAAAAATGTCCAGAGTATATTGGTTGAATATAGCGTTGGCTAAAACTGTCTATTTGATTCCTACCTAGGAAATCTAGATGGATGCGAAAAACTGTAGAAATTTGTTCTTGATTTTCAATAGCGTAGATAGCATGAGGAGATGTTGGCTGAATCAGAAAAATATCGCCTCCATGACTTTCAAAGCGCTCAGAATTGATATACAAGGTAGCAGTTCCTTTTTTGACATAGATTATCTCAAGTTCAGGATGCCAATGATAAATGGTATCAGCTGATTGCTTAGATAAGATTTGTTTTTCAAAATCGTAGGGGAAATCAGATGGGTTATCTCGTAAATGTCGTGAATATTGAGCCATGATAAATCCTCCCGATAAACTATTTCTAGTTTTATTATATCAAAAAAACTTCCTTATATAGGAAGTTCTCTTTTTTAGCCTTTCTTCTTCATATATAGAAGGTTGAGAAGGAGCCCAACAACTGCTAAAGCGATAGCGACGTAGAATGCAGCACTGTAATTTCCATTGTTGGCTGCTGCCATTTGAACCGCAACTTTAGGTGCAAAAAATGCAGCTAAAGAATATCCTGTAAAGACGATGCCGTAGTTGACCCCCTGATTTGTAGGTCCGTAGTTCTCCATGACAATGGAAGGGAAGACTCCCATAACACCACCAAAGCAGATACCAAGTCCGAGGATTCCTAGAGTGAAACCAAGTTGTCCAGGGATAATTGTTAAAGAGAAGAGTGCCAATACGATGACTGAATAGATAATCAATAAAGTCTGAGAACGACCAATTTTATCAGAGAGTGATCCCCAGATAAAGCGACCACTAGAGTTCGCGATTGAATAAAGAGAAACATAGAGAGCTGCTGTTCCAGCTGAAAGGCCAAACATTGATTGACCAATTGGGGATGCCTGAGAGGCAATCATTAAACCAGAGAAAGCACCGACAAAGAACATGCTGATAATAATGTAAAATAGCGGACTTTGTAGCATTTCTTTCCATTTTTTATTAGCAGGTCCTTGTTTAGTTTGTGCTGGAGCTTTCCAACCTGTAGGTTGGTAACCACTTGGGGCTGCCTTAATGAAGAAAATTGCACAGATAATAACAACAATATAGACCAGTCCAATTGTTCGAAAAGCAAAGAAGGCATCTTGTTTTTGAATGAGACTACTTGCAACTGGTGATGCGATAACTGCAGCAAACCCCATACCTCCTGTTAGAATCCCAGAAGCTAAGCCTCGTTTATCAGGGAAGAGACGAAGTGAATTTGAGAGGGCTCCTGAATAGGCAAATCCTTGACCGAGACCTGCCATCAACCCATAGGTCAGATAGAGCATGGCTGGTGAACTAGCATAACCAGTTAGATAAAAGCCGCTAGCAAAGAGAAGGGCCCCAAGGGCGATTGTCCATTTTACATATCCCTTGTCTACCAAATAACCTCCGAGAATCATGGGGATCGGTCCGATTGCTGAGTTAATTGCAAATGCGAGCATGATTTCGGACATTGACCAACCTGTTGAAGAACTTAGAGGCCCAGCGAAAACGGAAAAAGAATAGACAGCTCCTGTACAGAGGAGAATAGCAGTTGATGCAGCTAAAACTTGCCAACGTTTGAATGTCTCTTTCATAAGAAAAACCCCCATTAACTTAATACATATTTTCACAAAGACTATAACATAGTTAAAAATGAGGGTCAATACTTTCTCAAAAAATATTGTTAATTTTTTCACTAATCTATACTAAACTAAGATAAACTGATAGAATAACACAATCTTTTAGGGCTGTTGATTTACAAGATAGGTCAAAGTTGTATAATGATATTAAAGATATGAAATTAAACAAATAAAGGGGGTAGCAAGATGAAACTAGTTGCTATCGTTGGAACAAATTCTGACCGCTCAACCAATCGGAAACTCTTGAAATTTATGCAAAAACATTTTTCAGATAAAGCTGACATTGAGGTATTGGAAATCAAACAATTGCCAGCATTTAACGAACCTGAGGACAAGCTAGCACCTGCCGAAGTTCAAGCTTTTTCAGAAAAAATCCTTGCTGCAGATGGTGTGATTATCTCAACACCTGAGTATGACCACACCATACCGGCACCCCTGTCTTCAGCCTTGGAATGGATTGCTTACACTAGTCGCGCTTTGATTAACAAACCAACGATGATTGTCGGAGCTTCTCTTGGATTGCTTGGAACATCTAGAGCCCAAGCGCACTTGCGTCAGATTCTTGATGCACCTGAACTGAAAGCAAGAGTGATGCCAGGGACAGAATTTCTCCTAGGTCATTCTGAACAAGTATTGGATGATGACAATCATTTGAACAATCCTGAAAAAGTTGCAGAGTTGGAAGAACATTTTTCAGAGTTCCAAAATTTTGTTGAACTAACAAAAGCATTGGTCAAACCAGAAGATACAAACCGTAAGAAATCATTCATCTGGGAAGAATGGTTAAAAGCATAAGCGTCTCAAGAAAGGAGTACAATCCATGAAATTAGTAGCTATTGTTGGTACCAATGCCAAACAATCTTATAACCGTAGTTTGTTGCAATTTATGCAAAGACATTTTGCAACCAAAGCGGATATTGAGATTTTAGAAATTACCGATGTACCGATGTTCAATGAAACCGATGATCAAACAGATACACCTGTTATTCAAAAATTTAACCAAGCGATTTCGGAAGCGGATGGTGTGATTATCTCGACACCTGAGCATAATCATACGATTCCATCAAGTTTGAATAGCTTGATTGAGTGGTTGTCTTTTAACATCCATCCACTAGATGGAAAACCAACCATGATTGTAGGGGCTTCTTATGATGTTCAAGGTTCTTCACGTGCCCAACTTCATCTTCGTCAGATTTTGGATGCACCTGGTGTAAATGCAACAGTTATGCCAGGAAGTGAATTCTTACTTGGCCGAGCTCATCGAGCATTTGATGCAAATGGGGATTTGGTTGATGAACGAACCGTCGATTTCTTAGATAGTTGTTTCTATCGTTTCCTTCGCTTTGTATCTGTTGCAAACCAACTAAATCTTCCTGAAGAAATTCGATTTGAGCCAGGAACTTATCACGTTACAACTGAAGGACATAATGGTAAATTGCCAATGGACGTCACAGTTTCTGAGGACCGTATTGAAAAAATTGAAATTGATTCTTCTGGAGAATCTTCAGGAATCGCAGATGTTGTTTTCACTCGTATTCCAGCAGAAATCATTGAGGGACAAACTTTAAATGTTGATGCGGTGTCAGGTGCTTCTGTAACTTCAAATGGTGTCTTGGACGGAGTTGCACGTGCGGTCAAACAAGCCGGTGCAAATCCAGATGTTTTACGGAAACGTTCCAAAGCACCATCTGCCCTAGATAAAGAAGATAAAACTTATCAGGCCGACGTTGTCATTGTCGGAGGTGGAGGAGCCGGTTTAGCTGTAGCTGCTGCAGTCCTACAAGCTGGTAAGAAGCCAATTGTTGTAGAGAAATTCCCAGCAATTGGAGGAAATACTGTTCGTGCGGGTGGTCCAATGAATGCACCAGATCCAGCATGGCAAGGGACCTTCGAAGCTCATCCAGGTGAGGCAAACACTCTTCAAGAATTGATTGCGATAGATGAATCAACGATTGACCCAGAATATTTAGAAGACTTTAGAGCCTTGAAAGTTGAGGTTGAGCAGTATTTGCAGGATCCAAGCTATTTGTTTGATTCTACCTTACTTTACCGTATCCAAACCTATATCGGTGGAAAACGAAAAGATTTACAAGGACATGAAATTCATGGTCAATATGATTTAGTTTCTGTATTGACCGAACGAGCCCTTGAGTCTGTTCGCTGGTTGGAAGACATCGGTGTTGAATTTGTTCGTAGTGAAGTCACAATGCCAGTTGGAGCTCTTTGGCGTCGTGGTCATAAGCCGGTTCAACCCATGGGTTATGCCTTTATCTCGGTTCTACAAAAATATGTTCTAGAAAATGGAGGCAAGATCTTGACGGACTCTCCAGTTAAAGAATTGCTTGTAGAAGAAGGGACTGTCAAGGGTGTTAGAGCAGAAGGCCGAAACGGTCAAACCATCCTCGTTCATGCAGATGCTGTTGTTTTAGCTTCTGGAGGATTTGGTGCCAATACTAAGATGCTACAAAAATACAATACCTACTGGACCGAAATTGCGGATGATATTGCTACCTCTAATACACCAGCTGTAACAGGGGATGGAATCCTCTTAGGTCAAAGTGTAGGTGCAGATCTAGTGGGGATGGGCTTTAGTCAAATGATGCCGGTATCTGATCCAGTGACAGGTGCTCTCTTCTCAGGACTTCAAGTTCCTCCAGCTAATTTCATCATGGTAAATACTGAAGGGAAACGATTTGTAGATGAGTACGGTAGCCGAGACAAGCTATCTCAAGCAGCGATTGATAATGGAGGCTTGTTCTACTTGATTGCAGATGATCGCATCAAGGCAACAGCCTATAATACTAGCCAAGAAAAAATCGATGCCCAAGTCAAAGCAGGCACTCTCTATCGTGCAGATACGATAGAAGAGTTGGCTGTTCAGATTGGCATGGATCCACAGGTTTTAGCAGATACAATTAAGAAATACAATTCTTATGTCGATGCAGGATTTGACCCTGAATTTAATAAAGGTAGTTTCGATCTCAAGTGTGAGGTTGCACCTTTTTACGCAACACCAAGAAAGCCAGCTGTTCACCATACAATGGGTGGACTCAAGATTGATACTTCAACACATGTTTTGAATGAAAAAGGTCAGATTATTCCTGGTTTGTATGCTGCCGGAGAAGTTGCAGGAGGACTTCACGCAGGTAACCGTCTAGGAGGAAATTCGCTTACGGATATCTTTACTTTTGGACGGATTGCAGGTCAAACAGCTGTTAAAGAAAATTGTTAGTAGTGGATTTAAAATCTTAGCTAACTTTAAGTCTGTTCATGTATCTTGTCATCATTAAATGAAGATCTCTTATTACTCTTCGAAAATCTCACCGTACTTCGTTAAATTCGACTTACCTAACTTTAGTTATGTTTGCGTCGCTCTGCCTAGTCTGATTTCGATTTTCATTGAGTAACCTTCATTTAATGAAATCCTAAAACTTTTTTCATCATAATCTCCTAATGAAGTCACCAAATTCGGTGACTTTTTATTTGAAAAAAACATCAAAAATAGCGCAAAAAACTCTTCTTGTGCTATACTGTAATTGAGATTTTTTAAATTTTTGGTGTTAGAACTGTTGCCTCAGTCCTAGCACTTTTTCTTTGTCGTATTCTTGGTGTGTTGCAAGAATTTTGTAAATGATACGAAGCAACTTATGTGCGCAAGCAATGACGGCTTTCATCTTACTTCCTCTTTGGGAAATTTTGCTATAAAAAGATGAAAACACGCTGTCTTTAGAGTGAGCCGCAATCAATCCAGACATTGTCAGTGCCTGTTTGATGTAACGATTTCCTTGTGTGATGTGCGAGGATTTTTTAATGCCAGCACTTTCGTATGAACCAGGGCAGAGCCCAGCCCAAGAAGCTAGGTGTGCGTCCGATTGAAAAGCCTTCACATCTGGTCCAATCTCAGCTAAAATAGTGGCTGCACAGGTCTCACTCACACCAGGGATCGTTTGAAGTAATCTATTTTCTTCAGGGGAACTCCTTTTCGATATAAGCTATCATTTCACTCGTTAATTTATTCATGAGTTTTTGATACAATTGATATTCTTCTAGGCTTTGAGCCAAGAGAAATCGATCTTCCAGTGACAACTTCCCATTCATGGCCTCCATTAATTCTTCTGGACTTGCTTTGACATGCTTGTGAATACAAGCTGTCACATTGTCATAATCAATGAGTTCCCCATTGATAAAGAGCGTTAAAAGAGACTGTCCTGTCTTAGAGAAGATATCAGAAAGATAGCTGGTTAGTTTGATATTAGCACGTTGTAAGAGGTTATGAATCTCATTCTTTATTTGGGTTTGACGTTGCTTATAAGAACGTAGCCTACGAGTGAGTAAACGTAACTGCATCACTTCAGGGTTAGGAATGTAAGATGGCTCAATAAGTCCACAACGTCCGAGTTGAGCAATCCATTCTGCATCTTTCATGTCTGTTTTTCGACCAGGTACATTCTTGATATGTTGGGGGTTAGCTAATATCAAATTGAGTTCTGAGTCTGAAAAAATATTAAAGAGCGGCACCCAATATTGGCCAGTGCTTTCAAAAAAGACATGTGTGACGTGATTTTCCAATAACCAATCTAAGGCGTTTTGGAGAGCTATAGTTGTTGTACCAAATTTTTTCTGAATTTTTTTAGGTTTATTGCTTTCTAGTGGACCATCTAGAATACAACAAACGATAGACTTTTGGTGGACATCAATTCCACAAGAAGTTTCAATCATAACTTCCATTACAAAAACCTCCTGTTAACTATTGAACAATAGAACAAGAGGCTATTAGTAATTTTATTTTCGTGCTCAAGGCATATTCGAGTTATCTCATGACTCTTGTTCATCCAGTTTTTGTTACAGGCTAGGCAAAGCCCTATTAAAGACCACGGATTTGTATTGTTCACCTTCATTATAAGCCGAACTTTCTTTTCTGTCATGAGTTAGCAGGCTCTGCCTGCTTAGAGTTTTTGTTATAAAAATTTTACTGTCACTTGACAAGTGAGTGGGCACTCACTATAATAGTCTTATATTCTAAGAGTGAGTGAATACTCACCTAGGAGGAGGATTCAAATGAAAACATTGCTACATTTACAAGATTTAGAAAAATCTTTTGGTCGTCAAATGGTCTTAGATCACATTGGTTTTGATTTACAGCCTGGAGAAATCATTGGTCTAATCGGTCCATCAGGTGCTGGTAAATCAACTATGATTAAAACCATGCTAGGAATGGAGAAGGCGGATAGCGGTATCGCTTTAGTCTTGGATCATACTATGCCAAATCGTCATATTTTAGGTGATATTGGCTATATGGCTCAGTCTGATGCTCTTTATGATGCCTTGTCAGGACAAGAAAATTTAGAATTTTTCGGTCAGCTAAAAGGTCTTTCCAAAAAAGACTTAAAGGATGAAATTGCCCATGCAGCTCAAGTGGTAGATCTAACAGATCACTTAAATAAGGTCGTGTCTGGTTATTCCGGAGGGATGAAACGACGCTTGTCGCTAGCCATTGCGCTTTTAGGAAATCCACAACTCTTGATTTTAGACGAACCAACGGTTGGAATCGACCCTTCTCTTCGAAAGAAAATCTGGGAAGAATTAATCACGCTTAGAGACAAGGGGGTAGGAATTCTAGTAACAACCCATGTCATGGATGAAGCAGAGCTGACAGATAAGGTTGGTCTCTTGTTAGGTGGAAACATTATTGCCTTTGATACACCAAAAAATCTTAAAGAAAGTTATGGTGTGTCAAGTATTGAAGAAGTCTTTTTGAAAGCAGAAGGAGAGTAAAATGAGAACTTTAGCTATTACGAAAAAAGTGATAAAAGAATTGCTTCGTGACAAACGAACTCTTGCAATGATGTTTGTAGCCCCAGTTTTTATCATGTGGTTGATGAACCTTATGTTTTCAGCTAGCACAACCGTGAATATTAAACTAGCGGCACAAGATCTTCCAACCAGTTTGGTGACGAAAATGGATGATTTAGACCATGTTAGTGTACAGACTTACAATGATCTCAATCAAGCGAAGAAAGACTTAGCTGATGAGAAAGTAGATGCTGTGGTTTCTTATAAAAATGGTGAATATCAGGTCGATTATGCAAATACAGATGCCTCTAAAACATCTATGACTCGACAAGTATTGCGAACCAGTATCGCTAGTGAAGGAAGTAATCAATTACTAGCTCGTATCAAGCAAGCTCTACCAAAATTGAATTTGGAGGTAAAAGCACCGGAAATCAGGGAATCCTACCAATATGGTGATGAAAATACAAGCTTCTTTACAAGTATGATTCCAGTTTTGATAGGTTTTGTAGTTTTCTTTTTTGTTTTTTTGATTTCAGGAATGGCACTTTTGAAAGAGCGTACTAGTGGTACACTAGAACGTTTATTAGCAACTCCAGTCAAACGTTCTGAAATCGTATATGGTTACATGTTGTCTTACGGTCTCATTGCGATTTTTCAGACAGCAGTGGTAGTACTAGCAGCCATTTGGTTATTAGATGTAGAAGTTGTCGGAAATCTATTTAATGTTATAATAGTTAATGTAGTACTGGCTCTTGTAGCGTTGGCCTTTGGAATTCTCTTATCTACCTTGGCGAAATCAGAATTCCAAATGATGCAATTTATTCCTCTTGTGATTATGCCGCAGCTCTTTTTCTCAGGAATTATTCCATTGTCATCAATGGGAGACTGGGCTCAGACGGTCGGTATATTTTTGCCTTTGACCTACTCACGTGATGCGATGAATCAGATTATTCTTTACGGACGTGGCATTGGAGACATTTTGCCAAATATCGGTGTTCTGCTGATTTTCCTTGTCATTTTGACAATTCTCAATATTGTAGGATTACGACGTTATCGTAAAGTTTAAAGAAAAACACAAAAAATACTAAAAGGGATGAATGTTTAATGGATAAGACTATTTTTGAATCATTTGAAGATTACTTAGAGGAAGCAAATTATCCTCAAGGGAAGAAAAAAATCATGCAGTCGGCAGTAGATCTCTTTTCGACCAAGGGCTATAATGGCACCTCCACCCTTCACATAGCAGAGCATGCTGGATTCAGTCAGGCTACGTTATTTAAGTATTTTAAAACGAAAAGCGATTTGTTAACGGCTATTTTACACCCTGTGGTTCCAGGACTATTTGGAAGTTTTTTTGAAGAACTGTTAACTTTTGAAACGACAGAAGAAAAAGTTCATTATCTTGTCCATAATCGAATGACCTATCTAAAAAATAATCGTGCTCTTATAAAAATCATTTTTCATGAAACATTCTCTAATAATAAACTAAGAAATGAACAGAAGTTTATCTGGAATACTACCCAGGATAAACTTCTGATGCTCCACAAGGAATTGTTGGCAGATCCACGTGTTAATCCTGAATTAACGATTACTCAAATGGTTCGCATCTATATAGGAC
>OGKM01000814.1_pt1 | contig 12025 bp, 10 predicted proteins | sample 1572501 | NCBI WGS metagenome assembly OGKM01 (sample SAMEA2582154, study PRJEB24529) | metagenome | biome: Human gut stool | place: China | collected 2011
TTTCTCGTTGTTGCTTTTCAATTCGTTCCACTGACTCACGGGCACGTTGATAGTCGGTTCCGCTTGGCTGGTAGAATGTGTATCCGATGCAAAGGATGAGGATGAACCCAATACCACCGATAATAATATAGCGGTAAATAGAGTTATCAAGTAGTACTTTGATTTTGTCATACATTATTCCCCTCCTGTTGCGTAATCAGTAATGCCCCTTGCGATAGCACGCACAATAGTATCAAGGTCATTATTAAGTAGTTCTAAATCATCATCATTGTCTATGAATGCCATTTCAACTAACACAGCTGTTGCATCCGTGCCGTTTAATACCCATAAATCGGTACGCTGTTTTACACCACGATCAACCGTATTAATACTACGGATGATTTGCGATTGGATATCGTTCGCTAGACGTTGGCCATTGAAAGACTTGTACAAAGTTTCTGTGCCCCTAGCTTGAGTGTTAAAAGCATTGCAGTGCAGAGACACAAATATATCTGCTCCCCATTCGTTAGACGTTTCACACACAAGACCTAAATCATCATTTTGTAAAGTTCTAACTTCACATCCTGCAGTTTGTAAATAACAAGCCAATAACTTACCCGCATCACGAGCAACGTCGCATTCACGACGTCCTGTGTTAGGATTTACTGCTCCGCTATCCAGGTCAATATCATGACCTGGATTTATAAATATTTTCGTCATTACTACTACCTCCTTCTAATTTATCAGGAACACCATTATTGTTCCTATCCAACCAAAGTCCTAGGAAGCCTACTACGGCTGTCAATACACTAGGAATAAATATGTGGTCAATAATATTGAGCCCAACATCAATCAGCTTATTAGTTTCACTTGATACATAGCCCCTAGCAAATGCCATAACATACTCTGTTATGACTAGCCAAATAGGAATTAGCATAACAAGTACTAGAATCCGTGTCACTAGTACTCCAGTAGGTCTAATATTAGCAACACGAACAGCACCATATGCTGATTTCAGTCGGTTCATGATTTGATATTTCATTATCAGTCCCCTCCTATATCGTCCGTGTTAAGAGTGATACTTCTTCCTATCGGCATATTGTTCAGAACTTGGATATGCATCAGTTCAGTACTCAGACTCTGAACTGTGGTTTCTAGGTTATTAAGCCTATGAAATTTCGCTGCATCTCGTTCTTCCAGCTTGACCAACTGCTTTAATATCTCCTGATTACTTTTTGTTAAATCAGCGATACTATTGATAGCATCGGATAACTTATCGTCATAGTCCTTACGCTGCTTATCCATGCGTCGAGCCAAATGGTCATCTAATTCTTGCTTAACCGCAACTAGCGAGGTATGTTCTAAGAACCACACCATCGCACGAAACGAACCCCTAAGGGCAGCCCAGATGACCCCCAAGAGGGTCACCCAGAATCCAATGTCCGCAAAGTAGGCAGGGATGCCGAAGTCCATTAGCAATAATCTAATTTCGTCCATTTAGGCCTCCGCTTTCTCCCATTTTTCACTATAAAGGTTCCATTTCTTGGTGTGATCTGGATTGTAGACCTCTAATGAAATTTTCTGCATCATGACTTCTCTCGGTGGGTGAGATTCCTCGCTAACAGTCATTTTATTAACCCTAATGAGGTCATAAGATTTTAAATCAAGGTTATCATCTGCCCATACAAATGCGGGGATATTGATTACGGCAAGAGAACTGTTAGCGAAAGCATCCCTATCAATATCAGTGGCCTTTGGCAAATTAATAATATTGTGGTCGGTTCCGACGAATGCTAATGCGCCAACTTTAACAACGTTCGGGCATGTAAGTTCGCCCTCCAAATCGCTACGGCCATAGAATTGCTTAGGTAAAATTTCTGTAGCCGTTTCCGGATTGAATTCAAAAAGACCTTTGATTTTAACAGTGTCAATGACATGATCGATTAAGTTAAGATATTCAAGATAAATATCATCTGCACCGTAAGGCTGAATCCTAATAGTTGCACTTCCGGATTGAATTTCAACAGCTTCTGCACTGCCACTCACTCGAACTTTAAAGCCATCTTGCCCGGATACTCGAATTTCAGTATCCCCTTTTCTTGGTTCGTTAAAGGTAAGTGGCGCATAAGGTTGCTCAGTCAATGCATGGACAATAGCAGATAATATCGCTTCAAGGGTGCCACTATTAATAAGAATGTTCTTACCTTGAAGTGCTGAAACAACACCTGATAAGTTGGGCATCTTCGCTTTTAAGGATTCCAACCACTCCTCCTCGGTTCCTACGAATCCATGTGCTAAAGCAATTTCATAAGCACTTTTTCCGTTATCGCCTACCATGGTTGCTTTTACTTCCGCCTCTACTTTAATTGGACCTTCAAGTCTTACTGGTAACGCTTTGTTTTGCATAATACATTCCTCCTCTAATCATGCATGGCCACATCCTGAATTATATTGACTACCCCCATACCCAGTTTGTAATATCGGCTAGGCTCCGATTCCTTATATGCAAAAGCATCATACACATGCTCACCAAAGGACTTAATTTCTAGAGTATCCTTTCCGGAAATATTGAATGTCGCAATCTTCCCAGATGCTACCCCTTGCACTTTAATAACAAGCGGACCGCTTGCTCGCTTTCGTATGGCGAATACTGACTTAAACCCGGTCAAATCCACATTGTCATCTTGGACCGCGTAAACTATCCCGAAATCCTCGCCAATATTGAGGTCTATATCTTTTACATTCATTACTTATCATCTCCCTTAATTGAATGGAATCGTACCTTGTTTATCGTACCCGGTCACATCGACTACCAAATACTGAGATGTGGTTTTGCCCGAGCAACCTACAGGATACGTAGTGACTGTATTCCAATTAATGAACTGATACGATTTCAGCGATACAGTACTCTCATCGTGAAATCTGAACGTTTGCCACACTCGCCCCGTGTGTGACTTTTTATCTCCATTATTAATATTAGGCCCCCAAACGGATGCATCGATTACGGACATAGGAATAATTGCGACCTTGACGCCATATGTCTTTGGGTCACGAGCCATGTCTGTAAAGGTGTCCGGAACGTAGTTTGATAACTGACTATACCAATCGTGCGCGTAATGATCGATTATGCGTAGGTATCTGATGCGGCTATCATATATCACATCGTTCTGCAGATTGTAATCTGTTGCCCAAGACGCTTTATAATATTTGTGACGACCAAGAACTTGCAATGCCGTATTAGGCTTACTACTTCCTACCTTATCAACAAATCGAATACGAGGCGTGTCTGCATTAGCCGTAACATCCTCGAAATAGCCGAAGCAATAGAACTTGATGCCAGCTTTTACTTCATCCACCATTGCTTGCGTTACCTTTTCGCCTGGTTTAATTACATCCACTATCAGTACCATTAATTGCTCACGACGTTTATGGACCCACTGAGCTGCGAATTCATATCCTTGTGGAACTGATACTGCGATAACAGGTGCGTCGCCATGATATATGCGATTAGTGATATAAAAGACCTGAATTACATTAGCCTCCCCCGCAATATATCCGTATTGGTATTTACTTGTAGGCACCAGCATAGGTGCGTAAGCTACAGGTTTGAGCGGGATTTGAACCGTTGGCGTTATCCCCCTCATCGCCCCGGTGTAGAGAACTGCATCTTTTTGTTTAGGGAAACTGAGATATACTAGATTGTCATAGGTATCGTTTATAATCGTGACACCTTCTTTATTCTGGATGTTAATAAATTCCATACGCCAACCACCCTTCATACGTAAGATCCTTAAATTGACGATTGATATTATATTCATCCTGGGACACTGCAAAATAATATGTTATGATATTGCCCCTAACCTCTGCCACTAAGTACTGTCCCATGGCTGCAGCCCAGACATGTTGCCCAGGCAGCAATCCATTCACGGTAATTTGTTGACGTCGATTAGGGATGTCAGATACATACATCCGCCCCTCGATACGTGTGAGCCTTTCCTTGAGATTTAGTATGATATTGCCGTTAGCATCATAAGCTAATACATGCGGTTCCATAATACCTCCTACCAGCATCCAAGTTTAATCCGAGGGTTATTATCATCATCAAAACCTGTAATAAGATTATCTTGAATCTCAACACGAGCACCGGTCTCTCTTGAACGAAGTAACCCGATTGTACTGGACACCGCCGCTAAATTTTCAACATGTAATTTGTCGGCAGTAACTGCGTTGGCCTGAATCATCTTATTAACAATGACGTTATCATCGAACTTAGTCGCTCCAGTGATATGAATCAATTTTCCTGCAATGTATATACCAGACTGACTGAGGTTAATGCGAGACACCAACTCACCACCATCAATCTCGCCAATACTTTTTTTAACTTGCAAATCGATGCTACCAGCTAACTCAGTAATGCGAGATTCCGTATGTGACGCCAAATTCGTAATTCTTCTAGTGGTCTCTTCAGAATTCGTATTGAATTTCTTATCAAGCTCCTTAATTCGCTCATCAACTTTATTCAGCCCGAGAGACTCAAGGTCTAGCAAGCTCGCATCAATTTGTGTCTTAATCACGACTTGCTTCTCGTTAACGAGTCCATCTCCAAACACATCCACAAACGAGCAACGTATCCGGTATATTCCGGCTGAGTTCGAATATGTCAGCATGGTGCTAGTAGTTTCAAAATCATCAGTGCGTTCATCTCCGATCACGTGGCATCTGATTGCATATGCTTGTGCCGGCTTAGTTGAGAAGTAAAGATTAAATCCGCCTAACTGGCTTTTTACTACAAGCTCAGGCGCGGCCAACTGTGGAACGTTATACTCATATGTTGCTGCAGTCGAGTATTTGCCCAACGTGCTGCGAGCATATAAATAAACAGTATCCGCTCGTTTAGATAGGGTAAGTACAGCAGATGTACCTTTAACTCTTGCCAATAATGCATTCGTATCTTTCCCAGGATTATTATCAGTACGTAACTCGTAATAATCGACGTCAGCATTCAACACCTCATCCCATGATGCGGTTGCATTTCTACTGAACGTGATGCCGAAATTACTAGGCATATCAGGTATCGCATCCATTGGTTTGACTATCACATCAACCATTTGGGCTGTTTCTGCCCTGTTGCCAAATCGGTCAACCGAGATTGCTTTGATTCGATACTCCTCACCAGGACCTAGCGATTTGATAATAACCTGACTATTACTACTGCCAGCATACTGCCATTCTTGCCCCGCTACAGGCTTTCCACTCTTCGACTTTAAGAGATACCAAACCTCTGCCACATCGAAGTTGGCAGGATTACTAGGCGGGTCAAATAGTACTTGTAAGTCATAGTAAACACTTTTATCGGCCGTTTGATTGTACCGACTTAGAACACGTAAATTCTGAACATCCTCTGGCGTTTGCAGCTTAGGTATGACTATAGATTTAGTAACACCTGTAGTAAGCTGGCCTAACTCATTAATTGCCTGCACGCGTACTTCATAGTTCGCGCCTAGCAGCACATCGGATATTGTGGTAGTATTTGTGGATGCTGGGTAGTTTCCGATATACGTCCATGTATCGCTTTTTACGTTTCGGTAATTCACGACTACGTTTGAGACTTTTCCATCGCGAGGTAACTGCCACGTTACACCTATGCGTGAATACATGATGCCATTAGCACCATAGACATCGCTCACTAACCCTACTGATTGAATATCAGATGCACCGTGATTCGTATAATCAATACTTGGCACCGTGCCATCATCTGATACATAGAGTTCTGGATAGTATTCCATGCATTGGATTTTACGAGTCATTTCTGATAGTGTCTTGGTAATAGCCAACACACGAAATGGCTTAGCCGATTTAGAGACCTCTCCGAATGCATATACCGCATCAGGCTGCACCGGTATAGCCTCTCTAACAATCACATTGAGACCTGATACATTTACTACATTAAACGTAGAGACGGTATCCGTAGAGTTGCTACGGATCAGCAACTGATAATTCTTCCCTGGTTGTACCGACACTTCCTTGTCGAGTGTAATCGTCTGGCCACTTACCGCAACCACACGACCACCCTCACCCCATTCAGGTATGTCGTGCTGAATTAAAATAATATCTCCTACCGTGCACGCTATGGCATCTGTAAACGCCTCTATTGTCACAGTGCGTATTTCATATTTATTGCATCGCAAGAAATGCTTACCGTGTTTATAGGCCTGTTCAAGACTGGTGCACCCCATGAGTTCAACTTGTGCCGGATTTGTTAGTGTATCCGACTCGTCGTAAGTGTCACCGTATACTGGAATGACGTCTCGCTCATAATCCTTATCCTTGTTAAGGAACGATATTTCAACAGAGTTAGCCCTAGCCTCCACACCTTGAAACTCTTCAGTAAAGCTGCCGTGTTTGATATTGGCTACAGTAAACAACTGTACCGGTGTGGATTGATAATCACTAACACATGTGAACCTGGTTCCTACAGGAATTACTTTTCCTCGACCTACTGCTTCTGGATACTTTAACGCATCCCATAATCGCATAGCGGTGTCGTATATATAGTTGAATGTAAACCCATTTGTTTTGCACTTATCTGCCCATGCCTTAAATGCGTTATAGTCAAGGCGCATATGGGGCTGTCCGAATACAATATATTCACCGCCAATCTTACGGCAGATATGAATTAAATCATATGCAGCCCATGCTGGATTGTCCGCGGGTTGAGCTTCGTACTTATTGATATACGGATTGAACACATACACCTCTGAGCGCTCTTGAATCCATGTCACTTTTGGATCAGTTCCGCTTAGTTGGGATGTAGCCAAAGCCTTAATTCCAATGAGGGCTTTCCCCGGATGCACGAAATCATCATAAATAATTTGGGTTAGTTGCACCCAGTAGACCTTATTGACATGGCGCAGGCTTTTCCCATCTTTCGCACTGCATCGCATACGGATTTCATAACGCGCCTTTTCGAGATTGTCAAAGCGAAATACACGATAAAACGCATTATTTGTCGCCTCTTCAATTCGTCCTGCGTAATCAGCTGTATTTGTCACGCTATTATCTGACTTAATAAAGTTCCATGCATCACGGCGCTTAATATGGCCGGCCATGCCCTTTTGATTTGCTAAAGGTAATGCCTGCCAGGACTCATCACCCACCTTACGAATTTCTGCTTTCAACGTGACAGACGTACGGTCAGCGCCGCCGCTATCATTTGAATAATATAATCCGTTTGGGAATCCAACAGTTAACTCTATCGCGTCACACGCATCGCCTTGTACCTGTTGCGTATTCCATGATTCAGTCAATTCATAGTTTAGGGATTGATCCGCAAAGTTATCATTGAAATTTGGGATAACGGTTTGGTCATTTGTGCCCTTTCTGATATCCACCTGCACATCCTTATAATTACTGATTGGGTTAGCGTTTATACGAATATCTTCTATCTTTGATAACTCGCCCTCACCGGCACAGTATAAGAGATTAAGATATTGCTTTTCACCATCACTAATTACATGGCGGGATAATAATAACCCAGCGCTTTTCATTCGGCCATACGTCACGGCTAAAGGGTAACCTTGTCCGGTAACAGTTTCAGTACCTCCCCAGCCATATGTATTTGACTGTTCGGAATTCGAACGGTCAACCTTAGGAGCAGTTAACTTTGAAATGATAACATTACCTATCATCCCTACCGCCATAGCAATTATTGACCGCCAAATTAAGCTTTTGATACCAAAGATAGCACCCGAAGCGATACCACCGGTAAATGCAGCCATCCCTATCGATAGAAGAACACCAAAGAACTTACCCTCAACTCGGGGCATTACTACAATGTAGTCTTCATCGTTTACAATTGTATCCGGTGCCGCCTCATGTCCATTTACTGAGTACGCCCATTCACCAGGTGCGCTGAAGTAATAGCTGATAGACTTGCCCTGTTTAAATGGCAAATATTTTGTATCCCGCTGCTCCGGCTTGAACGGATTATTTACAATGATTACATTAACCATCTGCTACTCCTTCCTTTCATAAATGTGCTTCAATCGAGGCACGTACTTTGATATGTGCTCTATACAGGTGCCGCTGTGTTCAGTAGCGTGTATAAATTTACCTTCGCCAAGATAAACCCCTACATGATCGAGATTTTTACCATATAGAGCAAATACCAAAACACTCCCCGGCATTGGCTCACGAACCTCGCGCCATTCATCCATTTGGATTTGGGTATATTCGGGTAGTGGTATTCCACTACGCCGATATACCTCAACAACTACATCCCAGCATTTCATTTCCGAGAATGGGGTACCTATCATATCAGTCAAATCACTTATTGGATGCATATAGTCCTCCTTGCGGAATAGTAGGTTCTCCTCCAAATCGAGTACTGTTCCCCAATTCACGACATCGCGCTAGGGTTTTATTGCATTGATTTTCGTGACCCTTATATCCACATTGAACCCCTTTAAATTTGAACGGGCAGAAATCCTTCATCACACGGATTAACGGGAATCGTCGAGTAAAGCTAAAGTCAGTACCCAGTGTAAACTCCATCCATTCTGCGTTTGCATGAGTTCCCGTAATTACGAAATGCTCCTCTTGCTCGCACACATCAGGTATGTTCGTATTCACTACACGAATGATGACATTGGCTCCAGTGAATCCATTATTAGACTCTGCCATACGCTGGATTGTCCGAGTTACATTAGACACGGATAGCTTGATATTAGGTAAATCCGTCGCATTCTCTGTAACATCTTGAATGGTAAATGGAAATGCAATATAGGTATTGCCTTGAAATTGGATATTCTCCGTATTGTATACCAATCGAATCGTATCCCCTTTATAGGATATTTCTAACAGCATTAACCACACACCTGTGGCCGATATCTGGTTTTTCTCTAAAATCGATGCCGTTGAGAGCGGTAACATGTTATACCTCCTGTAATTTCACGGTTCCCATCCACACTCCGTAGTCATTCGCCGCAAAGTCTAACTGATCAGCAAATCGTACATTTAGTGTTTCCCGTGTTTCCGGATGAACCCAAGCGAATATACCGGAGCAGTTGACTTCATCGAAGAATGACCGAAGTTTATAGTAATCAGCTGTTGGCAACTTGTACCCTACGGAATATGTCCGCCGGGTCTTTGTCGTCTTCTTCCTGGTGATTAGCGTCATGTTTTCAACCTGGCCTTTATACGAAATATCTGGAGTAGTCTCCTGAATTGGGTATATCGGCCATCGAATATCTGGAAATACTGCCATAGTTATACTGCGGATGCCTTGATGGCGTCACGCATACCTCCTTTATTTGATTCCATAGCACGAACCACTACATCGATAACATAATTCTCACCATCAAACCGAGAGTTCTGTTGCTTACTTTCAAGTTCTTGGCCAGACTGATTAACAATATTAACAACTACGTTGTTACTTGTAGTGCCGCCCATCAATCTACGGGTTTCGCTTGCGGTATAAATGCGATGTGATCCAGAGGATTGTAATAATTCTGGCCCGTTTTCACCAACCAGCATAAGTCCTGGATTTGTTTTTCCTCCGGCAGCGAATCGATTTCCTGTAAATGCAGAACTAAACGAACTACCGCCGGCAAAGGACGATGTCCCTTTTGCAGCACCTAGTGAGCCAATACCACTTACTGCACCACCAAATAATCCTTGCAACTTAGGCATGACATATTGCTGGAACGTTAACTGAATCATCATCTTAATAATGGCGTTCGTCATATCCTTGAATATGTCCTTAATGCCTTTACTGAATGACTTCGTCCCTGTTGCCATAGCCTCGAGATTATTTGTCCACGCAGAATTGATAGAGCTCATTGTACTATCAAAAGTAGACTTCGCTAAATCAGCATAATTGGTAGTCTCTTGCTTATATTGACGTGCGGCTTCTTGTAGGCTCGTTTTCAGACTGCGACCTGCAAGTTCCCATAACTTCTGTTGAGACTCTAATAGGTTCTTTTCAATCTGCAGTCTTTGCGTAGCCGTTAACTGGGCCTCATTGACTTCACTACGTGCATAGTCAATATAGGTCTTTAACTCTTCTGCAAGTAGTGCATCCGCATCACTGCGAGATAAGCGGCCAAGAGTAACCATATTGGTTAAGTGGTCAACGGTTTCACTCGTTTGAGTGTATGCTAACTCTCTGATTTTCTGCTCAGTATCAGATGCCAATTTTAGGCGCTCTGCCTGAGCTTTCTTTTCAGCGAGTTCCTTATCGCCTACGGCTTTAGTGTACTCACGAACATTATCGTCAATTTGCGCCTTTTGTGCTTCAGCTTCGGCTTTGAGTAATTGCAAGCGGTCGCCTGTGCGTTCGAGATCGAGTTTCTTGATATCCTCGTTCATCTTGCGAACACGGATAGTCTGATTTCGTTGTGCCTCAGCTAATCGCTTTTGATACAGCTCTTCATTCTTAGCTCTTACTTGGGCGGTTAGATTTGACTCAGCAAGCTTCTTGGCATTTGCTGCACTGCCTGCTGTGTCTGCAGATGCGCCAGATGTAGCACCTGCATACTTAGCTGTGTCAATATATCCTGTAATGGCCCCAAAATCTGCGGTTACAGATGGCTTAGCGACCACTCCATTTGTATTAGCACCAGTATAGCCTCCGTTCCCGTCACTAATAACAATGTGTTCATCACCAAGTACAACCACACCATCGCCGGCTTTAGGAATGTATCCGTCACCTTCTGGGTGCCAAGCCCCTACAGTAGCAGCCGCTTGCCATAGCTTATCGACTCGACGGGGTACGTCCGCCCCTAGTGACTGCTTAACCGCATCAGAGAATAACTTTCCGCAATCTGTTGCCCAGGTACCATCTGCTCCTAGCTTGTATGCCTTGCCTAATTGCTCATTAGCTGCGTCTAGTACACCTGCGGCTTGTCCTATAGTGCCACTATTCACACCTGAAACAGAGCGGATAATATCACGAATATTTTTTTCGTTTGACTCAAACTGGTTCTTAGCAGTTAGCTTATCGATTTCGTATTGACTGCCATCGATTTGCAGACTTTGCAAAGTAAGGGACCGATACAAGTCGGCCATGCGTTCCACAGCACTCGTCAATTTCTCAGCCGCTTGCTGTGCTTTCTTCGCCGCCTGTTCTTGGGCTTTGGCTGCTTTTGCTGCTTCCTCATTTGCCTTATTGATAGCTTCAGTATTCGTTAACCCGCCATTAGCAAGGTCCTCTTTTGCTTTTGCGAGTTCCTCATCGAGTTTCGCTTTTGCAGCATCAGCTTCTTCTTTTTGCTTTAATGCCGCATCGATTCTAGCGCCTTCTTCTTTTGTAGCTAAGCGGTCATTCTTTACAAGACCAAGCCACGCGCTATCCTCAATCCAATATCGAGTATCGTGTGATTCCCTAAACTTGTCAGACAGGCCTGCTGTTGAGTTCGTATTCTTGTGAATACGTTTGCCATCAACATCTACGCCAGTATAAGATGCTTTTGTCTGTTCGTTATATCGGAAATCAAGTAGTGCTTTCCCAGCAAGTCCTATTACTGTAGCTAAAGTTACCCAAGGCCCTGCCGCAGCAAGTGTGGCCAATCGCATAAATCCGAGTGCGCTGGTTAATGATCGCATAACTACGATAACTGCTCCGGCTTCTGCACCGAATTTAACAATTCCGCCGATAGCTTCCTTCTGCTCAGCGGTCATCGACTCGAATTCCTTAGCGACATCTAATACGCCTTTTGCGTAGTCATTAAACACAGGAACTAACTCATGACCGATGGATACTGCTAAGCGTTTTCCGGTATTTTCTAAATCTTTCAATTCCCGATTTAGCTTTGCGGATTTAGCTGCAGTCTCGTCGTCAATGATAAGGCCCATTGCTTTGGCACGTTCAGCCACTTTGTCCATCTGTTCAGCGGACATATTGAGCATGGCGTGCATCTGATAGCCAGTACGCCCAAAGAGTTCCATTTCGACACGAGTCTTTTCAGCTCCGTCCTTCATACCCCTTAGACGTTCCTGTATCATCTTGAATACTTCAACAGTATTCTTACCCTTGATATCTTCAAGC
>OGKM01000815.1_pt1 | contig 12021 bp, 11 predicted proteins | sample 1572501 | NCBI WGS metagenome assembly OGKM01 (sample SAMEA2582154, study PRJEB24529) | metagenome | biome: Human gut stool | place: China | collected 2011
ACAGTAGCTTCTGGCCGAGCTCTCTTGGCCTTGGAGGAGCTTTTTGATGGTTTTGTGGACCGCATTGCTATTATTGCGGAAAATGGGGCCTTGGTTCAGTACAAGGGTGAGGTCTTGTTTGAGTCCAAGCTAGAACCTAAAGATTATTTGGAAATTGCAGATACAACCCTAGCCTTGCCAACTTGCGAGGGGATTCTCTTGTCAGGCCGTCGTGGTGCCTATGCACCAAACGATGCAGATCCAGCCTATCTTAAGGCCATGGAACGTTACTATGAAAATGTTATGGCAACGGACCTTGAAGCGGTCACAGATGATATTTTCAAGGTAACTGCTAAGTTCCAAGGGGATACCATTATGGAACGTGGTGACTACCTCAACACGATTTTTGAGGATATGACAGCTGTAACTACTGGCTTTGATTCTATGGATATTATCCTTAAAGGTGTGGACAAGGGCTTTGGTCTCTACCATCTTTGTCAAGAGTTGGGGCGTAAGGCTTCAGATGTTGTAGCCTTTGGTGATAATCTCAATGATATGGAGATGCTGACCTTTGCAGGGCGTGCGGTTGCTACGGAAAATGCACGTGATGAGATTAAGGCAGTAGCAGATGAGGTGATTGGTCACCATAAAGATGGTGCGGTCTTTGACTACATGGAAGGATTGGTGGGCTCAGATGTCTGAGATTAAATTACTAGCCTTGGACCTAGATGGGACCCTCTTTACTAAGGATAAGCAAGTAACAGCTGAAAATAGAGCTGCTCTGAAGTCGGCAGAAGCTGAGGGAGTTCATGTGGTCATTACGACTGGTCGTCCTCTGCCAGCTATTACTCATATCTTGGAAGATTTGGGCTTGTTGGATGATAAGCACTATAGTGTGACCTTCAATGGTGGCTTGGTTCAGCGTAATAATGGGGATATCCTCATAAAGAAAGAGATGAGTCGAGAAGATTTAAAGCAGATTTATGCTGTCTTCGAACCTCTAGGGCTTCCTATGGATGTTATCAGTGATGGCATTGTCTATGGTGTGCCAAGTAAAGGCAATCATTCTCTCTATCGTCAGGCTAATCCTACCTTGACCTTCGTTGATGTGGAGAGTATTGATGACATTCCTGAAAATATCGTCTATAATAAGGTAGTTACGGTCTGTGAGGAAGCATTTTTGGATGTCCAAATTGAAAAACTACCTAAACAGCTATATCAGAATTTTGAAGTTTTTAAGTCTCGTGAGATTATCCTTGAGGTTATGCCTAAGGGTGTTCATAAAGCTGTTGGCTTGAAACTTTTGTCTGATTATCTTGCCCTTGATAAAAGTCAGGTCATGGCTATGGGAGATGAGGAAAATGACTTGACCATGTTGGAGTGGGCTGGTCTTGGTGTGGCTATGGCAAATGCTGTTCCTAAGGCTAAGGCTGTTGCTAAGGCTGTAACGACAAAAACTAATGAGGAATCTGGAGTGGCTGAGGCCATCCACAAGTATATTCTAGAGAAATAAGGAGAACCAAATGGGTCTATTTGATCGATTATTTGGACAAGAGGAAAACCAGTCACAGGAGACTGTAGCAAATCAGGAAATTTCAGAAACTGAGGCTCTTGATAATCAAGACTTGTCAACAAGTGAAAGTCAAGCAGAACAGCTCAGTGAGTCAGAGACTCAAGTAGAAGAGATTTCGTCTACAGAATCTGTTGAAGAAAGCGAATCTACAGTGACAGAAGAAAGTGAAGTAACTGTGGATAACCACTTTGCGGATGTCATGGCTGATTACTATGCTAAAAAGGCTCAGGTAGCTGCTGCTGCAGAAAAAGGTGAAACGGTTACTTTTGAGGCTGTTCAAACCCGTAAAGTTGAGGAAAAAACTGAAGAAGTTCAGGCTTCAAAAACTGAAACAGAACAAGAGAAATATAATCGTACCCTTAAGAAGACACGTACAGGGTTTGCTGCCCGCTTGAATGAATTCTTTGCGAATTTCCGTCGTGTTGATGAGGAGTTCTTCGAAGAATTGGAAGAAATGCTGATTCTTTCCGATGTAGGTGTTAATGTTGCAACGCAATTAACGTAAGACTTGCGCTATGAAGCCCGCCTTGAAAATGTCAAAAAGACTGAAGATTTGCAACGCTTGATTATCGAAAAACTTGTGGACATCTACGAGAAGGATGATGTCTACAAGGAGCAGATTAATTTCCAAGATGGTTTGACAGTCATGCTTTTCGTTGGTGTCAACGGGGTTGGTAAGACAACGTCTATCGGTAAGTTGGCGCATAAATACAAACAAGAAGGCAAAAAAGTTATGTTGGTAGCTGCTGATACCTTCCGTGCGGGAGCTGTCGCTCAGTTGGTTGAGTGGGGACGTCGTGTTGATGTGCCAGTAGTGACTGGTGCTGAGAAGGCTGACCCAGCTTCAGTGGTCTTTGACGGTATGGAAAAGGCTCTTGCTGAAGGAGTTGATGTCCTTATGATTGATACTGCGGGTCGTTTGCAAAATAAAGACAATCTTATGGCAGAGCTTGAAAAGATTGGTCGTATTATCAAACGTGTGGTTCCAGAAGCACCTCATGAAACCCTCTTGGCCTTGGATGCCTCAACAGGTCAAAATGCCCTTAGTCAGGCTAAGGAATTTTCAAAAATTACACCTCTTACAGGCCTTGTCTTGACTAAGTTGGACGGTAGTGCCAAGGGTGGTGTGGTTCTAGCCATTCGCCAAGAGTTGGATATTCCAGTTAAGTTAATTGGTTTTGGTGAGAAAATTGATGATATTGGTGAGTTCCATTCAGAAGAATTCATGCAAGGTCTCTTGACTGGTTTGGTTTAAAAGAGTGTTTAAAAAGAGTGAGTACTGGGAAAAGGGATTCACTCTTTTTAATGGTGTCCTCACCTTGAAAAAAGTCGCTTTTATTGGTAAAATAGTAAGGAAAAACGCATGCTTTGAAAAGTGAGCTGTAACTTAATCACTGAACAACCCCTAAGCCATAAAAAGAGATGATTTACTTCTCTTTTTTAAGGTGAGTCATAAGAAGAATTTTAATCTTAGTTTAAGGAGAAGACATGTCTGAACGTGGACTTTTGATTGTTTTTTCAGGGCCTTCTGGTGTCGGAAAAGGAACTGTTCGTCAGGAGATTTTTTCAACACCTGACCACAAATTTGAATACTCGGTATCGATGACCACACGTGCTCAACGTCCTGGTGAAGTTGATGGGAAGGATTATTTCTTCCGTTCGCGTGAGGAATTTGAAGAGCTTATTCGTAATGGTCAAATGTTGGAATATGCTGAGTATGTAGGTAACTACTACGGAACACCTTTGACTTATGTCAATGAAACCTTGGATAAAGGTATTGATGTTTTCCTTGAAATCGAAGTTCAAGGGGCCCTTCAGGTTAAGAAAAAGGTTCCAGATGCTGTCTTTATCTTTTTGACGCCACCAGATTTGAACGAACTTGAAGAACGTTTAGTTGGCCGTGGGACAGATTCTGAAGAAGTTATTGTACGAAGTGCCATTAGCTGCTGAACGCGTCAAACGTGTTATTGAAGCAGAACACTTCCGTGTTGACCGTGTGATTGGCCGCTATCGTAATATGATTTCAGAAAAGAAATTATCAGATAAATAAATTAGAAATAGGTATAGAATTATGATGTTGAAACCCTCTATTGACAAACTTTTGGATAAAGTGCCTTCAAAATATTCATTGGTTATTTTGCAAGCCAAACGTGCCCATGAATTGGCTGCTGGTGCTGAACCAACTCAAGAGTTTACGTCAGTAAAACCAACCCTTCAAGCCCTTGAAGAAATTGAATCTGGTAATGTGACTATCCACCCAGATCCAGAAGCTAAACGTGAATTGGCACGTTTGAAAGTTATCCAAGCACGTCTTGCTGCTGAGGAAGAAGAACGTAAAATCAAAGAACAAATCGCTAAAGAAAAAGAAGAAGGCGATAAAATCTAAAATCAAAGTCTTGATTTGGTTTATGAGGAGAGGGGAGCTGAGGCATAGTGTCTCAGCTTCCTTCTTTATGACGATAATAGGCAGCTCATATTTTCTTGAGCTTGGAAGATACTGGTCTTAAGGAAGTGACAGGAGGAAATTTATGGTTTTAGTAGCACAAATTATTGTAGACGTTCCTCTGATGCAGACGGACAGGCCTTATAGTTACCTTGTACCCGAATCCATGCAGGGGCAAATTGCCATCGGCATGAGGATTCATGTGCCTTTTGGTAAAGGAAATCGTCTACTTCAAGGCTTTGTTATTGGCATAGAAGAGCAGGAGAACTTAAGAGACTTACCTGAATTAAAACCTATCGCTGAGCTTTTAGATTATGAGCCAGTCCTTAATCAGGATCAACTGGACTTGGCTGATCAGATGCGACATACGGTCTTTTCCTATAAGATTTCCATCTTGAAGTCTATGCTTCCGGGTCTCCTTAATTCACAGTATGACAAAGTTATCATGGCAACTGATAAACTGAGCGAAGAGGAGAGGGACATTTTTCTTCAGGGGCGAGATCATATTCTCTTCTCCCAATTGTCGAAGGAACAAGGTCAAGCTATTCCGCGTCTGGTGGAATCTGGTCGCGTAACGGTTGATTACATTGCTAAGGATAAACAAAATATAAAAACGGAGAAGCATTATAGTGTTCAAAGGGGCATTTTAGAGACTTTGGATATTTCGCAACGAGCCAAGAAACGGATGGAGCTGCGCGACTTCTTGTTAGAAAAGAATGAGTCTGGAAAGTTGGTAGACCTGCACAAACTTTTTTCTCGAGATGTGGTGAAGTTTTTCATTGGTACTGGAGCTTTATCTATCACTGAAGTTGAGGTCAATCGTGCTGATAGCTACTTTGAAAAGGTAGAGAAGACGGATTTTCTTGAGCTTAATGCTCAACAGGCACATGCTGTTGAAGAAATGACGCGCCAAATTAGACAAGGCGGCAAACCATTCTTATTGGAAGGGGTAACGGGATCAGGTAAGACAGAGGTCTATCTGCATCTTATCGAGAGGACCTTGGCTATGGGGAAAACGGCTATTGTCTTGGTACCAGAGATTTCCCTGACGCCCCAAATGACCAATCGTTTCATTTCACGTTTTGGTGACTTGGTGGCGATTATGCATTCAGGCTTGTCAGACGGTGAGAAATTTGACGAGTGGCGTAAGGTTAGGTCTGGTCAGGCCAAGGTTGTCGTAGGAGCGCGTTCGGCTGTCTTTGCTCCCTTGGACAATATCGGAGCTATCATTATCGATGAGGAACATGAGGCTACTTATAAACAAGAATCCAATCCTCGCTACCATGCTAGAGATGTGGCCTTGCTTAGGGCTAAGAGTCATGGAGCCGTGCTTGTTCTTGGTTCAGCAACACCGTCTATTGAGACTCGGGCGAGAGCTCAGAAAGGGGTTTACCATTTTCTTGAGTTGACGGAGAGGGCCAATCCTAAGGCTAAAATTCCGCAGGTGGAAGTGGTGGACTTTAAGGACTTTGTAGGTCGACAAGAGGCGAGTGATTTTACGCCCCCTCTCTTAGAGAAAATCCGAGAACGCTTGGCACGTAAGGAACAAGTCGTGCTAATGTTGAACCGTCGTGGCTATTCCTCTTTTGTCATGTGTCGTGACTGTGGCTATGTGGATGATTGTCCCAACTGTGATATTTCCCTAACCTTGCATATGGATACCAAGACCATGAATTGCCACTATTGTGATTTTCAAAAAGCAATACCACATGTCTGCCCTAACTGTCAGAGCCGTCAGATTCGCTATTATGGGACTGGGACACAGAAGGCTTATGACCAATTGACGGAACTTTTGCCAGAAGCCAGAGTGATTCGTATGGATGTTGATACGACACGCAAAAAAGGCGCTCACGAGAAGCTCCTAGAGACTTTTGGAAGTGGCCAGGCTGATATTCTGCTAGGAACCCAAATGATTGCCAAGGGCTTGGATTTTCCCAATGTTACCTTGGTAGGGGTCTTGAATGCAGATACGTCGCTAAATTTACCAGATTTTCGTTCAGCTGAGCGTACCTTCCAACTTTTGACTCAGGTGGCTGGTCGTGCTGGTCGTGCTGACAAGGAAGGGGAAGTTATTATTCAAACCTATAATCCTAGTCATTATGCCATTCGTTTTGCACAGCAACAGGATTATGAAGGTTTCTACGCCTATGAAATGGGGATTCGACGTCAGTTGGCCTATCCCCCTTATTTCTATACGGTAGGAATTACGCTTTCTCACAAGGATGAAGAGTTTGTAATCCGTAAGAGCTATGATGTCATGGCTTATTTAAGAGAACACTTGTCGGACAAGGTGACTTTCTTGGGACCAACACCAAAACCTATTGCCCGAACACATAACCTTTATCACTATCAGATTATTATCAAATACCGTTTTGAGGATAACTTGGAAGAGACGCTTAATAGGATCCTTGATATGACTCAGGAACCTGAAAATAAGGATCTGCGTTTGATTATCGACCATGAGCCTCAGAATTTTACCTAATTTAGAAAAGGAAGAATATGACAAAAATAGTATTTATGGGAACGCCGGCCTTTTCAGCGACAGTGCTGGAGGGACTTTTGACAGATGAGCGTTACGACATTGTCGCTGTTGTCACACAGCCAGATCGTGCTGTCGGCCGTAAAAAAGAAATCCGCATGACACCGGTCAAGGAAGTAGCCTTGGCGCATGACTTGCCAATTTATCAACCTGAAAAGTTGTCAGGATCTGAAGAAATGGCACAACTTATGTCACTTGGTGCTGATGGGATTGTTACTGCGGCTTATGGACAATTTTTGCCAAGTAAGTTGCTTGATAGCATGGATTTTGCAGTGAATGTCCACGCTTCACTCCTGCCAAAATACCGTGGTGGAGCACCTATCCATTATGCCATTATCAATGGTGATGCAGAAGCGGGTGTGACGATTATGGAAATGGTCAAGGAAATGGATGCTGGTGACATGGTTAGCCAAAAGGCCTTGCCAATTCTTGACGAGGATAATGTTGGTACCATGTTTGAAAAATTGGCAGTCTTGGGTCGTGACCTCTTGCTTGAAACCTTGCCTGCCTATATCGCTGGGGAAATCAAACCTGTTCCTCAAGATGCCAGTCAGGTAACGTTTTCGCCAAATATTAGCCCAGAAGAGGAGCGCCTTGATTGGAATAAGCCGGCTCGTGACATCTTCAATCAAATCCGTGGTATGTACCCATGGCCTGTGGCCCATACCTTGCTTGATGGCAAACGTTTCAAAATTTATGAGGCGGACTTGGCAGAAGGTCAAGGACAGGCTGGTCATATTATTGAAAAAACCAAGAAGAGTTTGGTAGTTGCGACTGGCCAAGGAGCTATTTCGCTTAAGACAGTTCAACCTGCTGGAAAACCTCGTATGGCTATTGCTGATTTCCTTAATGGGGTCGGACGCAATCTTGAAGTAGGTGATGCATTTGGCCAATGATTGGAAAAAAACAGCCCGTGGACAGGCACTTGAAGTCTTAGAAGAAGTCTTCCAGGAAGGGGCTTACTCAAATATTGCCCTCAATGCACATCTGAGCAAGTCATATTTGACTGATAAAGACAAGGCCTTGGTGACGGAAATTGTTTATGGGACCGTAGCTCGTAAGATTACTTTGGAGTGGATTCTAGCCCATGTTATTGAGGACCGTGATAAGCTTGAACCTTGGGTTTATGACCTCTTGCTCTTAAGTCTCTATCAGCTAGCCTATTTAGATAAGATTCCAGCCCATGCAGTAGTTAACGATGCTGTTGCTATTGCCAAAAATCGTGGCAATAAAAAAGGAGCCGAGAAGCTGGTGAATGCAGTTCTTCGTAAACTATCTAGCCAGCCTTTGCCAGATCCAAGCCAGATTAAACGTGTCAATAAACGCTATTCCGTTCAGTATTCTCTACCTGTATGGTTGGTTAAAAAACTTATCGACCAGTACGGGGAAGACCGTGCCCTTGCTATTTTCCAAAGCCTCTTTGTGAGAAATAAGGCTAGTGTGCGTGTAACGGATGCGTCACGTTTGGAAGAGATTGCGGAGGCCACTGGAGCAGAGCGTTCAGTCCTATCACCAGTCGGGCTTGTTAAGTCTTCCGGTTACTTTGCTGGGACAGATTATTTTAAAGAGGGCTTGTTGACCATTCAGGATGAGACCAGTCAACTGGTTGCGCCAACTTTAGGGATTCAAGGTGAAGAAGAAATCCTGGATGCCTGTGCGGCACCTGGTGGTAAGACGGTACATATGGCCTCTTATTTGACGAGTGGACATGTGACGGCGCTTGACCTCTATGATCATAAGCTTGCCCTTATCGAAGAAAATGCACAACGTCTTGGCCTAGCTGATAAGGTTAAGACACAGAAACTGGATGCTAGTCAGGTACATCAAGTCTTTCCAGCTGATAGTTTTGACAAGATTTTAGTGGATGCTCCTTGTTCAGGGATTGGGCTCATTCGTCGGAAACCTGATATCAAATATAACAAGGACCTCCAAGACTTTGAGTCCCTTAAGGCTGTGCAGTTGGATATCCTATCCAGCGTTTGTCAAACCCTACGAAAAGGTGGTATAATAACATATAGTACTTGCACCATCATAGCAGAAGAAAATCAAGAGGTGATTCAAGCCTTTCTTGAGAGCCATCCTGATTTTGAGCAAGTTGCCTTGGATCATCCATGCAAGGACATCGTGGTCAATGGCTGTTTGGCAATTACCCCCGAACAGTATCTAACTGATGGTTTTTTCATCGCACAGTTGCGTAAAAAAGCTTAGGGTTACAGAGGAGGAAATGCTGACGCAAGTCAGAAAGAAAACTATGGAAATATCATTATTAACGGACATTGGCCAAAAACGGTCAAACAACCAAGATTTTGTTAATAAATTTGTCAACAAGGCTGGTGTTACACTTGTCATTGTTGCAGATGGAATGGGTGGACACCGTGCTGGAAATATTGCCAGTGAGATGTCAGTAACTGACCTTGGTCGTGACTGGATTAACACTGATTTTCGTGAGTTGAGTCAAATTCGTGATTGGATGATTGCTGCTATTGATGCAGAAAATCGTAAAATCTATGAGCTTGGTCAAAATGAAGAATATAAAGGAATGGGAACAACTATCGAGGTTCTTGCCTTTGTTGATAATGCTGTGATTTTCGCCCATGTTGGGGATTCACGTATTGCCCTTATCCGTAATGGTGAGTATAAGCAATTGACGAATGACCACTCTTTGGTCAATGCTCTTATCAAGGCTGGTCAGTTGACTGAAGAAGAAGCAGCGGTTCACCCACAACGTAATATCATTACGCAATCTATTGGGCAAGCTGCTCCGATTGAGGCTGACCTTGGTGTCCAACAATTGGAACCAGGAGACTATATTTTGGCCAATTCAGATGGATTGACTAATATGATTTCAATTGAACAGATTATTCATATTGTTAACAGTCCTGGTTTCGTCGAAGAAAAAACGAGTCGTTTGGTAGCTGCAGCCAATGAGGCTGGTGGTCATGATAATATTACCGTTGCTCTCATCAAAGTAGAAAGTGAGGAAGGATAATGATCCAAGTTGGCAAATTGTTTGCTGGACGTTATCGAATCCTTAAGTCTATCGGGCGTGGTGGTATGGCGGATGTTTATCTGGCTAACGACCTGATTCTGGATAATGAAAGAGTAGCTATTAAGGTGCTACGTACCAATTATCAAACTGATCAGGTTGCTGTGGCGCGTTTCCAGCGTGAAGCGCGTGCCATGGCAGAACTCAGTCATCCTAATATCGTTGCTATCCGAGATATTGGCGAAGAAGACGGCCAGCAGTTTTTGGTGATGGAGTATGTGGATGGTTCGGACTTGAAGAAATATATTCAAGACCATGCGCCACTTTCTAACCAAGATGTTGTGCGTATCATGGGGGAGGTTCTTTCCGCCATGACTCTTGCCCACCAAAAGGGCATTATCCACCGTGACCTTAAGCCACAAAACGTTCTTTTAACTAAGGACGGTACAGCCAAGGTCACAGACTTCGGAATTGCGGTTGCCTTTGCAGAGACTAGTCTAACTCAAACTAACTCTATGTTGGGTTCTGTCCACTACCTCTCACCAGAGCAGGCTCGTGGATCGAAAGCAACTATCCAAAGCGACATCTATGCTATGGGTATTATGCTTTTTGAAATGTTGACAGGTCATATTCCTTATGATGGTGACAGTGCAGTAACCATTGCACTCCAACATTTCCAAAAGCCACTCCCATCTATTTTGGCAGAGAACCGTAATGTTCCCCAAGCCTTGGAAAACGTGGTAATTCGAGCAACAGCCAAAAAACTAGAGAATCGTTATAATAGTACTTTGGAAATGAGCCGTGACTTGGTAACGAGTTTGCATCCTAGTCATCGACGCGATGCCAAGGTAGTCTTTGATGATATGACGGATACCAAGACCTTGCCAAAGGTTGATCCAGTTCCATCTGCAAGTCTTGAGAAAAAAGCCGTTGCTGCTGAGCCATCAGAGCCTACACCTGCTCCAAGTAAACAACCGAGGAAGAAAACGACACCAGCTAAGAAGAAAAAGAAGAAGAATTTCTTCTCAACCTTACTCAAGGTTTTCCTAGGACTTGTCTTTATTGGTATTATCATCTTTGCCTATTTGGTATTTACCAATCCTGATAATGTCCAGGTGCCTAATGTGGTCGGTCAAGAGTTGTCCACAGCTCAGACTAACATTGAGGGTGCTGGATTTAAGGTAGGAGACGTTAAGGAAGTGGAAGATGACTCTGTCGATACAGGCAAGGTCATCAAGACTGATCCTACAGCTGGAACTACACGAAAAGAAGGATCAAGCATTGATGTCTATGTTTCTTCTGGTAGTAAAGGTTTTGCGTTGAAAGACTACAAAGGTAAAAACTATAAGGATGCCATTGAGGACTTAACTTCGAATTATGGCGTTTCTGAGGACCAAATTGATATTCAGCATGTCGAAGACGACAGTGCTGAAGAGGGAGAAATCCTATCTCAAAGTCCAGGGAAAAACAAGTCTTTCAATCCTAAGGATAGTAAGGCCAAGATTAAGTTCCGTGTGGCAACTCCTAAGACAGTTACCATGCCTGATGTGACTGGTTTGACGGTTTCAACAGCGGTTCAAACCTTGAATCGTAAGAGTATCTCAAGTAGTAGCATCGAGTACCATGACTATAATACTGGTGTTAAGTTAGACAAGGATAAGATTCCTAGCAGTACAGAGGTCCTTTATCAAGATCCACAAGCTGGTACAAGTGTTGATGGTACAGTGATTCTCTATGTTTCGGTTGCAACAGCAAGTTCAAGTCTACAGTCAAGCTCAAGCAGTACGACACATTCGTCATCGACGAGCTCAAGTACTGACAGTACAACTTCAAGCACTGAAACCTCGACAGAGGCTACTCACACAGAGCTACAGTAGTTTTAAATAACTAAGATAACAAAAAAAGAGAGGTTATTTCATCTCTCTTTTTTGTTATCTAGACTTCTTGTCGATAGCTTAAAAAGCCTGCTTGCCAGGGGTCAGAGATTCTTTTATAATGAAGACATCACATATAGGAGAGACGCTATGAGAAACCGTAGAAAACTGAGAAGGTATATCATTACCTACGATATCGTCATGACGGTCCTGGCCCTGATTTCCATTGGCTTGGTTATCTTTGATTTGGTTGGATTAATTTCAATTGGAAGGCGACCTTTCAGAGTGATAGATCAGTCTATAACGCTCATCTTTGCCATTGATTATGCGATTCGTTTCTCCTTGGCACCTCGTAAGCGAATTTTTGTTAAAACGCATGTATTAGACTTGTTGGCTATTATTCCCTACAATGAAGTCTTTACCTTCCTCCGTTTTTCAAGGGTGGGACGCTTTGCTCGTTTGGCCAAACTCTCTCGCTTAATTGGTTTGAGTAGTAAGCTCAAGCACATTTCCAATCGCATTAATCGCAGAAATGGCTTTTATTTTCTGCTTTCGGTTAATAGCATTATCATCCTTATCAGTAGTGCTATTATTGCCCGGGATGCGCATCGTCTTAGTAAATAACCG
>OGKM01000820.1_pt1 | contig 11978 bp, 6 predicted proteins | sample 1572501 | NCBI WGS metagenome assembly OGKM01 (sample SAMEA2582154, study PRJEB24529) | metagenome | biome: Human gut stool | place: China | collected 2011
TGGCGATACGCCTTTGCGATCGTCGTACTGGTATCGGTGCTGATGGTCTTGCCATTCTAGTTCCTTCAAAAACCTGTGATGTGCGCATGCGCATCATCAACTCTGATGGTAGTGAAGCAGAAATGTGCGGCAATGCAATCCGTTGCTTTGCCAAATATGCCTATGAACACGGAGAAATTACTAAAGAAACTTTCACCATCGAAACCTTGGCCGGTGTAATGAAACCTACCTTAACCATTGAAAATGGCATCGTAATACTAGTTACAGTAGATATGGGCAAACCATTCTTTAACAGCAAAGATGTACCTATCAACGTGGATATGGATAAGGTTATCGACGTAGACCTCGATGTAAACGGCGAAACAGTAACGGTAAGCTCCGTATTACTCGGCGTGCCTCATACAGAGGTGTATATCAATGACATTACAAAGGCGCCTGTAACGACACAAGGTCCTATCATTGAAAAACACGATGCATTCCCATCCAATACGAATGTTAACTACATCGAGGTAGTAAATGATAAGCACATCAAGGTTCGCACATGGGAACGCGGTGCTGGCGCTACACTAGCATGCGGTACAGGCTCTTGTGCTTCTGCTGTTATGTCCTTTGAAAAAGGCTTAACTGGTCGCGAAGTAGATGTAGAGCTCTATTTAGGAACATTACATATTTCATACTTGGAGGATGGCACGGTGCTCATGACTGGCCCTGCTGAGGAAGTCTTCGAAACAGAACTTCCTATCGATTAAAATGAAGTGGTTACAACTCATATTAAATGCGTTTCTAAAGTATCAACAAGGCCGTTCTCTAATGCCGAAAAATACGGAGTCGCTCATAGGTTTACTCATATCTATCCTCGTCATTATCATCGCCGTAGCTAACGGTATTGCTATTGGTTACGCCTTGATTGTGGTATGGTGCATTATGGCTTATGTGTTCTACCGCAAAGGGTACCAACCAAAGGAACTACTAAACCTATCATGGACAGGTGCTAAAACCTCCATTGTGGTGATGCAAATATTCCTGCTCATCGGTTGGCTCATCGCCATGTGGCAAGCTGCAGGCGTTATCCCTATGATTATCGCCACAGGCATCGACTTGATTGATCCTTCTATCTTTATCGCTTGTGCCTTTTTATTAACAGCACTAGTGAGCATGCTGTTAGGAACTGCCCTTGGCACTGTGGGTACCATAGGTATTGTACTCATTACGATGGCAAGAGCTGGTAATATTCCAGAGAATATCGTAGCAGGTGCCATCATTGCTGGCGCTTACTTTGGGGATCGGAATGGTCCTTTATCGTCTAGCGCCTCTCTCGTAGCAGCCTTAACTCATACAAAGGTATCGACTAACATTCCTATTATGTTTAAGGATGGTCTACCAGCACTTGTTATTTCTACAGTGCTCTACCTAATACTATCCCAGTGGTTCCCTCTCAACTATGCAAATAGCTTACTGTCTGATACGATCCACTTTGTGTTCAACATCGATTGGACCTTGTGGATTCCTGTGATCATCGTCATTGGTCTGTTACCTTTGAAAGTATCTATCCGTTGGCCTATCGGCCTTAGTGCATTAGCAGCGGCAATTTTGGCTTATACCAATCAGGGCGCTACCCTTTCTGATTTAGGCTGGTATACCTTAACAGGCTTTGAACTACCACATTATAATCCACTAGCAGATATCATTCACGGCGGTGGCTTACAAACGATGTTCATCCCTACCCTTTCCATTTTTATGGCAACTGCCATTTCTGGCATGCTCGAAGGGGTTGGCTTCTGGAACGATATTCGACAACTATTAGAGCGAGCAAAAACACGAAGCGATGTATTTGCTGCAAACGTAGGTCTTGCCTTTTTAACAGGTGCTGTAGGTTGTAGTCAAGCTATTGCAGTAGTGATGACCCACTCTATTATGCGCATTACCTACGCACAACGAGGCATTCAGGACGAAGATGTGATGCTCGACTTTGAAAATAGTGGCATCGTCATTGCTCCATTACAACCATGGAACATCGCTGCCTACGTACCTGTAGTTATGATGGGTACTAGCACCGCTGGCTATGTACCATTCGCCTTCTTCCTATACCTCGTACCGCTCCTTTACTGGTTACGACTACGGAATCAAGATCAACCAATTATACGTTAATTACAAAATCAATCAAATTTACACTAATTACAAGATTAACCAATCATAGGCTAATTCATTTATCTTAAAGGGGAATTTGTATGATTTACACCATTACCTTTAACCCAGCCCTCGATTATATCGTACGTCTTGATCACCTCAAGACGGGCACCATTAATCGCACCACACAAGAGTACGTTCTCGGTGGCGGCAAGGGTATCAACGTATCCATCGTGCTCAACAACCTAGGCATGGATACAACGGCACTCGGTTTCATTGCAGGCTTTACAGGGGAGGAAATCGTAACACAACTGAACCAATTCGGTGTGAAAGAAAATTTCATCCGTCTTCGCGAAGGTTTAACTCGCATCAATGTTAAGGTGAAAGCCTCTGACGAAGAAACAGAAATTAACGGCCGTGGTCCCATCATCGCAGACGACGAACTAGAAGCCCTCTACAAACAGCTCGATACATTAACTGAGCAGGATACTTTGATCCTTGCAGGTAGCATTCCTTCTAGCTTACCAAGCGATATGTACGAACTCATTATGGAGCGCTTACAACATAAAAATATTCGCATTGTGGTAGATGCTACGAAAGACTTACTCACACGGGTCTTGCCATATAAACCGTTTTTAATTAAACCAAATAATCACGAGCTTAGCGAAATCTTTGGTCGTACCCTTTCCACAAAGGATGACCTCGTAGAGGCAGCTAAGGCATTACAAGAGAAAGGCGCACAACATGTGCTCATCTCCATGGCTGGTGATGGAGCTATCTTGGTCGCTGCTGACGGTACGGTATATACGAGCCCTGCCCCTAAGGGTACACTCGTAAATTCCGTAGGCGCCGGCGATTCCATGGTGGCTGGCTTTATTACAGGCTTTGAAAAAACAGGTGACCTACAAGAGGCGCTCTACTGGGGCATCTCTAGTGGCTCTGCCTCCGCTTACTCTGAAAACCTCGCTACACTAGCAGAAGTAGAAGCACTACTTTCACAAGTACGAGTTAACTAGTTTTATATTTTATTTGCATCAAGGAGTACATATATGCAAATCACTGATTTATTAAAACCTCAATCCGTCCTGCTAAATGCAGACCCTGTAACAAAGGCTGACGCAATTTACACCTTAGGCGAGTTAATGGAAAAAGGTGGCAACCTCATTGACAAAGCTGAGTACTTAGCAGCCGTTTTCGCTCGTGAAGAATCTGGCTCTACAGGCCTTGGTGACGGCATCGCTACACCACATGCTAAGTCCGCAGGCGTAAAAGAAGCAGGCCTAGCAGCTATGGTTGTGCCTCACGGCGTAGACTTCGAAGCACTCGACGGTCAACCATCTCGTTTATTCTTCATGATTGCAGCTCCAGAAGGCGCAGCTGACACTCATGTAGAGGTATTGAGCCAATTAGCTATGATGGTTATCGACCCAGATTTCAAAGAAGCCCTCATCGCTGCTCCAACTGTAGAACGTTTCTTGGAGCTCGTAACAGCGAAAGAGCAAGGCAACTTTGATCCATCTGTAGAAGGCTTTATTAAACAACCTGAACCTCAAGAAGCACCAAGCCTCACTGATACTATTGAAGAAAAAGCTACAGAAGCTATCGAAAAAGTAGCTCCTAAAATTTCTGTAGATAATCCTCACTATGAAGTATTAGCCGTTACAGGTTGTCCTACAGGCATCGCGCACACCTACATGGCTGCGGAGTCCTTAGAGCGCAAAGCTAAAGAAATGGGCATTTCCTTAAAGGTTGAGAAAAACGGTGCATCTGGCGTAAAAGATGCGCTTACAGCAGAAGAAATTGAACATGCCAAATGCATTATCGTCGCTTCTGACCGCCAAGTAGAAATGGCTCGCTTCGATGGCAAGCCTATGATTCAAACAAAGGTAGCTAACGGCATCAATAAAGCAGAAGAATTATTGCGTGAAGCTACAGCTGGAACAGCACCTGTATATCATGCCTCTGCAGCTGACCGCGAATCCGCTGAAATCGCTGCTAGCGCATCTGACAGTGTAGGTCGTCAAATCTACAAACACTTGATGAACGGCGTATCTCACATGTTGCCATTCGTTATCGGTGGCGGTATCTTGATTGCCCTTGCATTCTTGTTCGATACATTCGATCCTGCGAATCCTAAAAACTTCGGTTCTGGTACACCTTTATCTGGCTTCTTAATGCAAATCGGTGGCGCATCCTTTGGCTTCATGTTGCCAGTGCTAGCTGGTTACATTGCTATGAGTATTGCTGATCGCCCAGGTCTTGTAGCTGGTTTCGTTGGTGGCTTATTGGCTAACCAAGGTGGCTCTGGTTTCCTTGGCGCATTAATCGCCGGCTTTGCAGCAGGTTATTTAGTATTATTAGTAAAAAAATTAGTATCTGGTTTGCCTCAAGCGTTAGAAGGTACAAAACCAGTTCTCTTCTATCCTGTACTTGGTGTATTGTTCATAGGTCTTGCCATTACCTTCGTAATCAACCCTCCTGTATCTGCACTTAACCACTGGTTAATGGACTCCTTGCAATCTATGGGCACTACTAGCCGCGTATTGTTAGGTCTTATCTTTGGTGCTATGATGTCCGTTGATATGGGTGGTCCTGTAAACAAGGCCGCTTACGTTATCGGTACTGGCGCCCTTGCTACTGGGGAATACGGTATCATGGCGGCTGTAATGGCAGGTGGTATGGTTCCTCCATTGGCAATTGCGCTTTGTACTACATTCTTCCCTAGCCGTTTCACAGAAGCAGAACGCAAATCTGGTATTACAAACTATATTATGGGCCTCTCCTTCATCACAGAAGGTGCTATCCCATTTGCAGCAGCTGATCCAGTTCGCGTATTGCCAGCTTGCATCATCGGTGCTGGTACAGCTGGTGCGTTGTCCATGTTCTTCGAATGTACATTACGCGCTCCTCACGGCGGTATCTTCGTAGTACCAACAATCGGTAACCCACTCCTATACCTTGCATCCATCGCAATCGGTTCTGTTGTGGCTTGCTTCATCTTGGCACTTGTAAAACCAAGCTTGAAAAAATAATTGTAAAAGTTAGTATAATACTAGTACATATGACAAAAACGTACATATGCTAAATAAGTACATATAGCAAAAGGACTAGAACAAAATGTTCTAGTCCTTTTCTTATGTAAACTATCGACTTACATCATCATAAAATATGCCAAATACTTTCTTGAAAACTCGATTTGCTACATGATAGCTTTCAAAATCAAAGTCAGTCGGTGTTAAGAAAGTAACATGCTCATACCCTTTATAACCTGGTTGTGTAGGTTTACTTTCCCCATTAAGAGTGTAATCCTGTTGCGCCTTAACAGTCCCTACAATACCAGAATCATCCATTTTTATATTCCATATATCATTTAAACTAAAATCAGGTAATCGTTTTTTAAACTCTGGCATTTTTGCTACTAAATTGGCAAAAGAATAATTTAGGTTATAGTCATAGTGAATTGCGTATTCTCGAATCAAATCTGCCGAAGGCAATACAACATATATTTTGGCTTCTATACTTTTTGTACTACCACTTGTAGATACATCTTTAAGTGTACTCAACTCAATATATTTACCATCTCCACCACCAGTATCACCTTTAGATATAATATGTTCAAAACGACTTGTATCTTGTAATTCAACATTAGAAACGGCTTTCACATAAGTAAAAGGCACACACCATACGCATAAGATGGCCATAATAAATAAGAAACGTTTCATATGGCACCTCATTTTACAACAATATCATCAAAATGTTGCTGATAAGCCACTACAAACATAGCATCTGCTACAGCAAATAGATTTTCATCTGAACGACTACGATCTAAAGGTCGTAATTGGTGCATTAAAGGAACTGTACTACTAACTTCAGTACCATCCCCATTAAATCGCTTCACCTCTCGTAAGTCAATTTGTATACCAGAATCATCTTGTGCTGCTTTTATAACCGCATACATAGATGGGGATGGCTGTACTATTTGACTGGCGTGTATTAAAGAACCTAGTGAATAATTAGTATTATATGTAGCTGTTACTTCATATTCAATAATAAACGCACCACGGGTATATTTATAAACGGTATAAAAAGTACCTTTTAATTTATAGTGTGGCGCTGAGTATTCTAGTGATTCTACAGAGTAAGTGTTTAAATAGTTTATTATCCTATCCTTTGGATAAGTACCTTCATAGGAATCGTTTTTTTGATATACATTTTTAAACTGTGGTGAGCTATTTAACTCATTAATAGATATAGCTTGTGTCTGTATTGTGAAAGTAGCCAATACCGTACAGGCTAGCAAGAATTTTCTAAACATACTCTCTCCTTTATAACTGAAACTCTGTTAAATTACAAAAAGCATATCATATTTTATAGAAAGATGTACATATAATAAAAAACTACTTTAAATCATTAGAAGCGATATGTAACATTCTATATACTTTAAATTTATTTATATTTTCCTAAGCTCATCTTCTTTACATTCACCCAGTATTCATCTATATTTTCATAAATTGTACAAATATATCGATTTATGTTAAACTATATAAATATAAATAAATTTTAAAATTATAAATTATTATTTGAAAATCTAGTTCGGAGAGTAATTCATGAAATCATCTAGGAAACGTAAGGTTACTGCTGCATTTTTTGCAGCTGCAGCGTTGGGTGGTGTTGCCCACGCAGCCCCTACCCTCAACATGAATGATTTGGTAGGTTCGAACACTACCACTGAATCAACGACGCAAGGTACTACAAATGTAGCAACCCCAGTCGTGCGACCTATGGCTACTCAGCCTACCCCTTCAACTACACAACCAATAGTTGTTGCACCACAACAAGCAGCCGTAAGACCTGTACAGGCACAACCAATGGCTCCGGTTCGCGTAGCACCACCTCAAATGGTTCCTACACAAGCACAACCTGTAATGCAAACACAACAAGTTATGCAACCAAGTGCTACCACACAAGCGGCTCCAAAGGTAACACCTTTAATTCCCCGTGTACGTCCAGTACCGGTAAACGATATAGCAAAAGCTTTATCAGATCAACAAAGAGCCGTTTCACAGCCACAATATGTTGTTAATAAACAAACTAATTCTGTAATGGAACCAACATTGGCTATGCACAGCTTGATGAATGTACAACGTAAAACAGAACCTGTTACAGTACAAAAACAAGTTGATGGCAAACAGCAAGTACAAACGACGCAAGTGGTACGTACGCCTGTAATGGTCCAACAAGAATCTACAACACCTTTAGTGATTGCTAATACAACTCAAACTAAAGCCGTTGTAGCTAAACAAAGATTAACAATTCGCGATATTCAACGTGCAGAGCGTGAAAGATTAGCTCAACTAGCAGCTGAAGAAGCAGCACAACAATCAGGTGCAAATCAAGTTGATCAGCAAATGGTTGCGCAAAAGCAAGCTGAAGCACAACGTCAAGCGGTAATTCTAGCAGAACAACAACGTCAAATGGCTATGCAGGCAGAACAACAACGTCAAATGGCTATGCAGGCAGAACAGCAACGCGTAGCACAACAACAAGCCGAGGCGCAACGTCAAGCGACTATGCAAGCCGAACAACAACGTTTGGCGGCTCAACAAGCTGAGACTCAACGCCAAGCGGCTCTAAGAGCTGAGCAAGAACGTATTGCCGCGGAGCAAGCTGAACAAGCTCGTATCGCAGAAGCTCAACGTCAAGCTGCAGAACAAGAACGTCTTCGTATCCAAGAAGAACAACGCCGTATTGCAGCGCAACAACAAGCTGAACAACAACGTTTGGCAGCTCAACAAGCTGAAGCTCAACGCCAAGCGGCTATACAAGCGGAACAACAACGTTTAGCTGCTCAACAAGCTGAAGCTCAACGTCAAGCGGCTCTAAACGCGGAGCAAGAACGTATCGCTGCTGAGCAAGCCGAAGCTCAACGCCAAGCTGCTCTAAGAGCTGAACAAGAGCGTATCGCTGCTGAGCAAGCTGAAGCCCAACGTCAAGCGGCTATGCAAGCGGAACAACAACGTATCGCTGCTGAGCAAGCTGAGGCTCATCGCCAAGCTGCTTTAAAAGCTGAGCAAGAACGTATCGCAGCTGAGCAAGCTGAGGCTCAACGTCAAGCAGCTTTAAAAGCGGGACAAGATCGTATCGCTGCTGAGCAAGCTGAAGCTCAACGTCAAGCTGCTTTAAAAGCGGAACAAGATCGTATCGCTGCTGAGCAAGCTGAAGCCCAACGTCAAGCTGCTTTAAAAGCGGAACAAGAACATATTGCGGCTGAAGCAGCTGCGCGCCAACGTGCAGAAGCTGCTGCTAAAGCTGAAGCTGAGCGCCAAGCAGCTTTAAAAGCTGAACAAGATCGTATCGCTGCTCAAGAAGCTGCTCGTCAACGTGCAGAAGCTGCCGCTAAAGCGGAAGCTGAGCGCCAAGCGGCTTTAAAGGCTGAGCAAGAACGTATCGCGGCTGAGCAAGCTGAGGCTCAACGCCAAGCTGCTTTAAAGGCTGAACAAGATCGTATTGCGGCTCAACAAGCAGAAATGGCAAGACAAGCTGCTATCAAAGAAGAGCAAGAACGTTTAACTGCTGAGCAATTAGCAAAAGAAGAAGCTGAAGCGGCTGCTAAGGCACAAGCTGAGGCAAAAGCTAAAGCCGAAGCTGAAGCGGCTGCTAAGGCTCAAGCTGAGGCAGAAGCAAAAGCTAAAGCCGAAGCAGTTGCTAAAGCTCAAGCTGAGGCTGAAGCAAAAGCTAAGGCTGAAGCTGAGGCTGCGGCAAAAGCTCAAGCGGAAGCAGAGGCAAAAGCTAAAGCCGAAGCAGAGGCTGCTGCTAAAGCTCAAGAAAGCAAGTTACCTCAATCCTATGTAGATGCTCGAAATGAAGCTTCCACAAAGGATTCTGCTGTAACAGAAGAGAAAAATATTCTATCTCAGCCAATGGAACCACCATTGCAAGCTGATTCTTCTGCCAAAATTAGCCTTGCCTTCGATGCGAAAAATTATGAATCCATGTCTACTACAGTAGATAATAAGGAAATCAAATATCGTGCCTTCGAATATATCCCTTACGTGGCTAATCCAATCGATATCGATCAACAGTACATGAATATCTATGTACCAGAAGAATACTTTAATAATGGCACTGTAAATGGTTACAATACACAAACAGCCCCTATCTTCATGCCAAATGCGGTAGGTGGTTACATGCCAAGCCAAGCTATGACACCTAAAGTTGAGAATGGCAAACCTAACAGTGTTCTTTACGCATTATCTCGTGGTTATGTAGTAGCTTCCCCAGCTACACGTGGTCGTACAAACAAAGCATCCGATGGCAACTTTATCGGTAAAGCGCCTGCAGTTATTGTTGACTTACAAGCTGCAACAGCATACTTACATGCTAACGATTCCACAATGCCAGGTAATGCAAATCGTATCATCACTAATGGTACAAGTGCTGGTGGTGCTGTATCCTTATTGCAAGGTGCCACTGGTAACAACTCTGACTTCCAACCATATTTACAAGCATTAGGTGCTGCTACAGCGGCAACCAATGTATATGCAGTTTCTGCCTATGCGCCTATTACAAACCTTGATGCGGCTGATATGGCCTATGAATGGAGCTATAAAGGTATTACATCTTTCAATAAAGTAACGATGGGCCAAGGTGAATTACCTCAAGCCAACGTAGGTGGCAATACAGCTCCTCCACAACGTACAATGCAACGTGTAAACTTGAATGCTGATGATATAGCATACTCTAACTTACTAAGTGAACACTTCCCAGAATACGTAAACAATTTACAATTGCATGACTCTATGGGGCGTGTATTGAAACTAGATAAGAATGGCAATGGTACTTTCAAAAATTATGTGAAAGCATTCATCATCGATGCAGCTAATAAAGCACAAGCTAAAGGTACTGATTTATCTAAACATACATACCTTGTAAGAGATAATAAAACCGGAGCTATTAAAGATATTAACTGGGAAGCTTACAACCAATTTGTAAGCCGTTCTAAAGCACCAGGTGCATTCGACTCCCGTTCTAATGACTCTGGCGAGAACAACTTATTTGGTACAAGTACAACAGATAACAATCACTTTACAATTACTGCAGCTTTACACGATACAACATCTAACCAAAATGTATACGTAGAAAATGCTAAAATTGTTACTATGATGAACCCAATGAACTATCTAGGTTCCCCAGCAGCGACAAATGCGCAGTTCTATCGTATCCGCTATGGCACAGCTGATAGCAATACATCCATAGCTATTCCATTAATTGTAGGGACACGTGCTCAGAACCTTGGATACCAAGTGGATATGGCAACACCATTTGATGTAGACCACTCTGGTGACTATGATCTAGATGAATTATTCAACTGGATGGACAATATCGTTAAAAACGGTAGATAATTACAATTAAATACTTACCATAACATAAAAGGAGCTACCTAGTAGCTCCTTTTACATTATGCCAATTTTCTTTATGTCAAATTAAGTATCCCTAAAATAAACTTTTGCTGTGTAAAGCCAAAAAAAGCCCCTCTAATGAGGGGCTTTGCTATATTAGGAAAGCATGTTCACTACTTTCACCAATCATATTCTATTACACTTCAGGGAATAAAGCTGTAGATAAGTAGCGTTCGCCTGTATCAGGGAGAATTACTACAATATTTTTACCTTTATTTTCAGGGCGTTTTGCCAATTCTTGAGCCGCCCAAAGCGCAGCACCAGAGGAAATACCTACCAATACGCCTTCTGTGTGACCAAAAGCTTGAGATGTAGCAAAAGCATCCTCGTTAGAAACTTGGATTACTTCATCGTAAATGTTAGTATCCAATGTATCTGGAATGAAGCCAGCACCTAAGCCTTGGATTTTATGAGGACCTGGTTTACCATTAGATAATACAGGAGAATCTGCTGGTTCTACGGCAACCACATGTACATCAGGGTTTTGTTCTTTTAAGTAACGACCTGCACCTGTCAACGTACCGCCTGTACCAACACCAGATACGTAGATATCTACGGTACCATCAGTATCTTGCCAGATTTCAGGGCCAGTTGTTCTGTAGTGAATTGCAGGATTAGCTTGATTTACGAACTGACCTGCTTCAATAGCACCAGCTGTAGCCGTTACGATTTCCTTAGCTTTTGCAATAGCGCCTTTCATACCAAGAGAACCGTCAGTCAATACGAGCTGAGCGCCATAACCAAGCATTAATTTACGGCGTTCAATGGACATTGTTTCAGGCATTACGATTACAACTTTATAGCCAAGCGCAGCACCTACAGCAGATAAGCCAATACCTGTATTACCAGATGTAGCTTCTACAATTGTACCACCTGGTTGTAATTCACCAGACTCAACAGCCGCTTGAATGATTGCTGCTGCGATACGATCTTTTACAGATCCACCTGGGTTAAAGTATTCCAATTTAGTAAAAATATTTGCTTCTGCACCAAATTTAGCACCAAAACGTGTAGCTGCCAATAATGGTGTTTTACCGATTAATTCAACAAAAGATTTAGCAATTTTAGACATAGTGGTCACTCCTTAATTAAATAGAACCATCCCAATTATCATATTTTGTATCAAGTTTAGCGTAAGTCCCATCAATTACATCTTGTAGGGTTACGTTTTCTAAATAATCATGAATATAGTTTTGTAAGCCTGCCCAGAAACCAACGGTGCGTTCGTTGATTACTGTATCAGTACTCACCCCTTCATCAAGAGTAGATATGATAGCCATCGATTCCTCAGTAGCAAGCAATATTTCAATAATTGTGTACTCCTTAGGGTTTTTAGACAATCGATATCCGCCATATTTACCGCGGATACTATCCACTAGGTTAGCAGCGCCT
>OGKM01000821.1_pt1 | contig 11971 bp, 8 predicted proteins | sample 1572501 | NCBI WGS metagenome assembly OGKM01 (sample SAMEA2582154, study PRJEB24529) | metagenome | biome: Human gut stool | place: China | collected 2011
TGGCAATATACGTTAGAGTGTCGACAACAAACCAAGTTGAGGAAGGATATTCAATCGATGAGCAAAAAGACAAACTCTCTAGTTATTGCAAAATTAAAGACTGGAGCGTCTACAATATCTATACAGACGGTGGCTTTACCGGCTCAAACACTCACCGACCTGCACTGGAACAGCTTATCAAAGACGCTAAAAAACAGCTCTTTGACACCGTGTTAGTTTATAAGCTAGATAGGCTAAGCCGTAGTCAAAAAGATACCTTGTACTTGATTGAGGACATCTTTTTAGAAAATAAAATAGACTTTGTCAGCCTACTAGAGAACTTTGATACTTCTACACCATTTGGAAAGGCAATGATTGGTATTTTGAGCGTGTTTGCTCAATTAGAAAGAGAACAAATTAAAGAACGCTTAATGCTTGGAAAAATCGGTCGTGCTAAGTCTGGTAAGTCCATGATGTGGGCTAGAACCTCCTACGGATATGATTATCATAAAAAGACAGGGACGATGACTATCAATGAGTTTGAGGCAATCGTTATAAGATACATCTTTAACTCATATCTTGAAGGGATGTCAATCACAAAATTAAGAGACAGAATCAATGAAAAATATCCTAAAGAACCTGCTTGGCACTATAGAATTATTAGAGGTATACTAGCAAATCCTGTCTACTGTGGCTACAATCAGTACAAAGGGCGAATCTACCCTGGCAACCACGAGCCTATTATCACCGAGGAAATTTATAACAAAACCCAGGAAGAACTCAAAATAAGGCAGATAGCTGCTGCTGAGTTCTCGAACAACCCTAGACCTTTTCGAGCCAAATATATGCTGTCAGGTATAGCTCAATGTGGCTACTGTGGAGCACCACTACAAATTACACTAGGAACTAAACGTAAAGACGGTAGCCGTAACATCCGCTATCAGTGTAAAAATAGGTTCCCTAGGACAACAAAAGGCGTGACAATCTACAACGATAACAAAAAATGTGACTCACGTTTTTATGAAAAAGCAGACGTCGAGGAAAACGTGCTCCACCAACTCAGCAAATTGCAAAATGACACTAGCTACCTTGATGAGTTATTTTCTGACAATGAGGAAACAAACATAGATCGTGACAACTACCAAAAGCAAATAGATGAGCTAACTAAAAAATTAAGTAGATTGAATGACCTCTATATAGACGACCGTATCACGCTAGAGGAACTACAAAAAAGGTCTGCTGAATTTACACTTATGAGAGCAATGCTAGAGGCTGAGCTAGAAAATGACCCTGTGCTTAAGCAGAAAGAGCGAAAAGAAAGCATGAGAGAGACATTGGATACTGAAGACATTCTCAGCATGGACTACGAACAGCAAAAAGTAATAGTCAGATCCTTAATTACCAAGGTTCGTGTAACGTCTGAGGACATTGTTATCAAATGGAAAATCTAACAATTTTACTATCTTTCATTTCTACTAAAGTAAAACCTTTAACCTTCAAACTTTTTAATTTTTTCATAATTGAACCTCCATATTTTGATAAATTGGCAGCAACATGGCTGCATATAATAATACAATCATCAAGGCCACAAAGACAAACACTAGTGGCTGAATAACATTCATCGCTTGATGAACACGTTTAAAAAATGTCTCCCATGTTTTTTGAGCATAAACTTCTAATTCACGTCCCAATTTGGATTTCACTTCACCGTATTCAATTATCAAGCCTAATTCCTTTTTAAAAAATGGATAATATTTCACTACTTGTGAAAATTCCTGGCCATTTTGCAGCGCAACTTCTAAATCTTTTCCAATTTCTTGAAACATAGCAGAGCGTTGCCCTTGCATCATCTGAAAAATCTGACTGAGTTCTAAACCTTGACCAATCATATTTCCCCATTCTCTCGCATAATAAGCTGTCAAATAGGTTTGAATAAAAGTGCCAAAAAAAGGAAGTCGAGCCAACAAACCAAATGTTGTTATTTTTGAGCTTTTTTGAAACCAATAAAAACCTATCGCTAACAAAACAAAGACTACCCCTAATGAACACAGAAAAAGTTGCGGCAAATTACTGATAATCTGCGTTGCTACATTTTGGCGCTCTAACTGCGGGAGTAAATAATTACGCAATCCCAGCATAATGGATATCAAAAAAACAAACAAAATAAAGGGATAAGTCGCCACTTCAACCAACTTTTTCTTAATTTTTGAGACATTTTCCAAATATTCCTCAATCTTACTCAGACTGAGTGAGAGATTTCCGTGTAATTCTGCCAGCGAAAGTTGTGTTACCACATTATCTGAAAATCCTAAACTAGCCATAATTTCTGAAAAAGGTTTTCCTGTTGCTAAACCCTCTTTCATCCTGTCCACATAGACTTCTTCTAACAAGGAACTTCGCTTCAAAAAGTCGATAATTTCTGCTAAATGAAAGCTGCTAGAAAAAAGATTATTCAGCAACTCTACGACCTTTTTCTGCTTAACCGTGGATAATTTTTTCCGCTTCTGCTTGTTCAAGATTGATATATCCTGCTGCATGAAGCTGATCAATCTGCCTATTCCAATCGATTGGCTCGTGTTCTTGATACTTTTCACTGACAAAATCCACTATTCCTCCTTTCGCAATTAAACGTTGATAACAAATCCCTTGTAAGACAATTTTCAGCTCTGTTTCTGTCACTCCCAATTCCAACAACCGTTCATAAACACCTCGTACGCTTTTTGCATGGATGGTTGAAAAGACAGTCACTCCTGTCAAGCTAGCTCGGACAACCGCACGCGCTGTCTCCCCATCTCGAATTTCTCCGATGATTAACAAATCCGGTCGGTGCCGTAGAGAAAGTTTAATCAAATTTTCATAAGTCAAACCAATCGCTTCATTCAATTGCAACTGTAACATGCCAGACTGCTTGATTTCAACAGGGTCTTCAATGGACATGATTTGCTGACCAGCAAAGCGCTCTTGGGCGAGTTGGTGCATGAGAGTCGTTTTTCCACTTCCTACCGGTCCCGAAAAAAGATAAAGTCCTCGTTGTTTGAATCGTTCTTTGAGCTCTGGGATTTGAGCAAACCAAAACTTCAACTCTGCCTCTTCATCATGCAATAAACGAATCACCAGACTTTCGTATCCACGATAATCCCCCACTGTTGACAGTCGTAATGACGTTTTCTTATCACCATATTGATAATCACAAGATCCTAGCTGGCTTCTACGTTTTTCGCCGACATTCATCCCAGCGGTAAACTTGAAATGACTAATTACTGCTGCCATCTTTTCAAATGCATACTGTTGGATAAAGCGCCGTTCATCGCCAATTCGCATGTATAGCTCATACATATTTTCCCTTGGAACAAAATAAATGTCCTGAGCCTGCTCTTTTTTAGCTCGGCAAATAATATCCTGTGCAATGTTTTGAACCATATCTCCTCCTCACTTTATACTATTCGCAGAAGAAAATAAAAAATGGTGAAAAAATCACCATTTTGTAAATTATTTAAATGTTAGAGAGCAAGCACGATGTTCCTCTTCACTATTTTGTTTATTGTAACCCGGTTGCATTTTTTCTTTGGAAATAACAGTATCATTTTCTAACAAAGCGAGAGAATGATACTGCTGAACAGAGTCGCCACATTCCTCGCACCAACGCAAATCTCCTGCATCCCAAAAAATAGACATCAAATCACTTCGACTTTTATAGAAAGGAAAAGTAGCTGCTAACTTCAGCCATTGGCGCTTATAATACTTTAAAGCAGTATAATAGTCATCAAAATGTTGTATAGATACGATATTAGCTTCCCAGCCATCGAAAAACCACCACGGTTCATCTTTGCCATACATTTCAATAACACGATACACCTGCTTCACCTCCCTTTGTTCTGTTTATTATACCGAAAATGTCATAATTTTCAATAAATATGCTCCATTATACAAGTTTTTTCGCCATTTGCTCAAAAATGTAGAAAAAGTGGCATTATTTTGATTAGTACTTTTTCATTCATCAGATAAGAAAACGAGACTTTTTCTAAGCCTCGCTCCCAATTTATTAATACAAATCAAGATAGTTGTCTACTTCCCATTGGGAAACAAAAGTGGCATAGCTTGCCCATTCGATGCGTTTTGCTTCTACAAAACTTGTATAGATATGACTACCCAAGGCAGCTTTTACAACTTCATCTTCTGTCAGTGCTTTCACCGCATTATGTAGAGTAGAAGGAAGGTCTGTAATACCCGCTTCTTTACGCTCTTCTGCTGTCATAACATAGATATTTTCTTCAATTGGAGCAGGTGCTTCAATTTTATTTTCAATCCCATGAAGTCCAACTTCAAGAAGAACCGCCATAGCGATATAAGGGTTAGCCATTGGGTCAACAGAGCGCAATTCCAAACGAGTTCCCATACCGCGTGAAGCTGGCACACGAACAAGCGGAGAACGATTCCGTCCTGCCCAAGCAATATACACAGGAGCTTCATAACCCGGAACCAAACGTTTATAAGAGTTGACAGTCGGGTTCATGATAGCTGTATAATTGTAAGCATGCTTAATCAGACCACCAAGGAAATAATAAGCAGTTTTTGATAATTGCATGCCATTTGGATCTTCTGGATCAAAGAAAGCATTCTGACCGTCTTGATTAAAGAGCGACATGTTACAGTGCATACCTGAACCAGCAATACCAAATTTTGGTTTTGCCATAAAAGTAGCGTACAAACCATGCTTGCGGGCAATTGTCTTAACAACCAGCTTAAACAACTGAATCTTATCACAGGCACGGAGAACTTCATCGTATTTAAAGTCAATTTCGTGCTGACCGATAGCTACCTCATGGTGACTGGCTTCTACTTCAAATCCCATTGTTGTAAGGACATTAACGATTTCACGGCGAGTATTGTCAGCCAGGTCAGTCGGAGCAAGGTCAAAATAGCCACCCTTATCATTTACCTCAAGAGTTGGATCACCATTCTCATCAAGTTTAAATAAGAAAAATTCTGGCTCAGGACCTAAATTAAAGGATTTGAATCCTAATTCTTCCATGTGACGTAAAGCGCGTTTCAAATTTCCACGCGGATCCCCTTTAAAAGGCGTTCCTTCCGTCGTATAGACATCACAAATCAATCCTGCGACACTTCCATTTTCGTCTCCCCAAGGGAAAACAGTCCATGTATCCAAGTCGGGATACAGGTACATATCTGACTCATTGATACGCACAAAACCTTCGATAGAAGAACCATCGAACATCACTTTGTTGGATAAAACTTTATTCAGCTGTTCATCGGTCGCTGGAATTTCAACGTTTTTCATCGTTCCCAGAACGTCTGAAAACATCAAACGGATAAAGGTAACATTTTTTTCTTTCACTTCGCGACGAATGTCAGCTACTGTAATTGGCATGAGTATCTCCTTATGAAATTTAAAAAAATTGATATTGGTCAATGCATACGACCAAATGGTGGAAGGGAAGAAGCAAAGCGACCTTGTTGTAAAATGTCTTTATGAAGGGCTCGACGAACGTCTTTCTCACTCACCGGCTTCTTGTATTTCGCTTCGCGCTCGGCATATTTTCGCTTAATCGCAGCAATATTGTAACCTTCTGAAATGTAATCTTTAATCTCCAACAAGCGATCCATATCATTTAATGAATACATGCGGCGATTTCCTTCATTTCGATCAGGCTTGATCAATTCTTGATCTTCATAATAACGAATCTGACGTGCTGTCAAATCCGTCAATTTCATAACGCTACCAATGGGAAAAACAGCCATATTGCGACGAAATTCTTTTTCCTTCATTGCAAATTCCTTTCTTATGCTCTATTATAATCTGAAAAAATTTCTATGTCAAGAACTCATGTTATATTTTCTAACATTATTCTTCGTTTTTTAATTTCAATACCTTCCGCAAGCGATCCACATCAGAATTGACCAGCATGGCAACGAAAACCCCCATGAAAGTCTCAAAGACACGTGCAAATACATACAAAACTGTCTCTCCTGTTGGAATAGATAAAGTAATAATCAGCATGGCAGAAACACCACCAATCACTCCCGCTTTGTTGTTCATAGCAACATTTGTCATAATCGTTAACATCGTACAAATAGGAACGACCAGTAAGGTCACCCAAAACTGCTCATGAAACAGGTTATTGATGAGAAAGAAGAGCAAGGCATACAAACCACCAATGCTATTCCCTAAAATACGAGAGGTTCCAAAATGGACGCTCTTATCAAAATCTTCACGCAAACTGAAAACAGCTGTCAGAGCACCAATCTGCAATCCTTTCCAACCAAAAAGCCCAAAGATAAGAAGAACAATAAAAACCGCGACCCCCGTTTTAAAGGTTCGCATTCCTAATTTAAATTTCGACTTATCAAACTTATACTTCTTAAAATAACCCATTCATGCATTTCCTTTTACCTTTATTCTAACATATTTTAGAGAAAAGATAATGAACTTTCTTATGGAATTATCTTTTTCCAATAAAAAAAGTGGAACAACTAACTAGTCCACTTTCATTATTTAATGATTTCTATGTATAGGAAAAGTTTATCAATAAGGGTAAATATACGTTACCTTTCCATAAAATGTTGTAGGGTCAAACCAACCACGGTAATTGTTAACTTGTTTTTGACCTTTGTAATTTGACTCCAGCACTTGAATTGCGCGATTATTTGCCACAGCTGTTACATAGGCTACATGTCCAAATTGACCGCCATCCCAAACAGCAATGGCTCCAACTTGAGGAGTTGTTCCTATACGAAAGCCTGAGTATCAGCATTGGCAGCCCAATCTTTTGCATTTCCCCACCAATTACTAGCCCAAGGTGCCAATATTTTTACACCCCAAGTGCATTGACTAACTGGATAAGAGTTTCCTGTTGCTGTAGGCGTATTTAGTACCACATCCTCTGTATCAGAACTTGGACCTGCATTTGTAGCAGTTGGTTGTGCTACTACATTTGTCTGATTAACAGTAGTAGCCGTTGGGCCATTTACTTGTAACGTATCTTCAGGAAGGATAGTATCGTAAATTGTTTTTCCATTTTTTGCCGCTAAATCATAGGGACTCATTCCAAATTTTGTCGCAATAGTATAAAATGAATCACCATATTGAACTGTATAGGTATCTGCTTTAGTTGTATTTTAACTCACCATCAACAATAGAACAGCTGCTGATAGCCCAACTGTGAACTTGCCTAAATGGGGATGCTTAGATAATTGACTGACTTTCATAACGTTCTCCTTTTTCTATTTCCTACTCTATATTACTATCTAATTATTGCATAGATTTTAATCCTATATTTTAAAATAATTACAAAAAAATAAGGTTAAAAGACAGAAACTTAAAATCTATCTTTTAGCCTTATCAAAATAGTCATAAATTAACGGAAAATTTCAAGTCAATCCGACCAAAACTTAGTCATTCTCCTTTGTTTTTCGTTTTAACTGTCCTAAGCCTAAAACACTTAACAATGCAGCTACTCCCAAGTAAGGCATATAGCTCACACTCGTTCCTGTTCTTGGAAGGCTTGGAACAGCTAAAGCATGAAGTGCCTGCTTCGGTTTAGCTGGAGTTGATGGGGTTGATGGGGTTGGAGTTTTCGGTTTTGGTGTCGTTGTACGAACTGTATTAGATGCGTAAGTCACACCATTAACTGTATTTACATAGGTATTTTCAAAAGTACCAACTGCAATCCGTTTCATTTGGACATAGCTTTCGGCTTGGAAGGCTGAATCAACTGAAACAGAGCGTAAGAAATCTTCCTTGAATTTAATCGTAATGATCCCTTTAACTGAATTAACTTCTGCTTCCGTATACTTCGTTAAATCATCACCTGATTTGATAACTGTTCCATCTTTAAGAGTCATATCAACCTTGGCAAAGACCTTATACTGACCAGTATATTGATCGCCTGTTTGATCATAATCATCAGAGAAACTATATTCAAAGAGCTCTTCTGAATGATTGGAAGGAATGATACCACCGATTAAACGGTAATTAAAGACTGTATTTAACGGAAGTGTTTGACCATCCACATTGTTGGTGTCTGCGGGATCCAATGTTAAAGTGACATCCTTTTTAGGATCAATTTTAGGGACATTATTCGTGACAATATTGGATTCATAACCATTGCCAAAGTCAATTTGGTAGGCTCGGTTTTCATAGCTGCCACCTGTTTGACCCATTTGTGCTTTTACCACCATCGGAGAGACAAGCGTCAAATTGATGCCCGTTTTAACATAAGTATCATAAAACGCTTGTGGATCATCTGCCGTAAAGACTTGGAAAGCACCTTTAGGATGAATACGGGCTTTGGTAAGCATATCTTTAACTGCTTGAGGTGCAGTCTCCACACTCTTATAATGAGCGACGCTGACACCTGTTACAGGATTTCCATTAGCATCTTTCATCGTCACTAAATCCTGACGTAAATCCAGTGCTTCTTCTGGATAATCATCAACATAATAGAACCCTTTTTGAATGGTATCCGCTGACGATTTATCTCCTTTGTATTGATCCAAATCCCAAGTCAGCTCATAATAGTTGGTTGATCCTGCAAGAACAGTCTTCCCATCAATCACCACACCGTCTTTGTTCTTGTTTACCTTGCTTGGTTTGATGTAGTTGTTACTTGGATTATCCGGATCATTTGGTTTACCCGGTGTTGTCACCCGAACGATATTGGACTTAATACCATAAGCGTCATTGACTGTCAGCGTGAAGTTATTCTTATAAGTTGCACCATCATTAAGGACTTGTCCCACTACGGTCGGATAAACCGTTGCTACTGACTTGGTCAGATCCGCATTAAAAGCAGCTAAAGTTTGTGCAGTTGCTTTAAAGGTTACTGTATTCGTTGCTGAATCATAGCTAACATCGAAGCCAGCACTAGCTACTTTCGTTGCCTCAAGATTCAATTGATAGCCAGAGGGTAATGGATCGACCAAAACAAAGGAAGTCGTCTTATCCCGTCCAGCAGGTAGATCAGCCGTCTTCAATTGGAATTTAACAGTCGATTGTTTCGCCACTAAGGTTTTATCAATATCTACATCATTATTATTTTTGATTTCTTTATTGACTTGTGGCTGTACGGCTAACTTAAAGTAATGGTAGTGAACAGTCGGTACAGCCGGAGCCGGAGACGTCTTCTTATAAACAGGATCAGTCGGCGGTGTTGGAATAACCTCATAAGTTGGCTCAACAGGTTTGTTTGGTTCTAGTTGATCTGGTGTTGGTGTCGGCGGCGTTGGCTCTGCTTCATAGTTTGGCTCAACAGGTGCTGGCTCCAACGGCTTTTCTGTTTCATAGGTCGGCGGTGTGGGTTTATTTGGCTCTGCTTGATCCGGTGTCCTTGTCGGCGGTGTTGGCTCCTTTTCATAATTTGGAGCTACTGGTGCCGGTTTTAATGGCTTTTCTGTTTCATAAGTTGGTTTAGTTGGAGCCGTTGGTTTAACCGGCGGTGTGGGGTTTTCCTTGGTAACTTTAGGAACATTAACCGCACGGATTTTACCATTTAAAGAATACCAAATATTTGGTTTTTTGCCGGTTTCAATTGCCATTGTAGGATCAGCAGGCACAACAAGTGTTGATGAGATAGCACCCAAAGTCACACTGTTATTAGGACCAGACATGCGGATAGCACCAGCACCATACCAAGAATTCGGCGCATCTGAACTATCCCATCCTGAACCAGCTTGACTATTTTTATACATAGTCCAGCGAGAGCCGCCTTCACCCTGTTTAAAGTTAAGAGTATCTGTAGCATAAATCATGCCATTCTTTTCACCGATAGATGATCCAGAGATTTTGACAAATTTACCCGTATAATCTTTGGCCATCTCAATAGAATTATGTTCACGGTTAAGAGAAGCTACTGATAAAAGAGCATTGTCAAAGTTGATCGGATTTCCCTCTTCATCATAAAAAGTGAACTCATTTTTAATAAAGATAGAGGTATCTTTTTCATCTTGGCCTGTATAAGCAGATGCGAAGACCCCGAGAGTTGGATCAGTAAAAATACCCAACCAAACCTTTTGACCCTTAAATTTTGATTCAGGATCTACTGTATACTTGTAAACAATTTTAGAAATCTTTTTACCATTATAGTAGGAATTTTGAAGATTGGTATAGGTTGCCGTAGCACTTTGACCGCGCTCCAAAAGTACAGAACCCCATTTAACTTCTGTTTTATTGCCTACATTTGTTGTCCAATCTGATTTATCACCTATATTTCCATATAACTCCATAGATGATGTAATCGCACCTGCGTTTTCTAGATATTTAACATTAAGGTTATCTAATTGAAGGTTCTTTTTACTATATTGATTTGTATCTTGCTTAAATGCGTTATCCACAGCAGAAGCCTTAAGGAACTTCCCATCTGTTGTCAAAGATAAGTTCGCATTTGGCTCAAGATCATAGACCAAATTTTGAGCAGATGGTTCTGTTAAGTTTCCGTCTTCATTTTTATGTTTTTCTAGTTCAGCTAGCGCTGCCTTAATAGCTGCCTGCTCATCTTCATAGGCTTTGAGCTTACTCGGATATTCGGCTAGATCTTTTTGATACTTAGCCAGATCAGCTTGGTATTGAGCTAATTTAGCTTCATAATCTGCTTTTGCTGTTGCGTTACGCTGTTTGATGGCTTTGTTTTCAGCTGTAATCGCTGCATTGGCCGCTGTATTTTCTGCTATTGCTTTTTCATAAGCAGCTTTTGCTGCTGCATTGGCTTTTTGAACACGAGCCAGCTCTGTTTGATAAGCTGCCAGCTTGGCTTGGTAATCCGCTTCGTTATCGGCATTAGCTTTTCGGATAGTCGCTAAATCAGCTTGATATTGAGCTAATTTAGCTTCGTATTCAGCTTTTGCGGCTGCATTACGCTTTCTGATTTCCTCATTAGTAGCCGCAATTTCTTTATTTTTAGCATTGTTAGCAGCTACGGCAGCATCATAGGCAGCCTTTGCTTGTGCATTAGCTTTTTGAACGCGTTTTAATTCAGCTTGATAAGCTGCAAGAGCTTTTTGATAGGCTGCTTGGTTATCAGCGTTGGTTTTTTGGACAGCTGCTAAATCGGCTTGGTATTGAGCTAACTTAGCTTCATAATCTGCTTTAGCGGAAGCATTGGCAGCATTAATGCGTTCAACCTCTGCTTTATGAGCAGCCATATCCTTTTCATATTGTTCTTTAGTTGCTTGATTTTCAGCGTTGATCTTAGAAACTTCTGCTTCATGAGCGGCTACATCCGACTTATATTGATCTGTTGTTTTCTTGATTTCTTCAGCTTGTTTGGCATAGCCTTCTTTAATTTCAGTTTCTTTTTGGACTGCTTCTTCAGCTGTTTTAACAGTTCCTTTATTAACATCGGCATCTTGGACAACATTGACACCAGCAGACTTAGCATCTTTTGCTGCTTGATCAAGATCAGTTTTAGGTACTTCAACTGGTATTGAACCATTTGTCTCTCCAGCTTGGTTTTGACTTTGTTCAGCTTCCTTACTCGCACTCCCTTGAGCCTCTGGCAAATTGGTCGCTGGATTGCCCGTTTGGGTACCAGCAACAGCTGTGGTGTCTACTTTGCTTGACGTTGTTGTCGTTTCATCAGCAAAAACATGTTGTCCTGCCATAGAGACTGCTGCTACGGTCCCTAGAACAGCACCGCAAAGCGTTTTGCTAATTTTACTTTTACGAAAACCAAATACTTCTCTCTTTTGCATTTTTCTTCCTTTTTTCAAATTATTAGATTGTTCAAATTACTTTAAATTCGACACTTATTATATTTTGGCAACTTTTTAAAACATTTACAAGTATGTAGCATATTTTTTCAATTCTTTTACTTCATGAAAATCGTGAATACAGTAAATTGAAATACAGAAACGAGCTAGTTAATTTACAAAATAAAAAAGGCGGAAAAACCGCCTTCTGTTAAAATTATTTTTCTGTAAGAGCAGCCAATCCTGGCAATACTTTACCTTCAAGAAGCTCCATGCTTGCGCCTCCGCC
>OGKM01000823.1_pt1 | contig 11959 bp, 8 predicted proteins | sample 1572501 | NCBI WGS metagenome assembly OGKM01 (sample SAMEA2582154, study PRJEB24529) | metagenome | biome: Human gut stool | place: China | collected 2011
TGTATAAAAATATATTTTCCTAGACGCTGCAGCTGCGGCTGGTATAATAGCAAGTATAGTATTCATTATATGGGGAGTCTATTATGTCAGAATCGAATCGTTTGCTTAATTTTGCTACGTCTTCAGAACTCATTGCAAACGGGGAAGGGCGCAATGTGCTATCTGCTATTGAAGATGGCTTGCGCAATTGTGATGAGTTTTTAATATCTGTAGCGTTTATAACACCAGAAGGCCTACTAACATTAAAACCAATTCTTAAAGAACTAGAAGAACGTGGAGTACATGGTCGTGTGTTAACGACAGATTATCTTGGTTTTAATAGTCCAAAAGTTTTGGAAGATTTAGGAAGTTTAAATAACATTGATTTAAAGGTGTACTGTACGACTCAGGGGAGTAACCATGGTTTTCACACAAAGGGCTATATTTTTAAAAAAGATGAGTCTTATCAGATTATAGTGGGTAGCTCTAACTTAACGATTAATGCATTAAAGAAAAAGCGAGAGTGGAATACCCGTTCTGAAGCCCATTGCGACGATACATATGCACGTGAGATTACGGAAGAGTTTGATTTATATTGGAATTCCGAGTTTGCCATTCCCTATGAAGAGTTTATTCCTTGGTATAGGCCTCGATGGGTACGACCAGATCATACTTCACAAAAGAATATTGCTGAACAGTTTAGAAAAGTAGAGTTAGTACAATTAGAACCTAATAGCATGCAAGAGCAGTTTATTAATAATTTCAATGAATTGAGAGCTAATAACGCTAAAAGGGGGCTTTTAATTTCTGCAACAGGTACGGGGAAAACTTATGCAGCCGCATTTGCTATGCGTGAAATGAATCCGAAAAGAATATTATTCTTAGTACACCGTGAACAGATTGCAAAACAAGCGATTAAAAGTTTTGAACGTGTTTTTAATGATAGTTCTATTCACTTTGGACTCGTATCTGGACATGCTAAGATGTATAACGCTACACACGTCTTTTCTACTATGCAGATGATGGGGCGCGACAATGTAATGAGACAATACGATCCAAAGTCTTTTGATTGTATTATTATTGACGAAGTACATCGTGCAGGATCTGATAGTTACCAACGTATTATTGATTATTTTAAACCAGAATTTCTATTAGGTATGACAGCGAGTCCTGAGCGGACTGACGGATACGATTTGTATGAGCTTTTTGACCATAATATTATTTATGAAATTCGGTTACAACAAGCCTTAGAAGAAGATTTACTTTGTCCATTCCACTATTTTGGGATTAGTGACTTATGGGTAGATACTCAAGAAGACCTATCAGATATGGAGGTATCTTTCTCTAATTTATCTACAAAAGAGCGAGTGGATAAGATTATTGAAAAGAGCCGTGAGAAGGCTGCAAAGAAGAAAAAGAAAAAAGGACCTTCTCTATATGAAAAGATGTTAGGAATGCAAGCAGAACAGCAGGGACAGCAAGGAGCAGATTCTAATATCAAGAAGAGTGCAAACCTGAAATCAACACAGAATATTGAATATTCAGGAAATTCTAAAGGAGGAATTGCTTCAAAAGCAAATGCACTCAATAAAAACAAGGGAGGTAAATAAGGATGTCAGCAAAGAGATTTACTGGTAAAACTGAATCTGATGCAGTTATGAATGCTGCAATGGAGTTAGGAATTCCAAGTACAGACCTCAAGTATACAGTGATCGATTCAGGTAGTAATGGATTTTTAGGGTTATTTAAGAAACCTGTGATCATTGAAATTAAAGAAGAAGAAAAAGAGACAGAAGTTATGAAGTCTCAGACAATAGAAAAGGAACAACCAAAGAAAAAAGCTGAGAAAAAGCCATCAAAGAAGGTCGATGAGAAATCAAATCGTCAGCCTAAGAAGAGTCCAAAGGTGAAAGATGAAGTTCCTGTAAAGGAACCAAGAAAAAATAAGACACCAGAAAACATTGATCAGATCGTCAAAGATACAGAGAAGTATTTAGATGAAGTATTAAGAGCAATGGGACTTGATCCAAAGTTGAATCTTTACTACAACCGCAGAGATAACGTATTAAACATCAATGTATCTGGAGAGAAGATGGGTGCATTGATCGGTAAGCATGGACAGACACTGGATGCCCTGCAGTATCTTATAAGTCTTTATGTGAATAAAGAAAGCGATTCTTTTGTAAAGATTAAGCTTGATACAGAAAATTATAGAGAAAGAAGACAGCAGACTTTAGAGAAATTAGCTGGAAGCATTGCTTATAAAGTAAAGAAGAATAAGAAACCTATTTACTTAGAACCAATGAATCCAAATGAGCGTAGAATCATCCATTCTGCATTGCAGAGAGATCCAGAAGTGATCACAAAGAGCGAAGGTAAGGATCCTTATCGTAAAGTTGTTGTTATGCTTAAAAAATAAGATATAGGGCTGCCTTAATTTAGGCAGCCCTTTTTTGAGGTATATTATATGAAATCAAATACGATTGCAGCAATTGCCACTCCAATGACTAACAGTGGGATTGGAATTATCAGGATCAGTGGAGATGAGGCACTTGATATTATTGAAAAAGTATTTAAACCGAAGAAAAAAGATAAGAAGATCAAAGATGTAAAGACATATACGGCACATTATGGACATGTCTATGATGAAAGCACATTGCTAGATGAATGTATTGTATTAGTTATGAAAGGACCTCATTCTTATACAGCAGAAGATGTTGTTGAGATTAACTGCCACGGTGGTGTGGTTGTTATGAAGAAGGTTCTGGAAGCAGTATTTAAGGCAGGAGCAACGCCAGCTGAGCCGGGAGAATTTACAAAGAGAGCATTTTTGAATGGAAGGATCGATCTTTCTGAGGCTGAAGCAGTTATGGATCTAATTCAGTCAAAGAATGAATTTGCAATGAGTACATCTTTAAAGCAGTTAGAGGGTGCGTTAGGAAAGAAGATCACAGAGATTCGAAAACAGATTATTCACAGTGTGGCGTTTATTGAATCTGCATTAGATGATCCGGAACATTACAGTGTGGACGGATTTTCAGATGAATTGAAAGATCAAGTCGAAGTGATCATAAATCAGTTAAATGAGTTTTTGGAGAATGCTGATAATGGAAGAATTCTGAAAGAGGGAATTCAGACAGTTATCGTTGGGAAACCGAATGCTGGAAAATCATCTGTGTTAAATGTATTACTTGGAGAAGAACGAGCGATCGTCACAGATATTGCAGGAACAACAAGAGATACGTTAGAAGAATCTATTCAGATTAAAGGGATTCCGTTGAATATCATTGACACAGCAGGAATCAGAGATACGAATGATCTCATTGAGAAGATCGGTGTGGATAAAGCAAAAGATTTGTTGACAAAAGCGGATCTTGTATTATATGTTGTGGATACTTCAGATCCATTAACAAAAGATGATGAAGAGATTATGGAGCTGATTGAAGATAAGCAGACGATCGTATTATTAAACAAAGCAGATCTTGATCAGGTGGTGAAGGTATCAGATCTTAAAGAAAAAGGATTTGAGCAGATTGTGCAGATTTCAGCCAAAGAGCAGACTGGAATTGAAGAATTGTATCAGCTGATCCAGGATATTTTCTTTGAAGGACATGTATCCTTTAATGATGAGATTTATTTGACGAACATGAGACATAAAACAGAAGTAAGTGAAGCTTTAAAGAGTCTTGCTATGGTGTTGCAGAGTATTGAAGATGGAATGCCAGAAGACTTCTTCTCCATTGATCTTTTGGATGCATATGAGCATTTAGGATTTATCACAGGAGAATCTGTGGGAGAAGATCTGGTAAATGAGATTTTTGCAGAATTTTGTATGGGTAAATAAAGATGAATAATTTAGAAGAAAAATATGATATTATTGTTGTAGGTGCAGGTCATGCCGGATGCGAAGCTGCACTTGCAGCAGCTAGAATGGGATTTGAAACGATTTGTTTTACAGTAAGCATGGATAGTGTTGCATTGATGCCATGTAATCCCAATATTGGAGGAAGTTCCAAAGGACATCTGGTAAAAGAAATTGATGCATTGGGCGGTGAGATGGGTAAAAATATTGATAAGACTTATCTACAGTCTAAGATGTTGAATAAATCGAAAGGGCCGGCAGTGCATTCTTTAAGAGCACAGGCAGATAAGAAGATGTATTCTATTTCCATGACACAGGTGATGGGAAATACACCAAATCTTACACTTCGTCAGGGCGAAGTTACAGAGATTCTTGTTGAAGATGGGAAAATCAAAGGTGTTAAGACATATTCAGGAGCTGTTTACTATGCAAAAGCTGTTGTCTTAACGACAGGAACATATTTAAAGGCGCGCTGTATTTATGGAGAAGTCAGCAATCATACAGGACCAAATGGACTTCAGGCAGCAAATTACCTGACAGATTCCTTGAAGAGTCATGGAATCTCCATGAGACGATTTAAGACAGGGACACCAGCCAGAATTGATAAGAATACGATTGATTTTTCTAAGATGGCAGAACAGTTTGGAGACGAGAGAATTGTTCCATTCAGTTTTACAAATAAGGAAGAAGATATTAAGAGAGATCAGATTTCCTGTTGGTTAACTTATACGACGGAAGAAACACATGAGATCATTAAAGAAAATATTCACAGATCACCGTTATTTTCTGGTGCAATTGAAGGAACAGGACCTAGATACTGCCCATCGATCGAAGATAAGATCGTGAAATTCCCAGATAAGAATAGACATCAGGTATTTATTGAGCCAGAGGGCGAGTACACGAATGAGATGTATGTTGGTGGTATGTCAAGCTCGTTGCCGGAAGATGTACAGTATAAGATGTATCACAGTGTGCCAGGATTAGAGAATGCTAAGATTGTGAGAAATGCTTATGCAATTGAATATGATTGTATTGATGCGACACAGCTAAAAGCTTCATTGGAATTTAAAGAGATTGATGGGCTATTTTCTGGTGGGCAGTTTAATGGAAGTTCAGGATATGAAGAGGCAGCAGCACAAGGTCTGATGGCAGGTATCAATGCTGCACGCAAACTGCAAGAAAAAGATCCAATTATTTTAGATCGTTCACAGGCTTATATTGGAGTTTTGATCGACGATCTGGTAACAAAAGAAACACAGGAACCATATCGTATGATGACATCAAGAGCAGAATATCGATTGTTGCTTCGTCAGGATAATGCCGATCTTCGTCTGACCAAGATCGGATATGAAGCAGGACTGATCAGTCAGGAAAGATATGATAAATTATTAGTAAAAGAACAGCAGATCGAAGATGAGATGAAACGACTAGAGGATATTAATGTGGGTGCGTCTAAAAATGTGCAGTCATTACTTGAAGAGCTTGGAAGTACAACATTAAAATCATCTGCTAAAATGACAGAACTGATCCGTCGACCGGAGCTTACTTATATGGATTTGGCACCGATCGATCCAGAGAGACCAGAGTATGATCTGGATGTTCAGGAACAGGTAAATATTAATATTAAATATGAAGGATATATCAAACGCCAGCTGTCACAGGTAAAACAGTTTAAGAAGATGGAAAAGAAGAGAATTCCGGAAGATATTGATTACGAAGATGTTGGAAGCTTACGAATTGAAGCGAAACAAAAGTTATCAAAGATCCGCCCATCTTCCATCGGACAGGCATCTAGAATTTCAGGAGTATCACCAGCGGATATTTCTGTATTACTGATTTATCTGGAACAGATGCACCACAGGAGATAATAGATGGAGAGATTAAGAGAAAAAGCAGCTGCATTTGGAATTAAATTGAGCGATCATCAGTTAGATCAGTTTGAAACATACTATGAGATGCTTGTTGAGAAGAATAAAGTGATGAATCTGACAGCAATCACAGAGAAGAATGAAGTGATCGATAAACACTTTGCTGATAGTCTTGCATTGATCAAGAGTGGAGTTTCTTTAACTGGTCAAAAAATTCTTGATATTGGAACAGGTGCGGGATTTCCAGGAATTCCATTAAAGATCGCATTTCCAGAGTTAGAGATCGTGTTACTGGATTCTTTAAATAAGCGTATTAAATTCTTAAATGAAGTGATAGAAGCACTTGGACTTGAAAAGATTACAGCAATTCATGGAAGAGCGGAAGATTTTGCAAAACAAAAGGAATATAGAGAACAATTTGATTATGTTGTTTCAAGGGCTGTTGCCAATCTGACAGTTTTATCAGAATATTGTCTTCCTTATGTAAAAGAGGATGGATATTTTCTGCCATATAAATCAGGAGATATTAAAGAGGAAGCAGCAAATTCAAAGAAGGCAGTGAAAATTTTAGGCGGCAGCATTGAGGATATTATTTCTTTTGAGATTCCGGATACGGATATGGCGAGAACGATCTTAAAGATTCATAAGACAAAAGCAACACCAAAACGTTTTCCGAGAAAAGCAGGATTGCCGACAAAAGAACCGATTTGCTAGAAGTTTATACTTTCATTTCTTTTCCTTATCGTTTATGATAAAAAGAAAGTGGGAAAATTATGGAAAAAAACAAAGATAAAAGTCACCTGATCGATCAGTTATATGACTATTTGGAAGAACAGATTCAGGAATTGAAAACTGATCGAAATCAACTGAATCATAAGATGCAGGATATGATTCAGGAGAAGAATGAAAAAGAAGGTGCGATCAATAATCAGCAGAAGATCTATCAGATCCGAAAGGTATTTTCTCCGCTTCCACTGGAGATTGAGGAGGAGAAGCAGCCTGTTTCTGAAGATATGATTCAGATTGAGAAAGAGATTCATGAATTTCAGATGATCCTGCGTGAAAAAGAAGAAAAGATAACAAAATTACATGATTACCAGAAGGGACTGGAAGAGACTTGCCTTTTTGCAGAAGAATTTGTGGAAAGGGAAGATCAGAAAATATTGTTTGTTCCAGCATTTGAACAGTTGATGGGATATGTTAAGAAACTTTATCCAACACAACGTATCAATTATCAGGATTCATCAGAGAGTTCAAAAGTATGCATGACATTTTCATTTTTAAAAGGTTTTCAGGCAGTGTTGGAGAGTCTTTTAAATGAGATAGGTGTTTTTGTTCTTAATTTTGAAATTAATATTGATGAGTATAAAATATTAATTAATATTGAAGCGAAACCAAAAGTGATAAAAAATGCAAAAGATTTCTATGAGAAGCGTTCTGTTTTAGAAAATAAACTAACAAAAGAATTTTCTATTGAACGATGGAAAACAAATGCAGTGGTGATCCAGACTATGATAGAGATGTAGAAAGGGAAGATTATGAGAAATAAAGTTATTGATCTACTAGATCAAACAATTGAAGAATTAGATAAAGAAAAAATTGATGGGATTCTTGAAATACCACCAAAAGATGATATGGGAGATTTTGCATTTCCATGTTTTCAGTTAGCAAAAGTATTTCGTAAAGCTCCGAATATGATAGCAACAGAGATTGCAGAAAAGATTCCTGCAAGCGAAGATGTATCAAAAGTAGAAGCAATGGGACCATATGTAAACTTTTTCTTGAATAAAGAGAATTATGTAAAAGAAGTACTGGCAAAGGTAAACGGTACTTATGGTGCACAGGAAATTGGAAAAGGAAAAACAGTATGTATCGATTATTCTTCTCCAAACATTGCAAAGAACTTCCACGTTGGACATTTAAGAACAACGATTATTGGAAACTCTTTATATCATATTTTTGATAAGCTTGGATATAAGGTAGAAAGAATTAATCACTTAGGTGATTGGGGAACACAGTTTGGTAAACTGATCGTTGCATATAAAAAATGGGGAAGCAAAGAAGCAGTTGAAGAAAAAGGTATTCCAGAACTGTTAAGAATCTATGTAAAATTTCATGAAGAAGCAGAGAAAGATGATACATTAAATGATCAGGCACGTGAATGGTTTGCAAAGATGGAACAAGGGGATGAAGAAGCTTTATCTATCTGGGAATGGTTCAAAGATATCAGTATGGTAGAATATAAGAGAATCTATAAGATGCTGAATATGGATTTTGATCATTATACAGGAGAAAGTTTCTATCGTGATAAGACAGCAGCAGTTGTAGAAGAATTAAAAGAAAAGAATCTGCTAAAAGAAAGTGAAGGAGCAATGATCGTTGATCTTGATGAATATGATATGGCTCCTTGTCTGGTTATGAAGAAAGACGGAAGCAGTATTTATGCAACTCGTGATCTTGCTGCTATTTTCTATCGTAAGAAAGAATATAACTTTGATAAATGTATTTATGTTACAGGATTAGAGCAGAAATTACATTTTGCTCAAGTATTTAAAGTTGTTGAGTTAATGGGATATGAATGGGCTAAAGAAAACTTAATTCATGTACCTTATGGATTAGTAAGCTTAGAAGGTGGAAAACTTTCTACAAGAAGTGGTAACATCGTATATGCAGAAGATATCTTAAAAGAATCAGTATCTAAGATCAGAGAAATTATTGCAGAGAAGAATCCAGATCTGAAGGATAAAGAGGATGTTGCACAGAAAGTTGGAATCGGAGCAATTATCTTTAATGACCTATATAATCAGAGAATTAAAGATGTAACATTTACATGGGAGAAGATACACAGCTTTGATGGGGAAACAGGTCCTTATGTTCAGTACACATATGCACGTGCGGCAAGTGTATTAAGAAAAACAGGAATCACAGAAGTTGGAGAGATCGATCCATCTTTAGTAACAGATGAAACATCTGTTGCATTATTAAAAGAGATTGAAAGATTCCCTGAAGTGATCAAGGTGGCAGCAGATAGATTAGAACCATCTGTAATCTCAAGATATGTAATGGGAGTAGCTCAAAGTTTTAACCGTTTCTATCATGAAAACCAGTGTAATGTGGAAGATCAGAAGTTAAAAGAAGCGAGAGTTAAGATTGTGATCTTAGCAAAACAAGTAATTAAAGATGGTTTGGATCTGTTAGGAATTCAGTGTCCTGAACAAATGTAATAAAATCAAATTTGAGTAAATAAATAGCAGATGATAAGATTTTAAAAAATATGTGGAATTATGGAGTGTTCTTATTTGTGAAGACACTCCATTTTTCTTCTTGAAAAATAGTAGTATGCATTGATTATTTAATAAATGTTTCACGTGAAACATTTAATATAAAAACGAAAAGAATCGTAATAGTTATAAAAGCGAAATTGCACAAAAATTAATAAATGTTTCACGTGAAACATGTAGCAATGAAAAATAATTAGTGTTATAATATTGTTCAAAAGGAGAAAAAAATGGGAAGAATTATTGCAATTGCCAACCAGAAAGGTGGAGTTGGAAAGACAACGACAGCGGTAAATCTTTCGGCAGCATTAGCTGCAAGAGGAAAAAAGACTTTACTCGTTGATATGGACCCACAGGGGAATACCACCAGTGGCTTGGGATTAGAAAAAAACGAGCTGGATAAGACAACTTATGAGGTGATTACAGGAGAAGAGAAGATACAGAATTGTATCGTTAAAGACTTGTTTGATAATTTATCCTTACTTCCAGCAAATCGAAATCTGGCCGGAGCCGAGATCGAATTGATGACCGTTGATAAGATGCAGTTCATCATGAAACATAATCTTGAGAAAGTAAAGAAACAATATGATTTCATAATTATTGACTGTCCGCCAGCATTGGGAATGCTAACGGTCAATGCGATGACAGCAGCGAATACAGTGATCGTTCCAATTCAATGTGAATTTTATGCATTAGATGGATTAACTCAGTTGATTTATACGATTGAATTGATTCAGAAGAGTTTGAATCCAGATCTTACAATAGAGGGTGTTGTATTTACAATGTATGATGCCAGAACAAATCTGTCATTGCAGGTTGTTGAGAATGTAAAATCATATTTGAATCAGAATATTTACAAAACGATCATCCCAAGAAATGTACGTCTGGCAGAAGCACCAAGTCATGGACTTCCAATCAATTTGTATGACCCTCGTTCTTCAGGAGCAGAAAGTTACGACCTTCTGGCAGAAGAAGTTATCGAAAATGGAGGTGAAAATTAATGTCAGCAAAAAAAATGGGACTTGGAAGAGGTTTAAATACGCTGATTCCAAAAGCACCAATCGTTGACGAAGAAGACGTTGAGCAGGTAAAGAAAAAAGTTTCAAGATCGTCGAAAACAAAGAAAAAAGAAGAAACGAAAAAGGAACTTACTTTGCCAATCGATAAGATTGAGCCGAATCCAGATCAACCAAGAAATCAGTTTGATGAGGATACGTTACAGGAACTTGCAGATTCTATTAAACAGTATGGAATGTTACAGCCAATCCTCGTTACTCCAAAGGATGATTTCTATGAGATCATTGCAGGGGAGAGAAGATGGAGAGCTGCAAAACAGGCAGGATTGAATGAAGTTCCAGTTATGATCAGAAAATACAATGAAAATGAAATTGTAGAAATTGCACTGATTGAAAACATTCAGAGAGATAACTTAAATCCAATTGAAGAAGCAATGGCTTATAAGCGATTGATGGAAGAATTTGAATTAAAACAGGATGAAGTTGCGACGAAAGTAAGTAAGAGTCGTGCATCAATTACCAACTCATTAAGACTTTTAAAACTAGATCCAAGAGTACAGAAGATGCTAGAGGAAGAGATGATCAGCACAGGACATGCAAGAGCTTTATTAGCAATCTCAAATAAGGATAAACAATATGAAATTGCTCAGAAAGTTTTTGATGAAAAATTAAGTGTTAGAGACATTGAAAAGCTGGTAAAAGATCTGAAGAAAATCAAAAAAAATAAAAAAGAAGAAAAAGATGTTCATGATTTCCTTTACACTGAATTAGAAGAATCTATGAAACAGATTTTAGGAAGTAAAGTCAGTATCAAAAATAAGAAGAATAATAAAGGAAAAATAGAAATTGAGTATTATTCACGCGATGAGTTAGAACGTATCGTGGATATGATCAGATCAATTTAGGAGGAACATAAGATGACAGATTTTTTTAACAGTGTAGGCATGGAATATGTAGTGATTGGTCTTGCAGCAGCATTACTTTTAGCACTGATTCTTGTGATTGTTGCTTTAGTAAAAGTTGGGAAATTAAAAAAACGATATGAAAAGTTTTTATCTGGGAAAGATGGAAAATCGTTAGAGGAAAGTATCGTTAAAAGATTTGATAAATTAAATGAGATCATTGTGGAACAAGACTTTCTTGAACAGGAAATACAGAGAATTGACGAAGAGCATAAGAGTAGTTTTTCTAAGATGGAAGTCTATAAATATAATGCATTTTCTGATATGGGTGGAGAAACAAGCTTTGTAATCGCATTACTTGACCATAATAATAATGGAACACTTTTAAATGGAATGAGCAGTCAGAATGCAACTTATGTCTATGCAAAAGAAATTAGAAATGGTGCTTCAAAAGTAGCATTATCAAATGAGGAAAAATTGACATTAGAAAAATGTATCAATAAATAATTGGAGGACAAAATGTTAGATATTAAATTTTTAAGAGAAAATCCAGATGTAGTAAAACAGAACATCAAAAACAAATTCCAGGATCGTAAATTACCGTTAGTTGATGAGGTCATTGAACTGGATAAAGAAAACCGTGAGATCAAACAGGAAGTTCAGGCACTTCGTGCGGATCGTAATAAATTATCCAAACAGATCGGTGCACTGATGGGACAGGGTAAAAAAGAAGAAGCAGAAGAAGTAAAAAAACAGGTTACAGCATCTGCTGATCGTATTGAAGAATTAAGTGAAAGAGAAAAAGTTGTTGAAGAAAAGATCAAAGAGATCATGATGACAATTCCAAATATCATTGATCCATCTGTACCAATCGGAAAAGATGACAGTGAAAACGTAGAACTTGAAAGATTTGGTGAGCCAGTTGTTCCTGATTTTGAAGTTCCATATCATACAGAAATCATGGAAGCTTTTGACGGAATCGACCTTGATAGCGCAAGACGTGTTGCTGGTAATGGTTTCTATTATCTGATGGGGGATATCGCAAGACTTCATT
>OGKM01000827.1_pt1 | contig 11932 bp, 10 predicted proteins | sample 1572501 | NCBI WGS metagenome assembly OGKM01 (sample SAMEA2582154, study PRJEB24529) | metagenome | biome: Human gut stool | place: China | collected 2011
TTTCGTTTATTGTTTGCCCAGCTGCCAGAACGCCACGGCGCTGGCGGCGGCAACGTTCAGGGAATCGACCCCGTGGGACATGGGGATCTTGACTGTGTAATCGCAGGAAGCGATGGTGGTATGGGAAAGGCCGTCTCCCTCCGTGCCCAGCACAATGGCAAGCTTCGGCTCCCGGGCAAGGGCTTCGTCATCAATGCTGACCGAACGGTCACTCAAGGCCATGGCAGCCGTCTTGAAGCCCAGGGCATTCAGCTGCGCAAGCCCCTTTTCGGGCCAATCAGCAGGAGTTTCACCGATCTGCGCCCAGGGTACCTGAAACACCGTGCCCATACTCACGCGCACGGCCCGGCGGCAGAGCGGGTCACAGCAGGAGGGATTGACGAGAACAGCGTCCATGTTCAGCGCTGCCGCGCTGCGGAAGATGGCACCCACGTTGGTGGAATCCACAATGCCCTCCAGCACGGCCACCCGCCGGGCGTTCCTGCAGAGCTCCTCCACGGTGCGGGGCTTCGGACGTTGAAAGGCGCAGAGCACGCCCCGGGTCAGCTCGTAGCCTGTCAGTGCAGCCAGCAGCTCCCGGTCAGCAGTATAAATGGGTGCATCCCCGCAGCGGGTCAGGATCTCCGCCGCTGGGCCGGTGATCTGCCTGCGCTCCATCAGCAGGGAGACCGGCACAAAGCCTGCATCCAGTGCCCGGGAGATCACCTTGGGGCTCTCGGCAATGAAGATGCCTTTTTCGGGTTCCAGCCGACTGCGCAGCTGGTTCTGCGTCAGGCGGGCGTAGGGGTCCAGCTCCGGCGCGTGAAAATCCGTGATCTCAATGATATTGGGCATGGGGAGATTCTCCTTTTTCTGTATGAATGGTCTTATTGTAGCACAACCCGGATGCAATTGCAAAATACATGGCAGGCATATTCGTTTTACATGGTCAAAACCGCCAAAAAGTGCCTTTGCTTTTTGACAAATCCGTCAACCCGCGTTATAGTATAGGGGTAAAAAAACAGAGGGGGAATTTGTATGAATTCCAAGAAAAAGCGCCGCGGCCAGATGTCGGAAGCGTTCTGCACGGCAATGTTCCTTTCACTGTCCGGCGGCCTGCAGGACGTATACACCTATCTGTTCCGGGGCAAGGTGTTTGCCAACGCCCAGACCGGCAACATCGTGCTGATGGCTGTCCATGCCTTTGCCGGGGAGTGGGGGCGTGTGCTGCATTATCTTGTGCCCCTGTGCTTCTTTGCGCTGGGCGTGTTCGCGGCAGAGCTGATGCACCAGAAGCTGCAGAATCTGCAGCGGCTCCACTGGCGGCAGCTGGTGGTGCTGTGTGAGATCGTGATGCTGTTCGTGGTGGGCTTTTTCCCGCAGGAGTGGAATCTTATGGCCAATGCGCTGGTCTCGTTTGCCTGTGCGATGCAGGTGCAGACCTTCCGCAAGGTGAACGGTTATGCCTTTGCCAGCACCATGTGCATCGGCAACATGCGCAGCGGCATGGACTCCCTCTGCAGCTGGGTGCTCAACCGCAATCCTGCCGCCCTGAAAAAATCCCTTTATTACTGGGGCATCATCCTCCTGTTTGCGCTGGGCGCGGGCCTGGGCAGCCTGACGCTGGACCTCTGCGGCGCAAAGGCCATCTGGTTCTCCTGCCTGCTGCTGGCCGTCAGCTTCTGCCTGATGTTCCTGAAAGAAGATGTGGAAGAGATCAAAGAAGATCTTGAAGCACTGGAAGCAAAACATTAAATCAAAGAGTTTCCCTCAGTTTCACGCTGTTTACCGCCATGCCAAAGGCTCCCCTAATAGGGGAGCTGGCGAGCGCCAGCGAGACTGAGGGTTTATTTTTTCCGAATCTATCCAACACTTCCCCGGTCTCCTTCGTCTTACAGGCAGAACGACGCAATGAAAGGAGGAAGCCCCATGTGGGAGCTGCTGTACGAGACCTTCTGGGACAGGCTGGAACACTTCTGTTTCAATCTCTGCCGGGACGAAGCCCGGGCGGAGGATCTGACCCAGGAAGTCTTTCTGCGGGCACTGCAGAACCGGAGCCTTATCAACAGCTTTACAGAGCGGCAGTGCAAGGCCTGGCTGTTTACCACAGCGCGGAATCTCTACTGCGACCAGCTCCGCCGGACGGCAAAGGAGGAGCAGCTGCTCAGCACCTTTTTCCCGGAAGAGGACAGTGCTGAACCGGATTCCGCGCTGGACACAGTGGAAGCCGCCAGTCTGCTGGCTCTGCTCACCCCGGAAGAGCGGCGGCTGTTCACCCTGCGCTATACAGCGGGCTACAATGCCAGCGAGATCGGTCAGCTGCTCAGTCTCCCGCCCGGCACGATCCGCAGCCGCCTTGCCCAGATACGCCATCGCCTCAAAACTGAACTTACGGAGGATTAAATGATGAAAAAGAACCTGAATGTGGACGCTATGATCCTGGACCTGCGCAATGTACAGGAGGATTTTCTTGACCGCTATGAGCAGATCAAGCTGGACTGCATGATCGCGCTGACCTCGCCCCGGGTGCAGGCGCTCCTGAGCCAGCACAACATTTCTCTGGATTCGATGCTCTGCAAAAATGTCCCGGAGGAGGTCTCGGTGGGTGTGGTCAATGGCAAGGTCACGCTGAGCTCTGCCAGCCAGACCACCGCCGGGCAGGTACTGGTGGTCAACGGCAAGCTGATGATCACACCGGATGCTGCGGAGGTTTTACAGAAGTACGCCTGCATTCTGGTCAACGGTATGATCTACTGCCCGCAGTGCCTCTCGGCAGTGGTATCCGCCCGCTGCATCCTGAACGGAAAGCTGGCGGTCTACCCCGATGATGCAGTGCTCCTGCCGGGAAGCTCCATCAAGCTAGACAACACCTTCCTGCTGCGGGCACAAAGCCGCCTGTACTGGAATGAACATCGCTTCCTGGCGGTTGACCCCAGGCTCGACACTGCCGCACTGGCCGCAAAGGGCTGCCGCTTTTCCGCTCCAAAGGCCATCCTGTGCGCAAGCCTTGCGCCCGTTCTGGCCCCGCTCTTCCCGGATTCCACCGAGCTGATCATCGTGCCGGACGGCACCGCCGTGGTGGAGGACGACCTGGAACTGACCGCCTCTTCCCTGCGCCGGTATGGCACCCGTCTCTATGTGCTGGGTGATGCTGTCATCCCCGCAGAGAGCGCAGACCTGCTGGCTCAGATCGAATTCCTGCATGTTACCGGTGAAGTAGAGCTGCCTGATGCTCTGGAAGCGGCCTTCTTTGCCATCCCTGAGCTGGAATGCGGCAAAGTAGTCCACGAGGACGCTCTGCCCAAACAGACCCGCGCCAAAGCAAAGGATGAGGAGCCCGATCCGGATACCGTGACCCTCAGCGGCATCCAGCTGACCCTGTAATCCGCACTGTTCCTCCCTGCCCCGCTCTTTCCGGCAGAAGCGCTCTGCTGGAAGGAGCGGGACTTTTGTTGATTTTTTATTGCACCCGCTCCTCTGATATGATATACTGTTTTTGTATTGTGTAATTCCCCGGGCACACTTCCGCTGTGGAACCCGCTGCCCGGGCAGGATATGGGAACCGAAATCAGGAAGAGGAGCAACGAATGAAAAAAGGATTTGACAACGACAAATACCTGCAGATGCAGTCGGAGCACATCCGGGAGCGGATCGCGCAGTTCGACAACAAGCTGTATCTGGAATTCGGCGGCAAGCTGTTCGATGACTACCACGCCTCCCGCGTGCTGCCCGGCTTCCAGCCCGATTCCAAACTGCAGATGCTGCTGCAGCTGAAGGATCAGGCCGAGGTCGTTATCGTCATCAATGCTGAGGACATCGTCAGCAGCAAGGTGCGCGGTGACTATGGCATTACCTATGATCTGGACGTTCTGCGTCTCATCGATGCATTCCAGGAGCGCGGCCTGTTTGTGGGCAGTGTATGCGTGACCATGTACACCGCTGCCCCCGAGGTGGAAGCCTTTGAGAAGCGGCTGAACAGCCTGGGCATCCGCACCTTCCGGCACTATAAGATCCCCGGCTACCCCAACGACGTTGCCCGCATCGTGAGCGACGAGGGCTATGGCCGCAACGAGTACATTGAGACCCAGCGCCCGCTGGTGGTTATCACGGCTCCCGGCCCCGGCAGCGGCAAGATGGCCACCTGCCTGTCCCAGCTGTACCACGAATACAAGCGGGGCGTGAAGGCCGGTTATGCCAAGTTTGAGACCTTCCCCATCTGGAACATTCCCCTGAAGCACCCGGTCAACCTGGCTTACGAGGCTGCCACTGCCGACCTGAACGATGTGAACATGATCGACCCGTTCCATCTGGAGGCCTATGGCAAGACCGCGGTCAACTACAACCGCGACATTGAGATCTTCCCCGTGGTCAACGCCATGTTTGAGCTGATCGCAGGCAAGAGCCCCTACCACTCCCCCACCGACATGGGCGTGAACATGGCAGGCAACTGCATCGTGGATGATGCGGCCTGCTGCGAAGCTTCCCGCAACGAGATCGTCCGCCGCTACTTCAAGGCCCTGTGCGACCTCAAGAACGGCGCACAGATCCAGAGCGAGGTCTACAAGCTGGAGCTGCTGATGAATCAGGCCGGACTGACCCAGGGCAGCCGCCCGGTGGAGCAGGCCGCCCATGCAGTCTCTGAAAAGACCGGCGGTGCCCCCGCTGCCGCCATTGAGCTGCCGGACGGTACCGTTATCACCGGCAAGACCGGCCCCCTGCTGGGTGCCGCTTCCTCCGCTCTGCTCAACGCGCTGAAAAAGCTGGCCGGCATCGACCAGGAGCTTGACCTCGTTTCTGCCGCCGCCATCGAGCCCATCCAGACCCTCAAGACCAACTATCTGGGCAGCAAGAACCCCCGTCTGCACACCGACGAGATCCTGATTGCCCTGTCCAGCTCGGCCGCGCAGAATCCCACTGCTGCAGCCGCCCTCAAGCAGCTCTCCCACCTGAAGGGCTGCGATATGCACTCCACCGTCATCCTGTCCAGCGTGGATATGGATACCGTGAAGAAGCTGGGCATGTATCTGACCTGCGAACCCACCTATGAGGAAGCAGACCGGATGTACCACAAGAAGTAAAAAATAATGACCCTCTCTGTCATTGCTTTGCACTGCCGTCTTTCCCCAAGGGCTAGGCGGCCGCATCTGCGCGACGGAGAGGGTCATTTTTATTTCCGGGTCTGTTCCCAGTAGGCTCCCATGCTCTGGCTGGGCTGGTCTGTGACATCATCGTTCAGATAGTCTGCAAGGCCAAAGGCTTCCGGCTTCCAGCTGCGGGCGGCATCCACGGTGGGGTATTCCACCTCAGCGTACCAGAACGCAGTGGGCTGGCCCTCATCCACGTGGTTCACCTCCAGCACAAGGCCATCGGGCAATGCGTAGCTTCTGCGGATCTTCCCGATCAGGGGCTTACCGATGATCTTTGTTTCCAGTTCATCAAACAATTTCTTGTCGATGGGGCGCTCGATCTCCTCCCGTGCAAGCCCGCTTCCGGACTTGAAGCAGAGGATATAGGCCGTCTCGCCGCCTTTGAGCGCCTCTTCCCGGATGCGCACGGTGGGCCGCACGCTGATATATCCCTGCCGCATGGCAAACTCTTCCTTGAGCGGCAGAGCCGGGAGATTTCCGCCCTCCGGCCAGCCGTTCACCATCCATTTGCGTTCGATCTCCATGACGTTTTCCTCGTTTCTGTGTTTTTGTATTTATTCTAGCACGTTTTTATGTTAGAATAAATATCAGTATGAAATTTTAGCATCCTCACCCTCTCAGTCAATGCCTGACGGCATTGCCAGCTCCCCCAAAGGGGGAGCCAAGAGCCGCTCTGTATTCAAGCTTGATGAGACTAAATCGAAAATCGCCAAAGGCTCTCCCTTTGGGAGAGCTGGCGAGCGGAGCGAGACTGAGAGGGCGAGCCAGTTATAACAGGAGCAACTATGAAATCTTCTCGCAATTACCCCGTTTACACCGTCAACAAACACGCCGAGGGCCTGCTGGTGGGCGGCCACCCCTGGGTGTACGAAAACGACATCCTAAGTTCCCCGGAAGCAGAGCCTGAAAACGGCACGCTGGTCGATGTGGTCAGCACAAAGGGTGCCTATCTTGGCACCGGTTTTCTCTCGCTGAAAAGCAAGATCCGGGTGCGGCTCATCTCCCGCAACGCCAACGACACCTTTGATGCCGCTTTCTGGAAGCGCCGTGTCGAATACGCCTGGGCCTACCGCAAGACTGTGCTGGAGCCCGCCGACCTGACCGCCTGCCGTTTCATCTTTGGCGAGGCCGACCAGTTCCCGGGCCTGACTGTGGACCGGTTCAACAATATCCTTGTCACCCAGACCCTGAGCGTGGGCATGGAAAAGCTCAAGCCCATCCTCTTCCCCCTGCTGGTGCAAGTCCTGCGCGCTGACGGCCAGACCATTGAGGGCATCTACGAGCGCAACGATGAGGCTCTGCGGGCCAAGGAAGGCCTGGCACAGAACAAGGGCTGGTTTGACCTGCCCGGCGAGACGCACCCCGACAGCACCCAGACTGAGATCTGCGAGAACGGCGTGTTCTACCACGTCGATTTTGAGAACGGCCAGAAAACCGGCTTTTTCCTCGACCAGAAATACAACCGCCGGGCTGTGGCCCGCATTGCTGCCGGGCACACCGTGCTGGACTGCTTTACCCACACCGGCAGCTTTGCGCTGAACGCCGCCAAGGGCGGGGCTGCCCGGGTCACCGCCGCTGACATCAGCGCCGAGGCCATTGCCATGGCCCAGCGGAACGCCCAGCGCAACAACCTGACCAACATGGATTTTCTCTGCGAGGACACCTTTGAGCTGCTGCCCCGGCTGGAAAAGGAGGGCCACCCCTACGACTTTATCATCCTTGATCCGCCGGCCTTTACCAAGGCCCGCCGCACGGTGGAGAACGCCATGCGCGGCTATAAGGAGATCAACTACCGCGCCATGAAACTGCTGCCCCGGGGCGGCTATCTGGCCACGGCCAGCTGCTCTCACTTTGCCACCGAGGAGCTGTTCATCAAGATGCTGCACGCCGCCGCAAAGGATGCCCACCGGCAGCTGCGGCAGATCGAGGTGAAGCAGCAGGCCCCGGATCACCCCATCCTGTGGGGCGTGCCCGAGACCAATTACCTGAAGTTCTTCCTGTTCCAGGTGATCTAAAAGTAATACCAAATACGATATCTCCCAAAAAAACGAGAACGTGTTTGTGCAGAATCGTCAGTTTTGTCAATTGCCTTTTGAGCCGTTCCGGGATATAATCAAACCATAGACAGCAACGGCGCTGTGGGTCACCTCCTGACTCGCAGCGCCATTTTTGTTAAAAAGCTTTTCGCTGTTTCCGGACCGCAGTTCGGCGGCGGGAGACAGTTTCGGAAGGGACAGACATAAGATCAAGTAAGGAGTAGGATTTATGGCAGCAAATGTTATGGAAATCTACGGCAGCAAGGTCTTTAACGAGCATGTAATGAAGGAGCGTCTGCCGAGCGCTACTTACAAGAGCCTGGAGCGCACCCTGCACAAGGGCGCACCCCTGGATATCGAGGTGGCAAACGTTGTGGCCAGCGTGATGAAGCGCTGGGCCATGGAGCTGGGTGCCACCCACTACACCCACTGGTTCCAGCCGCTGACCGGCATCACCAGTGAGAAGCACGACGGCTTTGTGAGCCCCGTGGGCGACGGTACCGCCATCATGGAGTTCTCCGGCAAGGAGCTGGTGCGCGGCGAGCCCGATGCTTCCTCCTTCCCCTCCGGCGGCCTGCGTGCCACCTGCGAGGCCCGCGGCTACACCGCATGGGACCCCACCAGCTACGCTTTCGTGAAGGATGACGTACTGTGCATCCCCACCGCTTTCGTCAGCTACACCGGCGAGGCACTGGACAAAAAGACCCCCCTGCTGCGCTCCATGAACGCACTGTCCGGTCAGGCCGTCCGCATCCTGAAGCTGTTCGGCAAGGATGTTGATTACGTCTCCACCACCGTCGGCCCCGAGCAGGAGTACTTCCTTGTCAAGAAGGAAGACTACGAGGCACGTCAGGATCTGATTCTCACCGGCCGAACCCTGTTCGGCGCTCCCTCTGCCAAGGGTCAGGAGCTGGAGGAGCATTACTTCGGTGTCATCCGTCCCGAGGTCTCCGAATTTATGAAGGAGCTGGACGAAGAGCTGTGGAAGCTGGGCGTTCCCGCCAAGACCAAGCACAACGAAGTGGCTCCCTGCCAGCATGAGCTGGCCCCCATCTTCGACACCACCAATGTTGCCATTGACCACAACCTGCTGACCATGGAGATGATGAAAAAGATTGCTCCCAAGTATGGTCTGGTCTGCCTGCAGCACGAGAAGCCCTTTGAGGGTGTGAACGGCAGCGGCAAGCACAACAACTGGTCGCTGTCCACCACCGAGGAGAATCTGCTGGATCCGGGCGATACGCCCATGGAGAACCTGCAGTTCCTGGTGTTCCTTGCCGCCGTCATCAAGGCTGTGGACGAGTACGCCGACCTGCTGCGCACCTCCGTTGCCACCCCGGGCAACGATCACCGTCTGGGTGCCAACGAGGCTCCCCCGGCCATTATCTCTATCTTTGTGGGCGAGGAGCTGGAAGCTGTTATCGATGCCATTGCATCTGATTCTCCTTATGCCGGCCCCGTGAAGATGAAGATGGATCTGGGCGTGGACGTGCTGCCTAAGTTCAGCAAGGACACCACCGACCGCAACCGCACCTCTCCCTTTGCCTTTACCGGCAACAAGTTCGAGTTTCGTATGCCCGGCTCTGCTCAGAACCTGAGCGACTGCGACACCATCCTGAACACCGCTGTTGCCAAGGAGCTGAAGGGCTACGCTGACGAGCTGGAGGGCGCTGAGGACTTTACCAGCGCCGCCATTGCCCTGGTCAAGCGCACCATCCGTGACCACCGCCGTGTCATCTTCAACGGCAACGGCTACACCGCCGAGTGGGAAGAGGAAGCAGCACGCCGCGGCCTGCCCAACAAGAAGAACACCCCCGCCGCTCTGCCCGCCCTCATCGAGCCGAAGAACATCGCCCTGATGGAGGACTTCGGCGTCCTGACCAAGGTCGAGATGGAGAGCCGCTACGAAGTTGAGATGGAGCACTACTCCAAGATCATCAACATCGAGGCTCTGACCATGCTGGAGATGGCCCGCAAGCAGCTGCTGCCCGCCATCAACTCCTACATGAGCGAGGTTGCCAACACCGCTGCATCCAAGCTGGCCGTCAGCGAGGCCATCAGCGTGCGCAGCGAGACCAAGACCCTCACCCGCCTGTCCACCGATGCCGATGCCATGAGCGATGCCATCGATGCCCTGCAGGCTGCCGTGGATACCGCTGAGGCCATGACCGATGAGAGTGCCAAGGCTGTTTCTTTCCACGATGACGTTCTGCCCAAGATGGATGCTCTGCGCGCCGCTGCTGACGATGCCGAGACCATCTGCGGTGAGGACTACTGGCCTCTGCCCAGCTACAGCAAGATGCTCTACTATGTCTGATCTTCACATACCAGCGTAGAATAAAGCACCACAGGCTGAGGCGCTTATCTGAGCCATTCTCCTTTTCCTATTTCTTACACCAGCCTGAAGACCTGCCTCTGTACAGAGGCAGGCCTTTGGGCGTTTTTTAAGAAGACATACTTTTCAGAGGACACACACCTATGAGTTATACGACACAGCAGGACATCCTCGATTTCGTCGAGGACAACAACGTAAAATTTGTCCGCTTCGCGTTCTGTGACATCTTCGGCTTCCAGAAGAACATCGCCGTGCTGGCAAGCGACCTTCCCAAGGCGCTGGAAGATGGCGTCTGCTTCGACGGCAGCGCCATCGCGGGCTTCATGCACGTGGAGGAGAGCGACCTGGTGCTCCGGCCCGACCTGTCCACCATGACCATCCTGCCCTGGCGCACGGCTGAGGGCCGGGTGATGCAGTTCTTCTGCGACGTGGAAAAGCCGGACAACACCCCCTTCGGCGGCAACTGCCGCGGCTTCCTGCGGGACATCAACCGCCGGTTCAAGCAGCTGGGCCTGCGCTGCAACGTCGGCACCGAGTGCGAGTTCTATCTCTTCGAGAACGACGACCGGGGCCGTCCCACCCGCATCCCCATCGACGCCGGCGGCTATTTCGACGTAGCGCCGCTGGACGCCGGCGAGAACATCCGCCGGGACATCTGCCTGACCATGGAGCAGATGGGCCTCGCCCCCCAGCACAGCCACCACGAGAACGGCCACGGCCAGAATGAAATTGACTTCCACTACGCCGGCCCCCTCAAGACCGCCGACAACATCTTCCTGTTCAAGCAGATCGTCCGGGCCGTGGCGGCCAGCAACGGCTTCCACTCCAGCTTCCTGCCGAAGCCGCTGCCCGACCAGGCCGGCAGCGGCCTCCACATCAACCTCTCGCTGACCATGGACGGCAAGAACCTCTTTGAGGGCGACATCGCCCCCGACAGCATCCCCGGCAGCTTCATGGCGGGCATCCTCCGCCACAGCCGGGAGCTGACGGCCTTCACGAATCCCCTGCCCAACAGCTACCTCCGCTTCGGCTGCGACGAGGCTCCCCGCTACGTGAGCTGGAGCCGCCAGAACCGCAGCCAGCTGGTCCGCATCCCGCAGGTGAAGGGCGACAACTGCCGCATGGAGCTGCGCAGCCCCGACCCCGCCTGCAACCCCTACCTCGCCATCGGCCTCGTGCTGGCAGCAGGCCTCGACGGCATCGAGAACCGGATGGAGCTGTCTGCCCCTGTCAACCGCAACCTCTTCATCCCGAGCGAAGCCGCCGGTCTCGGCCTCGAGACCCTGCCTGCCTCGCTGGAAGAGGCCGTCGAGGTGGCCCAGAGCAGCGAGTTCCTTCACAAATTCCTGCCCGACGAGCTGAGCCGCCGCTACTATGCCGAGGCTCTGCGCCGCTGCGAGGCGCTCAAGAACGCCTCCGACCCCGCCGAATATGAGCGCGTCCACTACTTCAATGCCATCTGATGCAGAATGACATAGGAAAGGAGTGAGCCGAATGGGACGTGCCCTGATCGTAAGCGCGGGCGCAAGCTCCAACGAATATATCTCCGCACGCCTGACGGAGCTGGGCTATGCGCGGCCTATCATCGTACCAAGTGCGGCGGAGGCGCGGCGGAGGATGCTGGAATCCGACTTTGAGCTCATCGTGGTCAACTCGCCGCTGCCGGATGAGTTCGGCCACGAGCTGTGCGCCGACGCCGTGGAGAAAACGGATGCCGGTGTGATATTTCTGGCCAAGGCCGCAGCCGCCGAGCAGCTTCTGACCCCGCTGAGCGAAGAAGGTGTTCTGCTGGTCACAAAGCCCTTCTCCAACACCTTCTTTTTGCAGGCCATCCACATGGCCGCCGCCAGCAACCACCGCCTCCTGCTTTTGCGGCAGGAGAATCAGCGGATGCAGGAAAAGCTGGCGCAGGTGCGGCTGGTGAGCCGCGCCAAGTGCTGCCTCATCGAGCTGGGCCATATGACCGAGGCCGAGGCGCACCGCTACATCGAGAAAAAAGCGATGGACACCCGGCGCGACCGCGCCGAGGTCGCGCAGGAGATACTGGACTCCTACGACCCCGCGCAATAATTCGTATTGCGCCCCCACTGAGGGAAAATATTTGCTTATCGTGATATTCACGGAAAAGAATATCTGTAAATTAGAGGAGAACCATTATGGCAAAGTTTATTTTCGTGACCGGCGGCGTCGTCTCCGGTCTGGGCAAAGGCATTACCGCCGCCTCTCTGGGCCGACTGCTGAAGTGCCGCGGCCTCAAGGTGGCCAGCCAGAAGCTGGACCCCTACGTGAACGTGGACCCGGGTACCATGAGCCCCCTGCAGCACGGCGAGGTCTTCGTCACCGACGACGGCACCGAGACTGACCTGGATCTCGGCCATTACGAACGCTTCATCGACGAGAACCTGAACAAGTATTCGAACCTCACCACCGGCAAG
>OGKM01000835.1_pt1 | contig 11880 bp, 8 predicted proteins | sample 1572501 | NCBI WGS metagenome assembly OGKM01 (sample SAMEA2582154, study PRJEB24529) | metagenome | biome: Human gut stool | place: China | collected 2011
TGTCTCAAAGAACATATTTTTTATCTCTACGTTGATAACGTATCTTAAATATAAATATTAAGATTTGGATTATATACATTATCAGTTCTGCGATAATAATGGACCATAAGCCAAATGAAGAAAACAAAAATATATTTATCGCAATATTCACAAGTAAGCTTACAAAAAGTATTAATGCATACTCAGTTGTTTTCCCTGATATAATTAGCGATTGACCTAAAATACTTGAATAATTCCAAATTACTAACGTGGATAGGCTTATAGAAATAAACCACCAAATTAAGACTATTTTTTGTGAAACAACAGGCATCAACAATGCAATACAGTACAAAGCGCCGATGCTTACAAATGATGTGGCCAGAATAAACTTCGATGTCCGCCAAGACATTTTAAGTAATAAAAGTTCGATATTTTGAGGTTTTATATCCGAACAACTTGAATTGCTAGACTCTGTGACTTTGATTATTTTCTCGTTTTCTACGCGCCTTAGAAACATTAATAACTGTGAAAAAATATTCAAAAATGTCTTCGCAATCGCAAATAAACCAGCTGTAGCTTTACCTAAATACATATCCACAAGAATTGGCAATAGCCTTGCGTATGATTGCGATAAAAAATAAGAGAAAAAAAACCCTCCAACCTCATTGAATATAAGCTTTTTATATGAAAATAACTTTATCTTCGTTTTTTCAAAAAAATGCCAGCAAACACTATATTGAACTAATAATGAAATTACAAAACCTGTTGTATAGCTGATTACAATTGCAACTGAAGAATACTGGTTATTAGTAATATTCCCAATATAATATTCCCAAATAATATAGATACTTACAAACAACCATGGAAGAGAAGCGAAAGGTCCAATTATTTTGTTTTTACCTAAAAAGTCAGCCAAGCCAGAAATATTCGCAGCTCCAAAAACACACAAAATGAACGAGTATTTAATACATTCGTGTAAAAAATCATTATGATAAAACAACGGAAGAATATAAAACAAAACAACAAAAACAACTAGCGAATAAAATATCCTGACAATATATAGCGTACCAATCACTTCAGATAATATATTTTTAGCACAGTACCGACCTAGTAAAAATACCCCCCCCCCATCCGCACACCACTGAATTAATGACAGCACTCCTATTGCAATGCTAATATTTGCAACATCTGGCGTTAAGCCTTTATATGCCAAAAATAGCGTTAATAGAAAAAAAACACCTTGTCCCATAATGGGGCCTGAAGCAATGTGTATAAATTTTTTAAACAAATTTATTCACCTCTAACTTTTATAACACGGCCAGGATTTCCGACTACTACCTCGTATTGGTTTACATTTTTTGTTATAACCGCATTAGCGCCAATGACGGCGCCATCTCCTATTTTAACCCCTTTACAGATCACGACATTTCTTCCAATCCAAACATCACTTCCAATCTCAACAGAATTTGTAATGAATCCTTGCTTTAAAATCGGCGTATTTTTATCTCTCCATTCATGATCATTATCACGGATTGAAACATATTCTCCAACCCGCGTATTATTCCCAATAACTATAGATTCCCTAGATATAATAAAGCTTCCTTGATTAACGCTGACATTATCACCAATAATTATTTTTGCCCCTTCTGTAGCGCCAATTCTAGCAAACGGGCCGAATCTAACATTATTGCCTACTTTTACATTTCCTTTGACAGCTGGCACATATATAGCACCTTCAAAAGTACAAGACTTACCAAGATCCCAGATTAACCCTAAGAAGATTCGATTAATAGTTGTATAATATAATTCCCGCAAAGACATTACTGCCTTAACAAGGGCTTTGCCTATTATCCCTTTAGTCATATTTGATACCGCTCATCAAAAGGTTAATTGTTATTAATATGCACCATCTCGTTTTAAGACAACAGTAATCGTTTTAAATAATATCGCTATATCATTCCACATAGACCAGTTCTTAACATACCAAGCATCCAGATACACTCTTGTCTCATAATCAACATCGCTTCGCCCACTAACCTGCCATAAACCTGTCATTCCGGGTTTACTTAAGAGATAATATTCAACTTCCTCATTATATCTTTCAAGTTCTGCAGTAATTATTGGCCTAGGACCAACTAAGCTCATTTCACCCTTTAGAACATTAAACAATTGAGGTAGTTCATCAAGACTGGTTCTTCTCAGAAAATGCCCAATTTTAGTTATACGAGGGTCTTCCTTTAATTTAAATGTGGCATCCCATTCAGCCTTTGCTTCGGGGCTGGAGGCTAATAATTCACTCAATACTTCTTGAGAATTGATAACCATTGAGCGAAATTTCAGGCATTTAAATTTACGACCTCCTTTCCCAATCCTTTCATGCCCATATATTGCCGGCCCACCATCCGCTTTGACTTTCCTGCTAATATATATTAGCAACGGGGATATCATTGCTATAATTAGCGTGGATCCAATAATATCAAATGAACGTTTTAAAATACGAGAGGATAATTTTGCAAGATTTTGTTGAACACGGAAAATCATTACCTCATGACTAAAAATAAATGACATATCTGTACTATCTAATGGCATCCCCCTCAGGGTAGGTATAACCGATACATAACGATAGCCTTTAATCATGAAACTTCTCAGCCAACGATTACGTATTTCACTTTCATGTGCTTCCACAGCAACAATAAATTGTGTTTTGTTATCAATCGTATCAAGCCATGAGACATTTTTTTGCAGTACTGGGACATTATTAATATTGTCAACTGCAGGATTATTATCACTATTGGAGGAAATAAAACCAACAACCACCAACCCTAAATTATTCTCACTACTAATAGCTTTATATGCTTCAATAGCATTAACCCCATTGCCTATGATCCATGTATCTCGTTTCCATAAGTCTAAAGTATCCAGTATTTTTTTTGTTAACATGCGCAAAAGAGGCACAAATAAAAGAATACTACTCCATGTGATTACCCACAGAACTCTAGAAAACGACCATGTTGCAAAGGTCATAACAGCTATCTCTATCACAGAAAAGATGACTAAAGTTCTTAAAATTTCTTTTAGTTCAAACCAAAATGTTTTTCGATAAAAATAATGCCTTAGCCTAATTGAAAACCATGCAATACAAATAACTGATAAGATTGTATGTAATAAAACCCATTCATCTATATTTTGCAATGGAGCCTTATTTGAAGTTACAAATAGTAATAATGCAGAAGCAATATAGATCGAGCATGTAAGACTTACAAAGTCAGAAATTGCCAGAGATGCACTGACGATAAAATTTCTAGAAAAAAGTGTCATTTTTTCCTCACGTGTTGACGCGATTATTCTTCTCAAAAATAGTATATAACAAGGCAGTCTTTCTGCCTTGTCGTTTTTTAAGTCCTATTTATCGTCAGAATATGAATAGCCATAATGTTGATAGCCATAACCGTAATAACTGCTTACTTTTTTTACCACGCCATTTAGAATACAGCCTTTTACAATAACGCCACTTTGTTCAAATCTCTTGATACTCACTTCAATTTCTTTAACAGTATTCTGTTCAAAACGAACTATAAGTAAAGTAGTCCCTACATAATTGCCAATAATCGCTGCATCTGTTACTGCTAAAACTGGTGGGGTGTCCATAATTACGATATCGTAATGCTCATTGGCCCAGTTTGTTAATTCACCAAATCGCCTATGCATTAACAACTCTGCAGGATTAGGTGGAACAATACCTCTTGGTATGAAATCAAAGTCTCCTACAGGGATTTTCTGGATAATATGTTGCAGTTCGACTTTCCCTGATAAATAATCTGATAATCCGTTTTCATTACTCGCTTTAAATAGCTTATGCGTGTACCCCTTTCGCATATCTGCATCAATAAACAGGACTTTTTTGCCAGTCTGGGATATAACTGCCGCTAAATTTGAACTAACAAAAGTTTTACCAGCATTCGGACTAGCACCAGAGATCATTAATATATTATTTCTAGCTTCCATCATTGCAAAATGAAGGCTGGTGCGTAATCCTCTTATTGATTCAATTGCCAAATCTGCAGGATTTTCTACAGCTAGGAAATGAGCATATTCAACATTCTTCTTAGTCCCTGATTTATTTTTCTTCAGTATATTATGAGCAAATTCCTCGGACACAGGAATACTTGCATAAACATTGATACCCTGCTCCTCCAATTGTTCTGGAGATTCGATACCACGTCTTAAAAACACACGCAACAATACAATTATGACTGAAAATATAATGCCTATTAATATTCCCGATAAAACTATAACGACCTTTTTCGGTTTTATTGGTTTTGTCTGAGTAATCGCTTTATCTATAATTCGTACATTACCAATTGCACTAGATTTAGCAATGCTCAACTCCTGTTGCCGATTGAGCAGTTGCATGTATACCGCTCGACCTGACTCTACATCTCTACTCAGCCGAAGAATTTCTTGTTGTGTAGAAGGCATTGCAGAAACCCGTTTATTTAATTTATTCTTCTCATCTTGTAGCGTTTTTCTTTTTTCTAATAATGCTTTATATGTAGGATGTTCTTTAGTATACAGCTGAGAAATCTCAGACTCTCTGAACGTTAATTCGTTTAACTGATTATCAGCATTAACAATTTGATCTAATACTGCCTTCGCCTCAAGTGTAAGGTCTACAGAATCACTTTTTTTCCGATATTCATTTAACTTACTTTCTGCTAAGTCAAGATCACTTCTAACTTTTGGCAATTGTTCATTCAGAAAATCTAAACTTTTTGCATCTTGCGCTGCTTGCCTTGCTATGTTTTGAGCTAAATAATTGGATGCAATGTTATCAACTATTTTTTGAATCAATACTGGATCGTAACCACTCAGTGAGAGAGTTAGCATCCCAGTATCTTTACCTTTATCAATTACCGAAAGGTTTTCTTGTAAATTAGCTATCGCTTTATAGCGACTATAATATGTAAGTTTAAATTCATTACCAGCTTCTGAATTTATACTATCTACTTTTATAATTACATCATTATTTTGTAATAACTCCCCTACTGTTCCTTTATATACATTGTCATTAACTGTAATCTCGTAGTGATTTTTATCAATTACTCTAACTTCAGCATCAGGTGCATCTTCATCATTTGCTCCCGATAGATAAAACTTGACTACATCCAAACTACCAGCATTTTTTTTCGTCAAACGAGCCCATCCCTTTCCAAACAATGGGAAATAAAGTGGCTCAACTCGTGTTTGTAAATTTAAATCATCAACTGTTTTGCCTAAAATCATTCTTGATTGTAATAAAGCTATTTCAGGTGCTGATTGCGGTTGGCTATCAGGCAACAATTGACTTAGATTACTAAGAATAGCATTCGCTTGTTTCTGCTCAACTTGCACTAGCGCATCAGCTTGAAATACAGGAGTTGCAAACAAAGCATAAATTAGTGCTAATAAAGTAAAAAGCGAGGTCACAGATATAATAAGCTTTCTGTGATCAATTAGTTCTCCTAAAAGGCGACCTAAATCCAGTTCACCCGAGTCCTTTATTTCATTCTTATTAGTAATAGATGCCATATAATTATTCCTAATAACTGCCGCTTAATTTATCAACCCAGCGCATGCCGGCTTGCTCAATTAACTGATAAACTGAAGCAAACGCTTCCTCACTTTTTTTGTACGGATCAGGAATTTCCCTTTGATTTAACCAATGACCGAACAGCATTGTTTTGCCTCTAGCTTCAGGAGCTATGCGACCTATTTTTTCTATATGATATTTTTCCATTACTAAAATCAAATCGTAATGTCTAGACATTGTTGAAGTAAATTGTTTGGCTATATGCCCTTCGAGCGATATATCATGCTCTAAAGCAATTTTAATTGCTGTTGGATCTGCCTGATAACCAACTAATGCCCCTGTTCCAGCAGAATCTATTTTTTTTTCAGGCAAGGCTGCTTTTAAATATCTTTCGCCTAATGGTGAGCGGCAAATATTACCGGTACAAACAACAAGGATTGAATTAAACATAGTTATTACCAAGTCCTTATGAATTTCCCAGTTTCTGTCATATCATGCACGCCAGTTATAGTCGGGACAAGCTGCGAGATGACACGATTCCAACGTACCAAAGGAGCAGTTGTGACATATACTATATCGTATGGCTGTAACTGGAATTCTGTACCGAGTACCATAGCAGAAGCGTCTTGTGCGTTGAGCTGATAAATATTAGCAATTTTACCCTGTTTATCATCTTTTAACTGACGAATGACAAATATTCCTGTAGCGTCACTGAATGCTTGTGACATTCCTTCGGCATTACCTAAAGCTTCAGCTACCGTCATACCACTACGGTCCATTTTTAGAGTGCTTTGTTTGCCCACCTCACCCATGACAAATACTTTTAAATCATCATTACGTGGTACAAAAAGGATATCGCCAGGATAAAGTAAGTGATTTTGAGTCAAGTCACCTTTCTGCATTAATGCATATAAAGAAACCTTTGTGTCTTTACCATTATGTGTTAACACAACATTCCGCCAGTCGGCATCAGGAGCCAGTCCACCAGCATTATTAATGGCATCCATCACCGTAAGGGGGATATTAGTAATTGGCTGTTGTCCTGATTTTGCTACCTCGCCAGTCACATAGGCTTTTTGCGAACGGAATGCTGCAACACTAACGTCAACCTGTGGGCTTTCAATATAAGTGGTTAAACGGCTGGCTATATCCTGGCGTACCTGGCTAAGCGTTTTCCCTGCCACCTGTACTTTACCGATATAAGGATAGAAAATAGTACCATCAGAGTTAACCCAGTTACCGGTGTCGCTGGCGCTACGGTATTGGCCTGCAGGTGTGGTCAGTTCCGGGTGATCCCAAACGGTGACCATCAGTACATCACCCACACCGATGCGATATTCATAACTGCGTAGCAAATTATCAAGCTGCGGATTTGGACGAGCGAGTACAGTCTCCGGACGGAGTTGATCGATCAGTCCTGGTGTCATTGGATACACGTTCACTAACTTATCCAGATCGTAGTCGCTGTCTGGAAGCTCAACCACATTCTTGCGTAGACTGTTTAATCCCTGACCTGGGATGATTGTACAACCCGATAAAAACCCAATCGCTAACGCTAATGCCGAAAATCTAACAAGTTTTTTCTTCATAATGTCACATCATCAGTAAATCAAAATTTGCCAATTCCTGAGCAGCTGTCATCGCCGTTGCTTACCTGCCGGCTTGTGGAGAGATAAAAACTGACTGCCTCCTGCAGCACTACCACCCTCTCTCCTCTATTTTCAGCATTCAGCCTTATAAACTAAATGGTATCTCTATCCCTGCGCTCGCCCCAACGTCATCGCTGTCGCTGTTGTTAGCGTTGGTGTACCACAAAGAGGTATTCAGACGAACAGACTGATACACATCGCCGCTCCAGCCTAGCTGTACACCTTTCAAAGTATCGGCATGGGGGAATGCTTTATTGATCGACTGGTTCTCAGGGTTAACTTTGGCGTAAACGAGGCGTGTACTCCAACGCTGGTTATCTTCGGTAATCAGCTCAACCTTCCCGGCAATGAGTTGACCATCCCCACCCATCGCATCCCCCAGTGGATACCCTTGTTGGTAATAACCATCTTTATAGATGTGGTGGGTATAGCTGTAATTGGTTCGGCTCATGTTGGTACGCGTGTCATGCGCTTCCACATACCAGTTAACCGCATCTTTACCCCAACCGTGGTGCCCTTCCACTCCACCAAGGAACATATTCGCGGAAGGCAGGTAGCCAGACTCATCCTCGCCGACCATTTGCCCATAGAAACTCACCGGCCACCCTAGAGTCGGCTCGAGTTTGAATTTAAAGTCAAATCCGGCCAGCTGGTTACCCGGTTCGTTATCCGTCCCGGTATTATCATGGCCAGTGAAGCCATCCCAGAAGCTGCTAAATGACTCAGGCCGCCCTTCCCCACCCCACTGCATAATGCGTGACGCGCCTAATTCTAAAGACTGGAATGGTGAAAAGGTAAAACGACCGCCGTTAACTAAGTTCTGCCAGAACTAATCCATTTTTAAAGAAATAAGAAAGGATAATCAACAAGAAAGGAAGAATGTAAAAGAACCAAACAAAACCTTTATTATTAACCCAAAACAAAATTGTTATGTTAAAAATCACTAGACAAGTTACTCTGCTCTTGCTCGCCGGTGCATTAAGCTTCCCAGCTTATTCGTATGCAACGCAAGCAACAGAAGTATTGGTTCCTGAAGTTACTCAAGAGAAAGTGACAGGAACAGTTGAAGATGCATTGGGTCCGGTTATTGGTGCCAGTGTCATGGTAAAAGGCACGACCAATGGTGTCATTACGGACTTAGAAGGTAAGTTCTCGCTGAATGATGTGAAAAAAGGAGATATTATTGTAATATCTTACATCGGATACGTTACACAAGAAATACCTTATACAGGAAAACCTATTCAAGTGAAACTTGCCGAAGACAGCAAGGCTTTGGAAGAAGTAGTGGTAGTCGGTTATGCCACCGTAAAAAAAGCCAACCTGACCGGAGCAGTGTCGGCCGTAGATGGTAAAGTGTTGGAAGATCGCCCGATTGTCAACCTCGGACAAGGTTTGCAAGGTGCCATTCCTAACTTAAATGTAACCACCAGCGGACGGCCCGGGCAAGGTTCAAGTTTCAATATCCGTGGTACTACTGCCATGAGTGGAAGTTCACCATTGGTATTGGTTGACGGTGTGGAAATGGACCCGAACCTGATTAACCCGCAAGACGTGAAAAGTGTTTCCGTATTGAAAGATGCCGCGTCTGCTTCCATCTATGGTGCACGTGCAGCTTATGGTGTCGTATTGATTACCACCAAAGGAGGCCGTAAAGACCAGCCGACACAAGTATCGTTCGATGCATCGGTTTCATTCAACGGGCCTACTACCCGCCCAACATATATGAACTCCATGCAATATGCTACCTGGATGAACACTGCGCAACAGAACACCGTGGGACGCGACTATTTCGATGCTGAGTGGATGCAGCATATCGAAGCCTACTATAAAGATCCGGTGAACAATTCTCCGGTATTTATCCATTCGGACCCGAGTATCAGTAAAAACGGCACCAAATACACGTATGCCGGCAATACAAACTGGATGAAAGAATTGTATAAAAAGAACTATCCCGTCCAGAAGTATAATGTCAATATCAGCGGAGGTGGAAAGAAGGCAACTTACTACACATCCTTAGGATATACCGACCAGGGATCACTGATTCGTTTCGGTAACGAACAGTTCAAGAAGTTCAATGTGATGAACAACATCAATTATGACGTGAACGACTGGTTACACCTCTCGATGAAGACAAGTTTTAACCGCACCAAACTGAGAGGACTGAATCAGGACAATGTACATGGTGATAACTTTATGGGAGGTGATACCCGTCCTATCATGCCGGTGAAACATCCGGACGGCAACTGGGCAGGACAAGGTGACTTTACCAATTTTCCTGCTATCCTTGAAGATGGCGGTAGCCGGCTCACCAACAAGAATGACCTTTGGAACACGATCACGATGAAACTGACCCCAATCAAAGGAATGAGCATCAACATGGACTACACGTTCAATTACTACAGTGAAAACAATAAGGTTCACATGAAGTCATTTGACGAATATGGAGCCAATGGACAATTTCTGCAAACTTTTGCATGGACGAATCCGAATTCTGTGTCACAATCACAAGCCAACGATACATACAATGCTTTCAACTTCTTCGGTGATTACGAAAAAACATTGGGTAAACATTACCTGAAAGGAATGATCGGTTATAATCAGGAAAGCAAACATACTACCGGATTCAATGCCGGACGCGAACAGCTGATCTCAAACGATCTGGGATCTTTAAGTTATGCTACAGGAGACCGCTGGGTAGGCAGCAGTGATAACTCCTGGGCTACACGAAGCGGTTTCTTCCGCATCAACTACGGATATGACGAGCGCTATTTACTGGAAGTAAACGGCCGTTACGACCTCTCTTCCAAATTTCCCAAGCACGACCGTGCCGTATTCAACCCTTCGTTCTCTGCAGCCTGGAGACTCTCTAACGAAAGTTGGTTCAAGAGCTGGACAAACAGTTTCTTCGACGAACTGAAAATCAGAGGATCTTATGGTAGCCTAGGCAACCAGGCACTCAACAATGGCTGGTATGCTTATCTTTCTAACTATAGTACGGGACAGATCAGCTGGATCATGGGCAGCAACCAACCGCAGTATGTGGTTCCCGGCGGCCTCGTCAGCTCGTCCATCACTTGGGAAACCGTTACACAGTGGGACCTGGGACTTGACTTCAACTTCCTGAACAGCCGATTGAAAGGTGCTTTCGATTACTATCAAAGACGTACGTCCGATATTCTTGCCGCAGGTAAAATTCTACCGGGCGTCCTGGGTGCAAACGAACCTCAGGAAAATGCAGCCGAGTCATTGACAAAGGGTTGGGAATTTGAGATCAGCTGGAATGATCAGCTGGCCAACGGATTCCACTATACAGTTGGGTTCAATCTGTCCGACTATCAATCGGAAGTTACCAAGTTCGATAACGAATCGAAAGAATTGGGCAACTGGTATGTAGGTCAGAAACAGGGTGAGATCTGGGGGTATGAAACCTATGGTTTATTCCAGTCCGAACAGGAAATAGCCGGAGCAGCCAATCAGGACAAAGTATCGGGAGGTATCAAACTGATGCCCGGTGACATCCGTTTTGTAGACCGTAACAACGACGGCGTTATCGACTGGGGTGACAACACCGTAGATAATCCGGGTGATAAAAAAATCATCGGCAACAGCACTCCGCGCTATCATTACGGCATCAACCTGGGAGCCGACTGGAAAGGTTTCGACCTGGGTATCTTCTTCCAGGGAGTGGGCAAACGTGACCTCTATCTACCGGGAACTTCATTCCGAAGCCACTACGGAAGCGAATGGCAAGTACCTTCAGCCTACAACAACGATTACTGGACAGAAGAAAATACGGGAGCATATTTCCCCCGTGCGCGTTTCAATGGTGGTTCTGCCATCAACCAAGCCCAGACACGCTATATGGTAGATGCATCTTACTGCCGACTGAAGTCAGTCAGCATCGGTTATACATTGCCTAAAGTGCTGACTCAAAAGGCTTCTATCGAAAAGATACGTATCTATTTCACCGGTGAAAACCTTTTCACTATTTCAGATACCCCCGACGGACTCGATCCGGAATTGGATAACCCATACACATATCCGATGCAAAGATCATTATCTGTTGGTTTAAGTCTCACATTCTAAATACAAAGCATCTTATGAAAATCAAATATCTATTCTACATCGGAGTGGCAACACTCGCCCTATCGGGTTGTAATGACGGTTTCCTGGAAAGAGCCCCGGAAGCGATCAATGACAAAACCTTCTGGAATACCACAGGAGACTTAGAAACGTATGCCAATCAATTCTACAGTTATCTGCCCGGAGGTGTAACCTCGATAGCAGACGGTGAAAGTGACAATCAGGTGCCCAACAGTATTCCTCAGTTCTTCTGGAATCAGTTGAGCACCCCTGCGGAAGCAGCTAGTTGGTGTAATTGGAGTAAAGGCGGATGGCAACCGATCCGGCTAGTCAACTATTTCCTGACTCACTATCAGACCGTAAGCGGTAAGGAGTCGGAAATCAACCAGTATGTAGCAGAAGTCCGCTTCTTTAAGGCAATGCAATATGCCGGACTGATGAGAACATTCGGCGATATCCCCTGGTTGGATAAAGATCTGGGTACAGGCGATACAGATATTCTTTACGGTCCGAAACTAAAACGTTATGAAGTGATGGATAAAATCATTGAAGAGTTTGATTTTGCCATCCAATGGTTGCCCGAAAAACCGGCTACCGGAC
>OGKM01000838.1_pt1 | contig 11837 bp, 7 predicted proteins | sample 1572501 | NCBI WGS metagenome assembly OGKM01 (sample SAMEA2582154, study PRJEB24529) | metagenome | biome: Human gut stool | place: China | collected 2011
GCCGATGATGATCGCCGCTGTGGCCGCCGGTGCCGACGGTCTGGAGGTGGAAGTCCACTATGATCCCCGCCACGCATGGAGCGATGGCGCACAGTGCCTGACTCCGGATGCCTTTGCACAGGCCATGGCAAAGTGCCGTCAGGTCGCATGGGCCATTGGCCGGGATATGTAACACGATGAACGGCCTCACCCTCTCAGTCAAAGCCTGACGGCTTTGCCAGCTCTCCCAAAGGGAGAGCCTCTGGCGAAACCACAGACCTTGCGGTGGACTGCCAAGGCCTCGCCCTTTGGGAGAGGTGGCAGCGCAAAGCGCTGACGGAGAGGGCGAGCCAGGTAAAGTAATACGATGAACATTACGATAAAATCAAGCCGGACGGTGGGCGGCAACATCGCCGCGCCGCCCAGCAAAAGCATGGCTCACCGGGCGGTGCTCTGCGCGGCGCTGGCAAAGGGGACCTCCCATCTCCATCATCTTGCTTTCAGCAAGGATATCTCCGCCACGCTGGGCGCGGCGGGCCGACTGTGCGCCCGTGTCACCACCGGTGAAAACGACGCAGTGGTGGAAGGGCTGGGCCGCTTTCTGCCGGTTGATGCCCCCGTGGACTGCTGTGAGAGCGGCAGCACCCTGCGCTTCCTCATCCCGCTGGCCAGCCTGACCGGGCAGGAAGTGACTTTTACAGGCCGTGGGCGGCTGATGGAGCGGCCCCAGTCGGTCTACAAAACGCTGTATCAGCAGCAGGGCCTGCGTTTTGAGCAGGGCGCGGACCGCCTGACTGTGGAAGGTGCCCTGACCCCGGGCGAATACGAGCTGGCGGGCAACGTGTCCAGCCAGTTCATCAGCGGGCTGCTGTTTGCCCTGCCCCTGCTGGGCGGCACCAGCACCCTGCACCTCATCCCGCCTGTGGAGAGCCGGAGCTACATCGATATGACCCGCGCGGTGCAGCACGCCTTTGGCGTGGAAAGCCGCTGGCTGGATGAGAACACGCTGGAAATTCCCGGCGGGCAGCACTATCTTCCCTGTGATTACACCGTGGAGGGCGATTACAGCCAGGCGGCTTTTCTTGCCGTGCTGGGCGCTGTGACCGGCGGGGTGGCCATCACCGGCCTGTCTGAGGAGACCTTGCAGGGCGATGCGGCCATTCTGGAGATCCTCCGGCGGTGCGGTGCAAGATTCACCCGCACCGGGCAGGGCGTGGTGTTTGAAAAGGCCCCACTCCACGGAACGGACATCGACCTTGCCGACTGCCCCGACCTGGGCCCCGTGCTGATGGTGCTGGGCCTGCTGTGTGAGGGAACCACGGTCATCCGCAACGCCGAGCGTCTCCGCATCAAGGAGAGTGACCGCATCGAGGCCATGGAGACCGAGCTGCGGGCCTGCGGCGGGCAGCTGGAGAGCGAGGGCGGCACCATTACCATCCATGGAGGTGCCGGCGCGCTCCATGCCCCGGAGCAGCCGCTTTCCGGCCACAACGACCACCGCGTGGTGATGAGCCTTGCGGTGCTGGCGCTGGCCGCCGGGCTGGCCCTGCCCATCAGCGGGGCCGAGGCCATTGCCAAGAGCTGGCCGGATTTTCTGGAAGCCATCAAGCCTTTGGGCGCGGAGGTGGAACATGTTGGATAAATCAAAGCGTTATCTCATTGTGGGTCTGGGCCTGCTGGGCGGCAAGTACGCCTTGGAGCTGAGCAGGGCCGGGTTCCATGTGGACGGCATCAACCGCAGCGAGGGCCATCTGCAGTATGCCCTCGACCACGGCTATATCGCCAGCGGCAAGACCCACGATTTTGAGGATCTGGTGTGTCAGGCCGACCATATCATCTTTGGCTTGTACCCCACGGCCCTGCTCGAGTGGTTCCGGACCTACGGCCACCTGCTGAAGGAGGGCTGCATCTTTACCGATGTGTCGGGCGTAAAGACTGGTCTGGTGGAGCCCATTCAGGCCATGTGCAGGCCGGGCGTGGAGTTCATTGCCAGCCACCCCATGGCGGGCCGTGAGACCTCCAGCGTGGAGCACGCCGCTGAGGTGAATTTTGCCCCGGCCAACTTCATTGTGACCCCCACGGAAAAGAACACCCCGGAGGCCGTTCAGTGGGCCAGGGAGCTGGCCGAGGTGCTGGGCTTCAAGCATATCTGCACCCTGACCGTGCAGGAGCATGACAGGATGATCGGCTATGTCAGCCAGCTCTGCCATGCCATCGCCGTCAGCCTGATGTGCGCCAACGACAATACCTCGCTGTGCGAGTACACCGGCGATTCCTTCCGGGACCTGACCCGCATTGCACGCATCAACGATAAGATGTGGGCGGAGCTGTTCCTCTGGAACAAAGAAAACCTCATCTCCGAGATCGACCAGTTCAGCAGGGCGCTGAACGAGATGCGCAACGCCCTTGTGGCCGATGACCGGGATAAGCTGGAGGAGATGTTCCGCCTGTCCACCCAGCGCCGCGCGGCGTTTGATAAGAAAGCGCCGTAACCTTTTCAGCACACAGCACTGCTGTTTTTCCCAGCTCCCCTGCTGAGGGAAGCTGGAAGCGAGACTGAGAGGTTTGGCACAACACGAAAAAATGAGGTGTACCGAATGCCCAAACAGGAAGGCCAGAAATCCAAGCTGCTGGCGCTATTGCGCATTTTTGAGCAGCAGACCGATGAAAACCACCTGCTGAACGTGCCGCAGCTGGTGGAGCTGCTGGAGGCGCAGGGCATCCGCTGTGAGCGCAAGAGCGTGTACAGCGATATTGAGGCACTGGGTGCGCTGGGCTATGACATCAAGCTGCGCCGGGGCCGGGGCGGCGGGTATTTCCTTGCCAGCCGCACCTTTGATCTGGCGGAGCTCAAGCTGCTGGTGGATGCCGTGCAGGCAAGCCGGGTGGTATCCGGCACCACGAGCAGGCGGCTGATCCACAAGCTGGAAAAGCTCTGCTCCAACTACGAGGGCAGCCAGCTGCAGCGTCAGGTCTATGTGGAGGGCCGCCCCAAGACCGACAGCAAGAGCCTGCTGTACAGCATCGATGCCCTGCATGAGGCCATCAACAACGGTAAAATGGTGGAGTTCCTCTACAGAAAAGCCGACAGCCGCGAGAAAGAGAAAAGGACCGTCAGCCCGTGGCAGTTAGCCTGGGAGAACGGGTGCTACTACCTCATTGCGTTTGCCGATGAAAAGGGCATCCGCCATTACCGGGTGGACAAGATGAGCGGGGTCCGGGTGCTGGATGCGCCCCGGCGGGGTCAGGAGCAGTTTGCGGATCTTGACCTGCCTGCCTATCTGCGCAAGCACTTTGGAATGTACGGCGGGCCGGAGCATCGCGTTACCCTGCGGTGCACCGCGGATCTGGAAGGTGCCATGCGGGAGCGCTTTGGCGCAACGCCCATGTTTTTACCCGAGGAGAATGGCTGCTTCCATTTTGATGTCCCCATCTGCGTCAGTGACCAGTTCTATGGCTGGGTCTGCGGCTTTGGCGGCAAGATAGAAGTGGTTGCCCCGCCCGAAGTGCGGCAGGGGCTGTTTGACCTGAGCAGCAGAATTGCAAAGGCAAATCAGTAAAAAATCATACACACAAAAAGGTGCTGCCCCGCAGGTTGATCTGACGGGGCAGCACCTTTTATTGTGTATAGCTTGCTTTTAATTATTCCAGTACGTCCTGATATCCTTCAAGCTCTTTCTGAAGGCGTACCAGTCCACTGCTGATACCGTCATGTCGGCGGAAAATATCCTCATATTGCTGAGCAGTTTCTTTGTCCAGCGAATCTTCAAATTTAAGATAATGCCCAGTAACAGTTTGCCAGAAGTCATATTTGATTAAATCCGGTTGCGATTCAAACTGAACATCAAGAACCGCATCCCTCCGGGCAACGATTCTGCCAGGGCCATACTTGAGATTTGCCACAGCAGTACCGGGCACAAAGACTGCGTCATAGTGCTGTACTGCCTGATCCAGCAGAGTATACTCTTCTTCCGCTTTCTGATATTCTTCTTGCAGTGCCAGTGCCTTGTTCAAACGCTCCTGATATAGTTTTTTCTCTTTGAATGTGATATTTTTGAATGTAAGTCCTTTGTACAAGTTATACACAGATGTGCAATAGATGATATCATATGCAAGTATGTGTTTTGCTTCATCATTAGCAAGATCATCACGAATATACTGGAAATGACCATCAAAACGGCTCTTATCCGTGGACATTAATTCTTTGCAGTTCTTAATCTCTGCAACAAGTTCATCGCACATCCGGTAATATTCTTTCAGTTTAATTTGGTCGCCAGTGCCCCAATCGCCATAGTACTCCACGCAATCCGCAAAAAGCTTTGCCTCATTTGCTTTGTACATATAGTATTTATCCGGTTCATAGAGAAACAGATATCCGGCAACGGAACGAGCCGTCTGTTTATAGCTGTAATAGTTCGGAAAATATTTCAGCCGTAGTTTTTCACTGTCCTCAAGAAATGCTGCGATTTTTTCTTCTCGCTTTTCCAAATCACCGCAGTCATCCTCGAACAAATCCTGAAACAGCCGCTTGACAGAATTAGCTGCTTCTTCGTTCTTCTGGGAAATTTTTACCAATCCGCCAAAAGGCTGCATCTTCCCATCAATGATTGTTTCTACAACACGTTCCTCTTTTTTGTGACCCTTGATATGATCTAAGGCTACTGCAAAATTATGTCCAGACTGTTTGAAGGCAGCATCCATTTGCTTCCGGAATTGTTTTGCTGCCCACCATTTGAATGTTTCATTGTGCTCCGGGTCATTCAGCTCTTCAAAACGGTCAATATAGTTTGCGAAAATCTGGTGCAGGTTTTTGGTATTCATCAGAAACTCCTTTCTCCGTTTTATTCTTCCGGTTCCTTCAATTCCAGATCGCTGGGCAGGAGGAGGTCCAGCGCGGCGGCGGGCTCGGCGACAAGGCGGCGGCTCTGGTGGAAGATGGCCTTTTCCAGTGTGTTGCGGGCAAGGCGGCCATTGCCGGCAGTGCGGGCATCGGCTGCCTGCCAGCGGGCATAATAGCCCAGCAGGGGCTGGGTGCAGCTTTCGGCCAGACGGTACCCCTTGTTTTTTGCCTGAACGTGGGTGATCTGCAGCAGCTCCTCAGCAGTGTAGTCCGGGAACTCGATCTTGTTGGGGAAACGGCTGGCAAGGCCGCTGTTGGCGGTGAGGAAGGTCTCCATCTCCTTGGTGTAACCTGCCAGAATGACCACCAGCTCATCCCGGTGATCCTCCATCCCCTTCACCAGCGTGTCGATGGCTTCCAGCCCGAAGCTGTCCTGTTCACCCCGGTAGAGGCTGTATGCTTCGTCAATGAAGAGCACACCGCCCAGAGCGCTCTCGATGACGCTGTTGGTCAGGGGAGCGGTGTGGCCGGTGTAGCGGCCTACCAGATCGGCACGGGTCACCTCCACCAACTGGCCGCCCTTGAGGGCACCGATGGCTTTCAGGTATTTCGCCACCAGCCGGGCAATGGTGGTCTTGCCGGTGCCGGGGTTTCCGGTGAAGATCATGTGCATGGACAGGCTGGCCGTTTTCAGCCCGGCAGCGGCCCGGCGCTGCTGCACCTGCAGGTTGTCGGCCAGACCGAACACATACTCTTTCACGGGAGCAAGGCCCACCAGCTCGTTGATCTCGGCGCGGATGGCATCCAGCGCGCCGGTGTAGGCGGCAGGCAGCAGGTCAAAGAGCGGTTCCTCCGGGCCATCGTTCAGCCGGAACAGCAGCCCTTCCGGACAGGCGGTCAGGGCCGCCGTGCCGGACAGGGTCTTGTCCGTGCGCAGGCAGTATTCGCTCAGGGCACGGAAGATACGGTCACAGCATTCGGCCAGCCCGGCGGCACCCTTCTGCGCGGTGCACTGGGCTGCGACATAGTCCCGCACGTCGGCCCCGGCGGAAAGGGTCAGCCCCAGCCGGGCGCGGATCTTCTGGGCCAGCGCGTTGAGCTGCTGCGCGGCAAGGGCGGCCAGGTCCTCCCGGGTGTAGGAGGCCGTTTCGCAGACATCCCCCAGCGCCGACACCAGCGCCGCGCCGAATTTGTCAGCCAGTGCCTCCCGGCCCTTGTGGGAGTAGAAGATGAGGTATTTGCCGCAGGGGTCGATGCGGCTGACGGCTCCCGGGGCAAGCGCCGTGCCTGCATCCACAAGGATGCCCTCCTTGTTTACGAGATACCGGCTGGACAGGGGGGCGCTGCCCTTGACGGCCAGATCGGACAGGGTCTTCAGAAAGCCGGGATAACAGCTCTCATAGTGCTCAAAGGCAAGGATCTCCCCGGGCGCGTGCAGGGCGGCGTAGAGATCCTGCAGGAAGAGCTTTTCGGCTCCGGAATTGGGGTAAAGGGCCAGATCCAGCGTGGCGATCCTGTCGCTCTGCAAAAGCCCCCGGGCCGCCATGCAGCGGGCAGTTTCTTCCAGTGCAAAATGCCGGCCTGTGCCTGCCCCGCCTGTGAGCAGGATGACGTTGCGGGCGGCGGGGGCTTCGGTGCCCAGCACAAAGGGGCGGCGCATGGCCCGCACCACGCTGTCTACAAAAGCATCCTGCCCCAGCACCGTCTGCCTGACCTCGGCGGCAAGGCCTTCAAAGCTGCCCAGATGCTCCGGCTTCACGTCGGTGGTGCCCCTGGCCAGCAGGCCTTCGTCCTCCATGTCCCGCAGCATTTGGCGGCTGCTTTCCAGCGCGGCGGCGGTGGCATCGCTCTGGGTTTTGAGCTGGGCGTTCTGCTGCTTCAACAGCTCGTCCAGCCGTTTCTGCTGTTCCAGAAGCGCCGCGTTCAGGTCAGGCAGGGCGGCGCTGCCGCCTGTTTTGGGTGCAGAAGCGCCGGGGGCGGCCTTGAATCTGCCCCCCGGGCCGAACACGCCGTTCATCAGACTTTCCCAATCATCGGTGTATGCCATAAAACGTCCCTCCGTGCAGTGTTTTTTCTTTCAGTATAGTGGAGTCTGGTACGTTTTGCAAGGAAAGGGTTGAAATAAAGGACAAAGTTCGTTACACTATTGTCAAATGAAAGGATGAATTGCCATGGAGCCAAGAACACCTGCTGAATGGAAGACGCTGTTTGAGAGCGAAGCCTTTGCCCGCCAGACGGAATACTACGGCCCGCTGGGGGTGGAGTATACCCCCGTCGGGACGCACCTGCGCCTGTGGGCTCCCACGGCAAAACAGGCAGCAGTGAACCTGTACCGCCGGGGCACCGGCGGGGCCTGTGTGGGCACCCTGCCCCTGCAGCAGCAGGACAAGGGTGTGTGGAGCGTCTATCTGCCCGGCGACCAGCACGGAAAATACTACGATTTCACCCTTACCACCCCGTTTGGCACCTGCAATGCAGCTGACCCTTACGCCCGCTCGGCCGGGGTGAACGGGGTGCGCAGCATGATCTTTGATCCGGCCCGGGTGGACCCGCAGGGCTGGGAGCGGGATGCGCGGCCGGTGATCCCGCCGGCCCGCCGCAGCGTGTGGGAGGTCGGCATCCGGGATTTCTCGCAGGACCCGGCCAGCGGCGTGCACACAGCCTGGCGGGGCAAATTCCTGGCCTTTACCCAGCAGGGCACGACCCTGAGCAGCGACGGCATCCACCCTACCTGCCTGAATTACCTCAAGCGGCTGGGGGTGAGCTATGTCCAGCTCATGCCAATCTTCGATTTTGGCAGCGTGGATGAGAGCCGCCCCCTGACCCGGCAGTATAACTGGGGCTACGACCCCACCAACTTCAATGTGCCCGAGGGCAGCTACTCCACCGACCCCACCCGGGGTGAGGTGCGGGTGCGGGAGTGCAAGCAGATGATCGCGGCCCTCCATGCGGCGGGCATCGGCGTTGTAATGGACGTGGTGTATAACCACATGTATCGTTCCGACAATGTGCTGAACCGGGCGGTGCCCCTCTACTACTTCCGTCAGAACGACGACGGCTCCCTCTCCAACGGCAGCGGCTGCGGCAACGAGTTTGCCTCCGAGCGGCCCATGGCCCGGCGCTATCTCATTGATTCGGTGCTCTATTGGGCGCGGGAATATCACATCGACGGCTTCCGATTTGACCTGATGGGCCTGTATGACGTGGAGACCATGAACCTCCTCCGGGCTGAACTGGACAAGCTGCCCGGAGGGCGGGATATCCTGATGTACGGCGAGCCGTGGCAGGGCGGCTGCAGCGCCCTGCACCGGTACGAGGCCAACAAGAACAACCTGAACATGCTGAACGAGCGCATCGGCATCTTTTGCGACAACACCCGGGATGCCATCAAGGGCGGCTGCTTCGATGCCCGGGAGCCGGGTTATGTGGAGGGCAGGCCGGGGAGTTTCTGGGATATCGGTGCTTCGGTGGCGGCGTGGTGCCGCAGTGAAAAGCTGCCGCCCCACGCCCCGGGGCAGATCATCAGCTATGTCTCGGCCCACGACAACTTCACCCTGTGGGATAAGCTCCTGATGGTGCGCTACGCCCGCCCGGAGTTTGCCGCTGTGGATAAGACCGCCCTGGCCCAGAACCGGCTGGCGGCGGGCATCTACCTGACCAGCATGGGCCTGCCTTTCTGGCAGGCGGGCGAGGAGTTTGCCCGCACCAAGAAGGGGCAGGGCAACAGCTACCACTCCAGCCCGGCCCTCAACCGGCTGGACTGGCACCGGGCCGAACAGTTCCACAGCCTTGTGGATTACTACCGCGGGCTCATTGGTCTGCGGGCGGCGTTCCCCCGGCTGGGCGCGCTGGACAAGGCCAGCCCTGCCGCCATCGAGTTCTTCCCGCTGGAACAGCCTCTTGTGGGCTGGCGGCTCCCCGCCCAGTGGGGCGACGGCGCAGCGTGGAGCGCCCTGTGCGTCTACTATAACCCCACCGAGACGGCGCAGGTCATCACCCTGCCCGGCGGCAGCTGGAAGCTGCTGAGCGACGGCATCTCCTCCAGCCTGTGGCGGGGCAGCAGCCGCATCTGCACCGGCCAGACCGTCCTCCTGCCCCTGAGTGCCACCGTGTTCGGGCAGGTATAAAAATCCCCTGACCAGTTCAACGCCGGTCAGGGGATTTTTGATATATGGATCAGGAAAAAGATTGGGGAGGATCAGGAGTTTTTCTGTGCCTGCTGGGTCTGGGCGTTCTTTTCGCCCAGGGTCAGGCTGACGGTCTGCATCTGGCCTTCCCGGGCCACGGTGATGGAAAGAGTATCACCGGCGGCGTGTTGCTGGATCAGGGTGCCAAGGTCGTCCTTCTGGGCGATCTCAGTGCCGTCGATGCTCACGATGCGGTCACCGGTCTTCAGACCGGCCTTGTCGGCGGGGCCGCCCTGCACAACATCCACAACGTAAACGCCGTAGGCATTGACGTTGAGCTGTGCGGCGGTCTGGGCATCGGTCACAGCCAGATAGGTGATGCCCATGTAGGGGCGGCCAGAGACATAGCCGTTCTCCAGCAGATCCTGTGCCACCTTGATGGCATCGTTGATGGGAATGGCGAAGCCCAGACCCTCCGCATCGCTGGAGGAGGACTTTGCGTTGACCAGACCGATGAGCTCACCGTTCATGTTGAACAGGCCGCCGCCGGAGTTGCCGGGGCTGACAGAGGCATCCATCTGGATCAGGGACATGGTGTTGGTGGAGCTGGTGCCCTGGATGGTCACGCTGCGGTTCAGGGCGCTGACGATGCCGCTGGTCACGGTGCCGCCCAGCTCACCCAGCGGGTTGCCCACGGCCAGCACGCTCTCGCCCACGGCAAGGCTGTCGCTGTTGCCAACGGTGGCGGGGGTCAGGTCGGTGGCATCGATCTTGAGGACAGCCACATCGCTGGTGTCATCCTCGCCCACCACGGTGGCGGGGTAATCGGTATCGCCGATGGTCACGGTGATGTTGGACGCGCCGGATACAACGTGTGCACAGGTCAGGATATAGCCGTCGGAGCTGATCACGACACCGCTGCCAGCGCCGCTCTCCACCTGGTTCTGGCCGTACCAGGACCACTGGGAGTAGACCACCTGCTCGGTGGTGATGACCACAACGCTGGGGCTGACCATCTCAGAGACCTGAGCGGTGGTCATGCCGGAAGCGGTGTTCACTGCGGAGGCAGAGCCGGAATCACTGCTGGACGTGGAGGAAGGCGCCACCTGCTGGATGACCACCTTGCCGCCTGTGTTGCCCACCCGGGCTCCCACAAAGCCGCCGACAAAGCCCATGGCTGCTGCCAGCACCAGTGCGACTGCACTGCGGGCGATATTGCCGTTTTTCCGGCGGCGCTTTTTGGGAGGCTGCTTGGGGCTTCCCTGCGCGGCCTGATACCGGGGGCCTTCCGGAGGCGGCACTGCGCCGCCATCGCTGCCGCTGTTCGGCTCGGCCTGGGGGGCGGCCTGTGCGGCCTCGCCGTAGGTGCCTGCCGTGTTGGCGGTGTTCATGCCGGAGGAGCCGACGTTGGGGTAGCCGGTCTCGCCGGTCTGGCTATGTTCAGAGGAATAATCATATTCCCACTTGTTTTCGTTATCCATACTGGTTACTTCCTTTCTCAAAGGGAATGGTTCGGAGGGGGCGCTCTGCCGCACCTCCTTGGAACTGTTTCTATTGTATCCGGTAATTGTGAAAAGGAATCGCTGACCGGGTGAAGAATATGTGAAATAAGGTCGCAGCGGGAAGCCTTGACAGCGGCGCGGGGGCTTGGTATTTTAAGGGTGCAGCGCAGAAGCCGGCAACGTTGCGAAACCTCTCCGTCATCTTCGCTTTGTGAAACCTCTCAGTCGCGGGCGCTGCCGCGACAGCTCCCCTAATAGGGGAGCCCTTGGCAGAGGATTTGTTTTTCGCAATGATCGCTGGCGCTCCAAAACCAATGTCTGCCGCAGGGCAAACAGGAGCGAAGCGATGATGACGGAGAGGTTAGCCCAGCAGGGCAAGCTCGCGAAAGGAGCAAATTATGAAACTGGAAAAGACCCCGGGCGGTTATGCCCTGTATAAAGAGAAAACCATCATTGGCACCTGCCAGGCCCGGCCCACGGAGCAGGGCGCGGACATCACTGCCCTGACCATTGTGCCGGAATGGCGGCGCAAGGGCTACGGCTCCTACCTGTTAAAAGAGGTATTGCGCAGCCTGGGCGGCTATGACAAAGAGATGGCCACGGTGTTCACGGCTCCTTTGCCTGCCGATGCGGGGGAGCTGGCCTTCTGGGCAAAGTTCGGCTTTGCGGCAGAGGGCAGCGGCTTGTGCCGCCGCCGCACCCCCGACCTGACGGCCGTGAAGCTTGTGCAGGACTTCCTCGCCGCGCGGCTGGCTGACCCCAGGCTCTGCATCGATGCCACCTGCGGCAACGGGGGCGACACGGCCTTTCTCTGCCGCCTTGCGGGCAAAGAGGGCCGGGTGCTGGGCTTTGACATCCAGCCGGAAGCCATTGCCTCCACCCGGCAGAACCTTGCACGGAAGGGCTTTGCGGCAGAGCTTCACTGCGACAGCCACGCCAACCTCCTACAATATGTACAGCCCGGCACCGTCGATGCCGTGATGTTCAACTTCGGCTGGCTGCCCGGTGCCGACCACGGGGTGTTCTCCCACGCCAAAAGCAGCATCCCGGCGCTGGAAGCCGCCCTCGAGGCCCTGCGGCCCGGCGGGGTGCTCAGCGCCATCCTGTACAGCGGCAAGGTCATCGGCTCCGACGAAAAGACCGAGATCCTCCAGTGGATGCGCTCCCGGCCCCTGAAACAGTGCACCGCCCTTGTCTGCGGCTTTGCCAATTGGGCCGATACCGCCCCCTTGCCCTGCTTCCTCTTGAAAAAATAACAAAAACTCTTGCATCTAGGTGGAATTGCTGGTAAAATATAAGTTGTGTGTAATTTTGGAGGGCGGGTCCTGCTCTGTACAACCTCTCAGTCTCGCATTCGCTCGACAGCTCCCCTAGTAGGGGAGCCCTTGG
>OGKM01000850.1_pt1 | contig 11711 bp, 8 predicted proteins | sample 1572501 | NCBI WGS metagenome assembly OGKM01 (sample SAMEA2582154, study PRJEB24529) | metagenome | biome: Human gut stool | place: China | collected 2011
GCCCTGAATGGTGCTGCCGCCGGGGCTGCACACGGCGTCCTTGAGTGCGCCGGGGTGCTGGCCACTCTCAAGCACCAGCTTCGCACTGCCTAGGACCATCTGGGCGGCGTACTCCTGCGCCTTGGCACGGGGCAGGCCGCAGGCCACGCCGCCGTCGGCCAGCGCCTCGATGAACTGATACACCCAGGCCGGGCCGCAGCCGGACACGCAGCTGGCCGCGTCGATGAGGCCCTCCGGCACAGCATCCAGCCGCCCGGCGGGGGCCATCAGCTTCAGGAACTCGGCCTCTTCCTCGGCGGTGACGTTGGAGGTGCAGTACTGTATCATACCAGCCCCTACCGAAGCGGGCGTGTTGGGCATGATGCGGATGACGGGGTAGTCGCCGCCCGCCATCTCCTGAATGCGGGCGATGGACAGGCCCGCCGCCATGCTGCACAGCACGAAGCGGCTGGGCCGTTCGGCCAGCGTGAAGCGGAGCGGTGCCAGCAGCTCCTCCATCATCTGGGGTTTGACGGCTAAGAAGATGAGGTCGCAGCGGCCTGCCACCTCGTCGTTGATGGTGGTGTTGCAGCCCAGTTCAGCGGCCAGAGCCTCTGCTTTGGCGGCGGTGCGGTTGGCCAGCCAGACGTTCTGCGGGTCTGCCGCCTTGCAGACGGCCCGGGCGATAGCCCCGCCCATGTTGCCGCAGCCTAAGAAACCGATGGTATTCAGCATAAGAAAAACCTCTTTCCCAATCAAAAGAACAGGGGAGATGCCCCCTCTGTGTCTCCATTGTAAGCAGGGCCGGGGGAGAAATCAAGAGGAGAGCCGGAAAATGTCAAAGCTTTTCGGAAAGCTCCTGATAGACGCGCTGCGGCGGCGCAGCTTTTTTGCTGTCCAAATCTTAAGAAAACATAAAAAGTTCATGAAAAAGTCGAAAAAGGTGCTTGCACCTGCACGGGCAGATGAGGTATCATAATAGATAGAAGTTGGGAAACTCCGCACAGAACGGGGCAAACGCGAAAGGATGGGCATTCTCGTGGCACAGACGACAAAACGCGCGCTGGAAGCATCGCTCAAAAAGCTGCTGCTCCGCAAGCCGCTGAATAAGATAACGATAAACGACATTACCGAGGACTGCGGTGTGAACCGCATGACCTTTTACTACCATTTCAAAGATATTTACGACTTGGTGGACTGGATCCTGGTGGAGGATGCCACAGAGGCACTGGAAGGCCATCAGGACTTTGAGACGTGGAGCGACGCCTTCCGCGATATGCTGGAAAAGGTGCAGGCCAACCGGGTGCTGGTGCTGAATGTCTACCGCTCCATCAGCCGGGAACAGGTGGAGCAGTATCTCTATAAAATGCTTGACCCTCTGCTGCGGATGTTTATAGAGCGTGAAAACATCCCGGTGCAGGAAGAGGACAAGCAGTTCATCATTGATTTTTATAAGTATGGCTTTGTGGGCATGGTGCTGGAATGGATACGCCGAGATATGAAGACCGAACCAGCCATCATGGCCGAACGGTTCAACACTATGATGCACGGTGATTTGGAGCGGGCGCTGCTGCGCTTCAGCACCGACGGCAGAGCATCAAAAACCGACGACTGATAAAAATTTGAACAAGCAGAGCAGGATGATAGAAAAACTATCACCCTGCTTTTGTTGTTTATAGAACCTTTGTTGGAAAAATGTTAAAGTATTGTCAAAACAAAGGGCTGGCAAAGACCCACATAAGGAGGCAGACTTTTATGAGTATTGCGTTGGAGTCGTTGAACCATAAGGTACAGCGTGCCGCTGTCGGAACGATGGTGGATGTGGCACTGGCTCATGTCAGCAAAGACCGTCAGAAGACGTTTGCCGAGATGGTGGACGTCGCCAAGCAGTTCTATGGCGACTCGTTCAGCGAGGAGACGTATGAGCACGCCCGCGCAGTGCTGACCGATGCGGACAGCAAGTGGTCGAAGCTTATCAACTGTGTGCTCGACCAGACCGCGCCCAGCGTAGCACGCACCACGGCGCTCAACCTTGGCTATGAGGCGTTCTTCCGGGGGACAAAGACCATCCGCGAGAATCGCACAAAGTACCACTGCAACATTCCGTGGCTGATCCTGTTCGACCCCACTTCGGCTTGCAATATGCACTGCGTGGGATGCTGGGCGGGCGAGTACGGCCACAAAAACAACCTCAGCTTTGAGGATATGGACAAAATCATCACCGAGGGCAAGGAGCTGGGGGTCTATCTCTATATGCTCACCGGCGGCGAGCCTCTGGTGCGGAAGGCGGATATTCTCCGTCTGGCAAAAAAGCACAACGACGTGCAGTTTGCGATTTACACGAACTCGACCCTCATCGATGAGCCGTTCTGCGAAGAGGTCGTAAAACTGGGCAATATCGCCTTCATGCTCTCGATCGAGGGAACTCCCTCTACCAATGATGCCCGGCGGGGCGACGGCCACTATGCCGCTGTCATGAATGCGATGGACTTGCTCAAGGCCCACGGGATCCTTTTTGGCACTTCCATCTGCTATACCAGAGACAATCTCGAAGCCGTCACCAGCGACCACTTTATGCGGATGCTCTGTGACAAGGGCGCGCACTTCGGATTCTACTTCCACTATATGCCGGTAGGCAACGAGGCTGCGCCAGAGCTGATGCCCACGCCTGCTCAGCGCAAGTACATGATCGAGCGCATCCGGTATCTCCGCTCGGAAAAGAGCGATATTCCGTTTTATCCGATGGACTTCCAGAACGATGGCGAGTTTGTGGGCGGATGCATCGCAGGCGGACGCAACTATTTTCATATCAATTCGGCGGGCGATGCAGAGCCGTGCGTCTTTATCCACTATTCCAACGCCAACATCCACGACAGCAGCATCCTCGATATTCTCCGCAGCCCGCTCTTCATGGCCTACCACAACGGCCAGCCCTTCAATAAAAACCATCTGCGTCCCTGCCCGATGCTGGAAAACCCCGAGCTTCTGCGCCAGATGGTGCATGACACCGGTGCTCACAGCACCGACTTGCAGTCGCCCGAGAGCGTAGACCATCTCTGCGACAAATGCGGTGCATATGCTGCCGACTGGCAGCCTGTGGCCGACGAGATCTGGTCGCATGTCACCCTCAAGGAGAGCCGGTACGAGAATTACAAGGACTGGGAACCGGCGCATTCCACTGCTCACGCGAAATGACTTTATCGGTCTTTCAAACATAAAATTGCGCAGAAAAGCCCCCATCTTCACCGGCTGAGGCAGCCGGGAGGATGGGGGCTTTATCTTGTTATTTTATTCTTCGCCGGAATCAATGACGATTTCGGTTTCCGTTCCTTCATCTTCTACAGGCGCGGAAGCCGGGTCGCCGGGATCGCCGAACTCGTCGTGGTAGACGGTCATCTGGTCGAGCTGGCCGTTGCGGCGCAGGCCGTGGAAGACCAGCTTCTTGATGACGTCATAGATGACGGCGAACAGCGGCACGCCCACGATCATGCCCACGAAGCCCCACAGACCGCCGAACAGCAGGATGGAGAAGAGCACCCAGAAGCTCGAAAGGCCGGTGGTGTTGCCCAGGATCTTCGGGCCGATGACATTGCCGTCCAGCTGCTGGAGGACCAGAACGAAGAGCACGAACCAGATGGCCTTGATGGGGCTCTGGATGAGGATGAGCAGCGTTGCAGGCACGGCACCGATGAAGGGGCCGAAGAAGGGGATGACGTTGGTGACGCCGATGATGACCGACACCAGCAGGGCACTGGGGAACTTGAAGATCAGGCAGGCAATATAGCACAGCACGCCGATGATGGCAGAATCCAGGATCTTGCCGTTGATGAAGCCGCCGAACATCCGGTCAGCGTAACGGACTTCCTCCATGATGAGGTCGGCCCAGCGGGGCTTGACCAGACTATAAAGGATGAGCTTGCCCTGCTGCCCGAATTTCTTCCGGCTGGCCAGCAGATACACCGAAACGATGAGGCCGATAATGAAATTTTTGATCCAGGTCACCACATTCACCACGCCTACAGCGGCACCGCTGAGGATGTTCTGCATGGAGGGGAGCAGGGTGTTTTTGATCCAGGCATCCAGGTTGGCATCCAGGCTGTCGTAAGAGTTCTCGATGAAGTCCAGCAGCTTTTTGTTGTTGGCAATGAACTCCTGCTTGGAGATCCACTCCACAAAGTCGCCGATGTTGTCCCGTGCCGTGTAGTACAGGGCGGTCACGCTGTTGATGAGCTGCGGCACGATCATCATGATCAGCGCGTAGATCAGCAGCAGACCGAACAGGATGGTCAGAGCAACGGCCAGCATGTTGGCAAAGCGGTGCATCCTTTCCGGGAACAGCTTGTGGAGAAATGCTTCCAGCCAGTTGCACACCGGCTTGAGCAGATAGGCAATGACACTGCCGTAGATAAAGGGCATCAGGATGCCGGTCAGGGTCGAAACGGCATTGCCGAAGCCCTGAAAGCGGTAGATCAGGAAAAAGAAGAGGATGCTCAGGCTGATCGCGCCAAAGCCCGCGAACATTCCGTAGAGATAGGGTTTGATATGCGGTTTTTTGTCCATCATGTCATAGAAACTCCATTCCTGCCGCAGACAGCAGGATTCCCTGCGGCAATGTCAGCGCTTGTTGCTCCTGCGCCAGATGTGCAGTTTTTCGGCTTCGGCGATCAGCTCGTCCCGGAAATCGGGGTGCGCCACGCTGATCAGTGCCTCTGCCTTTTCCCAGCTGGTCAGTCCCTTCAGGTTCACACAGCCGTACTCGGTGCACAGGTAGTGCACGTTGGCGCGGGTGTCGGTGACGATGCTGCCGTTTTCCAGGGTAGGACGGATGCGGCTTTCCAGCTTGCCGGTCTTTTTATTCATAAAGGTAGAGGACAGGCAGATGAAGCTCTTGCCGCCGTTGGAAAGGTATGCGCCCAGAACAAAGTCCAGCTGACCGCCTGCACCGGAAATGTGCTTGATGCCTGCACTCTCCGCGTTCACCTGACCGAACAGGTCAATATCCACCGCATTGTTGATGGAGATGAAGTTGTCGATGGCGGAGATGCTGCGGATGTCGTTGGTGTACTCCACGGGAGCGGCCATGCACTCCGGGTTGTCGTTCAGGTAATCGTACATCTTCTGGGTACCGGCACCAAAGGCATAGACCTGACGGCCCTTGTCCAGATTCTTGTGGCGGCCGGTGATCTTGCCTGCCTTTGCAATATCCACAAAGGCATCCACATACATCTCGGTGTGCACGCCCAGATCCTTCAGGTCGCTCTGCGCGATCAGGTTGCCGATGGCGTTGGGCATACCGCCGATGCCCAGCTGCAGGCAGGCACCGTCGGGGATCTGCGGGACGATGAGGTTTGCCACCTTCAGATCGACCTCGGTGGCGGCACCGGCAGCGGCCAACTGGCCGATGGGCGGGTTGCTGCCCTCCACAACACCGGCAACCTGGGAGATGTGCACCCAGTTCTCGGTGCCGCCCAGGCATTTGGGCATGTTCCGGTTGACCTCAACGATGATCTTCTTGGCCTTATCGCAGACGGCACCCAGGTGGGAAGCACAGGGGCCAAAGTTGAAATAGCCGTGCTCGTCCATGGGGGTCACCTGGAACACCGCCACATCCACGGGGTCAGAGCTGTCGCGGTAGTAGCGGGGCAGTTCAGAGTAGCGGATGGGGGAGTAGAAGGAGAAGCCCTGGGCAATGGCCTTGCGCTCAATGCCGCCCATGTGCCAGCTGTTCCAGGTCATGTGGGCAGCAGGATCCTCGATCTGGAAGATAGCGGGCACCCACATCAGGATGCCGCCGCGGAAGTTGACATCCTCCAGCTCAGGCAGACGCTTTGCAATGGCAGCGTCCACCGCTACAGGGGTGTTCACGGCCCAGCCGTAATCCACCCAGTCGCCGCTTTTGACCAACGCGGCAGCCTGGTCAGCTGTCATTTTCTTCTGCGCATACAATTCCGTAAAATCCATTATAAACCATCCTCTCTTACAATAACATAAAGGAATTGTAAATTCCAACTTAGTTATATCATTAACAAACGGGAGAATCAATACTTTCCTAGCAAAAAACAGGGCTGGATGCAATATGACTAAAAATCTTAGCTTTTTGTAGAGATTCTTTGGTGCACAAAAAATAAATTTTACACAAAAAATACTTGATAAAATTTTGACGATGTGCTTTACTTATAGCGTAGCAGGATGCAGCGTGGCACTGCGGGTAAGATTGTTTAAAAATTAACGATACACCGCAGCAGAAGAAAAGAACATCTTGCACAGCAAACTGGAAAGTGCTATCATGTCAGAACCAATGCGCTTTTCAAAGGCGCGCAAGGAGGACAAAACCGATGGCAACTGCAGTTTACCCCGGGTCGTTCGATCCGGTCACACGAGGTCATCTCGATATCATCAAGCGCGCGGCAAAGATCAACGATCACCTGATCGTGGCCGTGCTCATCAACAGTGCAAAGCACCCATTGTTCACCGTGGAGGAGCGGGTGGCCCTGCTGCAGGAATGCTGCAAGGGGATCCCCAATGTCACGGTGGAGAGCTTCGACGGCCTGACCGTGGAGTTCGCCAAGAAGCGCCACGCTTCGGTCATGGTGCGGGGCCTGCGGGCGGTAACGGATTTTGAGAACGAGATCCAGCTGGCGCAGACCAATCATGCGCTGATGCCCGGCATCGAGACCATGTTCCTTGCAACCAGCATCAAGTGGAGCTATCTGTCCTCTACCATTGTAAAGGAAGCCGCCCGCTACGGCGGCAGCATCTCCAAGTTCGTCACCCCGAATGTGGAAGCTGCCGTGGAGCAGAAGATGGCCGAGTTGCGCAGCAGGGGAGAGAACGTCTGACCCCATTCCTTATGCAAGAAACGCTTCGGCGTTTTGATAAAACAGTCTTTCTTAAATCACAACATACACAATCAGGAGGCTATTCACATGAAAAAGATCGTTATCGCATCTGCATGCCGTACCGCCATTGGTAAGTTCGGTGGCACCCTTGCCAACGTCCCCGCTGCTGAGCTGGGCTCCATCGTCATCAAGGAGGCTCTGAACCGCGCAAACGTCAAGCCTGAGCAGGTCGATCATGTTTACATGGGCTGCGTCATCCAGGCTGGTCTGGGCCAGAACGTCGCTCGTCAGGCTTCCCTGAAGGCTGGCCTGCCCGTCGAGACTCCTGCCGTCACCGTCAACGTGGTCTGCGGCTCCGGTCTGAACTGCGTGAACATGGCTGCTCAGATGATCGAGGCAGGCGATGCTGATATCGTGGTCGCAGGCGGCATGGAGAACATGGACATGGCTCCCTTTGCAATGATGAAGGGCCGTTACGGCTACCGCATGGGCGCTCCCATGGGCAAGAGCGAGCTGGTCGATACCATGGTCAACGATGCTCTGTGGGATGCCTGCGGCTTCAACAAGCACATGGGCATGACCGCTGAGAATGTCTGCACCAATGAGACCTATCAGAAGAAGTACGGCTACAGCCCCATCACCCGCGAGATGCTGGATGAGTTCTCCTACAACAGCCAGGTCAAGGCTGACAAGGCCATCAAGGACGGCGCTTTCAAGGATGAGATCGTTCCTGTTGTCATCAAGGGTAAGAAGGGCGACACCGTGTTCGATACCGATGAAGGCCCCCGTCTGACCCCGGTCGAGAAGCTGGCAACCCTGAAGCCCGCTTTCACCAAGGACGGCATCGTGACCGCAGGCAACTCTTCCGCCATCAACGACGGCGCTGCTGCTCTGGTCGTTATGAGTGAGGAGAAGGCCAAGGAGCTGGGCGTTGAGCCTCTGGCAACCTGGGTCGCTGGCGCTCTGGCCGGTGTTGAGCCTGAGGTCATGGGTCTGGGCCCCATCGCAGCAACCAAGAAGGTCATGGCAAAGACCGGTCTGACCGTTGCTGATATGGACCTGATCGAGGCCAACGAGGCATTCGCTGCACAGTCTGTGGCTGTCAGCCAGGCTCTGAACTTCGATATGAGCAAGGTGAACGTCAACGGCGGTGCCATCGCTCTGGGCCACCCGGTCGGCGCTTCCGGCGCTCGTATCCTGGTCACTCTGCTGTACGCTATGAAGCACCGTGGTGCTCACAAGGGCCTGGCTACCCTGTGCATCGGCGGCGGCATGGGCTGCGCTACCATCGTTGAGATGTAAGCTCCCCCTTTGGGATTGAATTGAATGACAGCCCGCGCCCCGGCTCAGACCGGAGACTCTGCCGGGGCGCGGGAGCTGTTTTGAAACACTGAGAATCTGAATTGGAGGTTTTCACAATGGCTTTTGTAAAAACCGAGGTGCAGGGCGCTGTCGAGATCATCACCATCGACCGTCCCAAGGCACTGAATGCCCTGAACCCTGAGGTTCTGGCAGACCTGAAGGCAGCCTTTGAGGCTGTTGATCAGGAGACCATCCGCTGCATCGTCCTGACCGGCGAAGGCGACAAGAGCTTCGTTGCAGGCGCTGATATCGGCTCCATGAGCACCATGACCAAGGCAGAGGGCGAGGCCTTCGGCAAGCTGGGCAATGACGTGTTCCTGATGATCGAGCATTTCCCCATCCCCGTCATTGCAGCCGTCAACGGCTTTGCACTGGGCGGCGGCAATGAGCTGGCCATGAGCTGCGACATCCGCATCTGCTCTGACAACGCCGTGTTCGGTCAGCCCGAAGTTGGCCTGGGCATCACCCCGGGCTTCGGCGGCACCCAGCGTCTGGCACGTCTGGTCGGCATGGGCATGGCAAAGCAGCTGGTCTACTCTGCCCTGAACATCAAGGCAGACGAGGCTTACCGCATTGGTCTGGTCAACGCCGTGTATCCGCAGGCTGAGCTGATGGAGAACGTGCTGAAGCTGGCCGGCAAGATTGCAAAGAACGCTCCCATTGCAGTGCGCAACTGCAAGAAGGCCATCAACGATGGCATCAGCCTGCCCATTGAGAAGGCTGTGGAAGTTGAGGAGAAGCTGTTCGGCGATTGCTTCGAGACCCACGATCAGCAGGAGGGCATGGCCTGCTTCCTGAGCCGTGAGAAACCGAAGCCCAAGGCAGTGTTCACCAACAACTAATCAACTATACAATTTTTGATATTAAAGGAGAGATTTCCTATGAAGATCGGTGTTATCGGCGCTGGCACTATGGGCCAGGGCATCGCAAAGGCATTTGCACAGGTTGAGGGCAACACCGTTGCTCTGTGCGACATCAAGCAGGAGTGGGCAGAGAACGGTCTGGCAAAGATCAAGAAGGGCTACGAGAAGCTGGTTGCTAAGGGCAAGATCCCCCAGGAAAAGGCTGACGCGATCGTTGCAGCTATCACTCCGGGCCTGAAGGAAGATCTGTGCGCAGACTGCGACCTGATCGTTGAGGCTGCTTTTGAGGATATGAAGGTCAAGCAGACCACTTTCGGCGAGCTGGATAAGATCTGCAAGCCCGAGTGCATCTTCGCTTCCAACACTTCCTCTCTGTCCATCACCGAGATCGGCAAGGGCCTGACCCGTCCCCTGATCGGTATGCACTTCTTCAACCCTGCTGACCGCATGAAGCTGATCGAGGTCATCGCCGGCTGCAACACCCCCGCTGAGACCGTTGAGAAGATCAAGGAGATCTCCGTTGCCATCGGCAAGAGCCCTGTTCAGGTCAACGAGGCTGCTGGCTTTGTGGTCAACCGCATCCTGATCCCCATGATCAACGAGGCTGCCTTCATCAAGATGGAGGGCGTTTCCGATATCGCAGGCATCGATACCGCTATGAAGCTGGGTGCCAACCACCCCATGGGACCCCTGGAGCTGGGCGACTTCATTGGCCTGGATATCTGCCTGGCCATCATGGATGTCCTGTACCATGAGACCGGCGACAGCAAGTATCGCGCCTGCCCGCTGATCCGCAAGATGGTCCGCGGCGGCAACCTGGGCTGCAAGACCGGCAAGGGCTTCTACGTTTACAACGCAGACCGCACCAAGACCCCTGTTGACCAGCTGTAATTTCTGATAAACATTTCTCCCGGCCGTGGGGAAAGCGGTCGGGAGGAATTTGTTTGCAACCGGGTAGGGGAGAACCCCGACCCCGGGAGATAAAAAACACCCGTTAGGAGGATATAGCGATGGATTTTACTCTGTCCAAGCAGCAGCAGATGGTGCAGAAGATGTACCGCGAGTTTGCTGAAAACGAAGTCAAGCCCCTGGCTAAGAAGGTTGATGCAGAAGAGTACTTCCCCAAAGAGACCGTCGAGAAGATGGGCAAGCTGGGCATGATGGGCATTTACTTCCCCACCTCTGTCGGCGGTGCAGGCGGCGATGTGCTGTCCTACGTCATGGCAGTGGAGGAGCTGAGCAAGGTCTGTGGCACCACCGGTGTCATCGTCTCCGCTCACACCAGCCTGTGCGCTGCTCCTATTTATGAGAACGGCACCCCCGAGCAGAAGGCAAAGTACCTGCCCAAGCTGTGCAGCGGCGAGTGGCTGGGCGCTTTCGGCCTGACCGAGCCGGGCGCTGGTACCGATGCACAGGGTCAGCAGACCATTGCCAAGGAAGAGGATGACTGCTGGGTTCTGAATGGCTCCAAGATCTTCATCACCAACGCCGGTTTCGCTGATGTCTTTATCGTCATCGCTGTCACCGACCGCGTCCTGGATAAGAAGGGCCGTCCCACCAAGCTGTGCTCTGCCTTCATCGTTGAGCGCACCGATCCGGGCTTCTCCGTCGGTAAGGCTGAGGATAAGATGGGCATCCGTGGTTCTTCCACCTGCGAGCTGATCTTCGAGGACTGCCGTATCCCGAAGGATCGTATGCTGGGCGTGCGCGGCAAGGGCTTCCAGCTGGCCATGGCTACCCTGGACGGCGGCCGTATCGGTATCGCTTCTCAGGCTCTGGGCATTGCCGAGGGCGCTCTGGAGGAGACCGTTGCCTACGTCAAGGAGCGCAAGCAGTTTGGCCGCAGCATCTCTGCATTCCAGAACACCCAGTTTGAGCTGGCTGAGATGAAGGCTCGCGTTGAGGCTGCCAAGTATCTGGTCTACGCTGCCGCTCTGAAGAAGCAGCAGGCCATGGATGGCGCAAAGGTCCGTTACAGTGTCGAGGCTGCTCAGGCTAAGCTGATCGCAGCCCGCACCGCAAGCGATGTGACCCGCCGCTGCCTGCAGCTGTTCGGCGGTTACGGCTACACCCGTGACTACCCCATCGAGCGCATGATGCGTGATGCCAAGATCACTGAGATCTACGAGGGCACCAGCGAAGTGCAGATGATGGTCATTTCCGGCGCTCTGCTGAAGTAAGGGAGGTAAGATTTACAATGAAAGCAATTGTTTGTGTAAAGCAGGTTCCTGATACCTCCGGCAAAGTCGCCGTCAAGGCAGACGGTACTCTGGATCGTGCCTCTATGGCCACCATCACCAACCCCGATGACCTGAATGCTCTGGAGGCAGCTCTGAAGCTCAAGGACGCTACCGGCTGCGAAGTCGTTGTCATCACCATGGGTCCTCCTCCGGCCGAGGGAATGCTGCGTGAGCTGCTGGCCCGCGGCGCGGACAAGGCTGTTCTGGTCTCCGGTCGTGAGTTCGGCGGTTCCGATACCTTTGCAACCAGCCAGATCCTGGCTGCTGCTGTCAATAAGATCGGCGTTGGCCCTGAGGACGTTGTGTTCTGCGGCCGTCAGGCAATCGATGGCGATACCGCACAGGTCGGCCCCCAGATCGCTGAAAAGCTGCATCTGCCCCAGGTCACCTATGTGGCTGACATCCAGAAGGATGGCAACAGCCTCACG
>OGKM01000852.1_pt1 | contig 11695 bp, 10 predicted proteins | sample 1572501 | NCBI WGS metagenome assembly OGKM01 (sample SAMEA2582154, study PRJEB24529) | metagenome | biome: Human gut stool | place: China | collected 2011
ATAACTGAAAGCATGTTGTAATGCGTCGCCGTCGTTACCCATGAATTGACGATATAACGTCAAAATAATAGATGCCACAGCGATACCAAATCCAATACCCACTTGTTGCACAATACTCAGCACCGTTGAGCCTACACCGCTTTGTGCCTGTGATAGGTCGCCAACGGTAAGAGTGTTAATTGAGGTAAAAATCATCGACATACAGGCACCATACCACATCAGATTACATATAATCCACGTCGTTGATGATGAGGTATCAAGCCATGACATGGAAACCGTTGAGCCTGCCATTAAAAGTGACGATAAAATTAACGTGGTTTTATAACCTAAAATATTTAAGATGTGCCCAATAAAACGTTTAAATACGACAGACATTAGCGCAATGGGTGCAAGCAACCAGCCTGACTCTTCAGCTGAATAGCCAAAAGAAAGTTGGAACATTAATGGCAATAAGAATGGCACAGCCGAACCAGAAAGACGGATAAAGATATTGGCTGCAATGCCTAATCGAAATGTTCTTGTATTGAAAAGAGATAAAGGCAAAATGGCACGTTCATTACCTTTTGCATAAAAATAATAGGCCACCAATAATGCAATACCAATCGACAATGCACTATATGTAGTCATGTTGTCACGATGACTTTCGCCCAGTAAATCAAGTCCGAGCGTTAAACCGACTAAACCAAATGCAAAGAGTAAAAAGCCTGTCCAGTCTAACTTACTCGCATTGCCCTTATGATTTCCCATCACTTTAGCGGCAGCCCAGAAGCCTAACATGCCGATAGGAATATTGATTAAGAAAATCCAATGCCATGACGTATGCACAACAAGCCAACCACCTAAAATCGGACCAAGAATCGGGCCGATGAGTCCTGCTGTAGCCATTAAATTCCAGGCGTTAATTAATTGATTTTTCGGTACGGTTTGAATAATCGCAAGGCGAGCGACAGGCATCATAAATGCTCCGCCAATACCTTGGAGAATCCGTGCAAGCACAAGGGTCTCGAGAGAAGTGGCCATCGCACAAGCGACTGAACCGAATACAAAGGTAAAAACAGCTGAGCGGAAAACCGTAAGCGTACCAAATTTAGCGGCAGCCCAAGCGGTTAAAGGAATAAATAAGGCAACGGCAAGAGAATAGGCGATAATCGCCATTTGCATTTCAAAGACAGGGGTTTGCAGATCTGTTGCAATGGTGGGTAAGGCAGTATTTAAAATAGTCGCATCCAAGCTTTGCATAAACAAAGCCATGGAAGCCACCCAAGCCAGCCCTTTATAATGCTGACGTTCTATTACTGTGTCTTTTTCCACCATTGATAAATAAACTCAGCGATCTGTTCAATGTGATTAATATCTAATAAAGTGCGGTCAGTTTCAAGCGAATAATCTGTTGCTAAAGCCAACACGTTTTCATCTAATTCCGGCAACGGTTTTGTCATCTCTTGTCGATGCAATAGAATCTTTGGAATAGGTTCTTGTTTAAATCCTTCCACCAAAACTAAATCCGTTAAATGACGATCAAATTGTTGGCTTAAATAGGCTAATGAAACCGGCTCTTGAGGGGTTTCTGTCATCAATGCCCAGCGATTATCACAAGCCATGATAACTTGCGCGGAACCTGCCTCTTTCATGCGCCAACTGTCTTTTCCTTTTTTATCCACATGAGCGTTGTGATGGCTGTGTTTAATCACTGAAACACGTAGGCCTTTTTTAATTAATTGAGGAAGCAATTTTTCCAGCAATGTGGTTTTGCCACTACCGCTGTAACCTGTGATGCCAAGAAGAGGAAGGGGATTATTCATTGTAAAAACCTTAAGAAAAATGACCGCACTTGATAAAACAAAACCCCGCAGGACGGGGTTTAGCTATCAAAATCCATTAGGTGAAGAAAGTATAGCAAGGGGAAACAAAATAGCAACTTTCTCACGTATACTGAATTATTTTAGGAATGTTACACCTTGCACAATTCGCTTAGCCGCGGCAATTGGAAGCTGTCCGATAAAGGTAATTTCTTTATCGCCCATTACTTCACTGTAAATCGTATAAGCCCCTTGTTTCCACGTGTTTTCTTTTGCAGCGGTGCTATCCGCTTTATTGATATAAAGCGTGAAAGTGAAAAGACCATCACTAAATAACGCATTTTCAATCACTTCACCATCCATCACATCTTGATTTTGACGAATTAAATCAAAACCTTGTGGTAACCAATCGGTTTTCCAATTGATTGAAAGCGATGATTCCTGTTTCCCTTCACTTAAAAGTGGCGGCACCGAGACTTTATTAAGGTAATCGGTTAAACCACGTAGACGATCATCGATATATAACGTCACCACGCGGAATTGATCCAATAACTTGCCTTCACGATCAAGCATATCGCCACGCAATAACAAACTATTTTCTTCATCTAAGAAAACGAGGTATTGATAGCGAAAATCATCTTTTGGCACAATACGAATGGTATCAACAAATCGGCCTGCAATTCGGTCTTTTCCAAGCTTAATAAAATCATAATTCTGACTCAGCTTGCTAAAATCAGTACGAATCACTGCCGGAAGCGCATCCACAATCTCACCACTGTTAATCGTGAAAGCACGTGATCCCGGCTGAAAATAGCTGACTAAATTACCGCGCTGAATGATTTCTTGCTGTTCACCATCTAATGTCACCAACTGTGCATACACTTTTTGCCCTTGCTTAATATGACGATAACGGAACGAGTCCATATTTGTTGGTGTCGTTTGCACAAAAGCAATCTCATAATTTAAATCTCGCATGGCTTGCGACATTTTATTTAATGACTGGATTGGCTCTTCTGCAAATGCCGTGAAAGGCAACAAGAATAAGCCTAAAAGTGCGGTTAATTTGAGAAACGTTTTTTTCATAAATAAATCAATTGATCCATAAAAAAATTCACCACGCCTAAGGTGGTGAATTATCGATTAATTGCTGTAATTATTTCGCTTGGTTGCTACCCACATTTAAGCTATCTGCATGCATACGACGCTGTAATTCATAGTTTTGTAACATCGTACCAATACGGCGATTTTTTTGCTCAACCTGTTCCGAAGTAGCTACATCTTTAGTCGGAGCGTTGTAACTTACTTCTTGAACAGAATTGTTAAATGGTAAGGTTTGTAAAACTGGGTTTTCAGGTGTAACTGAGGTGCTTTTCGCATTGAATGATTGCACACCTACTACTGCCACTAAACACACACCTGCAGCCACGGCAATTTGTGTCATTGGTGCAAAGAATGCTTTTAATTTTTGCACGAATGGTAAGCTGTCAGCTTCTTCTGGTGTTGGTTGAGAAACAGTAATCTCTACGTGTTTTACTTCTTCTAATTCAATTAAATCAGCCATTTTCGCGGTAAAGTCAGCACCCAATAATACTGGTGACTCTTTACGCATAACCGATCTTACTGTGTGATATGCCGCCCAAGATTCTTGTGAATCTTTATCCTGACAGAGTTGTTCCGTCAACTCGGCACTGACTTCTTCTCCATCCATATAGGCTGAAAGTAACTCTTTTTGCATTTTATAAACTCCGACTTTATTTTAACGTTGCATAAGCGGTTGTATTTTGTTCTCAATCACTTCCCGAGCACGGAAAATGCGAGAACGTACAGTGCCTACTGGGCAATCCATTATTTCTGCGATTTCTTCGTAACTTAAACCCTCAAGCTCACGCAAGGTAATCGCGGTTCTTAAATCTTCTGGCAAACTGTGAATAGTATCAAATACCACTTTTTCTAATTCGCTAGATAACATTTCATTTTCAGGGGTATCTACATCACGTAGATGGGTTCCCACATCGTAGCTTTCGGCATCTTCAGCCAAAATATCTTCGCTCGGTGGACGGCGCCCCTGTGCCGTTAAGTAATTCTTTGCCGTATTAACGGCAATTCGATATAGCCAAGTGTAGAATGCACTATCGCCCCGAAAGGATTCAATGGAACGATAGGCCTTAATAAAGGATTCTTGTACAACATCTGGAATGTCGTTATGAGAAATGTAGCGGGTTAAAAGTCCGGCTACTTTATTTTGATAACGAGAAACCAATAAATTAAAGGCTTTTTTATCGCCTTGCTGCACTCTTTCTACCAAAGCCTGATCTGTTAGCTGTTCAGCCATATATCTCCTATGCTACGTCTAACACGCCTTCATATATTCAAGACAGCAAGCTATTGTTGCTTTATCAGACAGAGTTAAAATTGAAAAGTTCCTTATGTATAAAAAATTTCAAAAAAATTAACGGACATTCGTTTTCTGCACATCTTGGATATATTCAACCATCGCTTGCACTTCGGCATCGTCTGATTGACTGCCATTAAAAAACCACGAAAAAAGCTGTAAATCCGTGGCAGCGAGTAAACGAATAAAAATATCTTTTTTGTCGTCAGTCAGTTGGTCAAAATGCGCTTTATAAAAAGGCATGATGATTTTATCCAACTCAAGCATGCCTCGACGACAATCCCATTCAATGCGGAGTTTATTGTATTTATCCATAATTTCTCCCTAAATCATTGTAATTATACCTGATAAATGAAAAGTGCGGTTAAAAATTACCGCACTTTTTTAATCAAAGAATTGGCTATTCTGTCGCCTTCGGTTTAATCACCGCGTAAACCACACCGGTTAATAATGCCCCCGTTGCAATTGCACCTAAGTAGAGTAATGGCTCAGAAACAAACGGAATCACAAATAAACCACCATGTGGTGCTTGCAGAGAAATATTTAATGCCATTGAAATCGCACCGGCAGTTGCACCACCGATCACCGAGCTAATAATCACACGTAATGGATCGGCAGCCACAAACGGCAATGCCCCTTCAGAGATAAAGCATAAGCCTAAGACAAAAGAAGCTTTACCTGCATCACGTTGATTGCTGGTAAATTTACTGCGCGCAATCCAAGTTGCAATCGCCATACCAATTGGCGGCACCATACCAGCCGCCATAGCGGCAGCCATTGGAGTGTGAACTTGAGAGGCTAACATTCCCACGGAGAACGTATAAGCCGCTTTGTTTACTGGACCACCCATATCAATACACATCATCGCACCGATAATCGCACCTAACACCATCGCATTGACTTCACCCATGGATTTTAACCAATCGCTTAAGGTGGTCATAATTTGTGAAACCGGTGGGTTAATCACATAAATCATGGCAAGACCAACAATCAAGGTACCAAAGAGCGGGAGAATTAGAATCGGTTTTAAGGAAGTTAAACTTGCCGGCAATTTAATGGTTGCATTTAATCCTTTCACCACATAACCCGCTAAGAAACCGGCGATAATCCCACCTAAAATCCCTGCACCGGCTGTGGTGGCTAACATACCGCCAATAAGACCTACCGCAAGCCCAGGACGGTCTGCGATAGAAAAGGCCACATAGCCGGCAAATACTGCAATCATTAGATGGAATGCTGCGCCACCGCCAATATCCATTAAGGCTTTTGGAATACCATGGAAAATCGTTTCATCTTTGAAGGCTTCGATACCAAACATAAAGGAAATCGCGATTAATAAGCCACCAGCAACCACCAACGGCAACATGTGTGATACACCTGTCATCAAATGTTTATAGACGCCTTTTTTCTCGCCACTTTCTTCTGATTTAGCAGAAGATTTTGCTGCGCCACCTTCGTAAATTTTCGCTTCTTTAAATGCCTTATCGAATTCCTGTGCCGTTTTCTTTAAAGCCAAACCCGTCGAAGTACGATACATCGGTTTACCTTGGAATTTATCTAACGGCACATCAATATCGGCTGCAACAAAAACTAAATCTGCCGCAGCGACTTCTTCAGGGGTAATTTCATTACCTGCGCCCACTTGGCCACGCGTTTCGACTTTTACCTGCCAACCTTGTTTTTTTGCATAGGTTTCAATGGCTTCAGCAGACATAAAGGTATGCGCCACACCCGTTGGGCAAGCTGTAACCGCGACGATATTTTTTACACCAGAAACGCCGCCAAATCCAACCGCACTTTTAGCCGGTTGAACATAGTCCACTGCTTGATTGAGTGCATTCGTCAGCGTTACTTCAGGTGAAGCTATTGCCGAGTCTTCATTAGCTAAAAATACTTTTTTGCCCACAAGATCAGCAGAGTTTGGCAAACTAGATCCGAAAACAATCACTAAATCCGCCTCTTTGGCTTGTTCAACCACAGTATGATTGGCTTTTTTCGCTGCCACGCTCAATGCTTGGCGAAGTAAATAGGCTTTTGCCGCACCAATTTGCGGAGATTGAGTTAAAAACAAATTCATTACATTATCCTTCAATCACAGAAATTTTGACATTCGCCAGAATTGGCTCAAGCAAGACGATATCACTCACGCCCACATTGCTTTGCGAAACAGCAAAGGCAGAAACAGCACTTGAAAACGCTAAAGTTTCCGCTTGAGATAAGCCTTTTTCGATACCATAAATTAAGCCAGCTACCATAGAATCGCCTGCGCCTACAGTGCTCACCACATTTTCACATTTAGGTGGTTGAGCTTGAATAACAGCTTGATCACTCAGCCATAAAGAACCGTTCGCTCCCATCGAAATAATGACGTTAGCAATGCCTTCTGCTTTAAGTTTTTTAGCTGCTGCAATAATTTCATCAAGAGAATTTAACGGATGACCAATCCACGCTTCTAATTCGCGATGATTTGGTTTCACCAACCAAGGATGCGCTTTCAAACCAGCCGCGAGTGCGGCATTACTGCTATCTAATACGACTTTCACACCAGCTTGATGCAACTGATTAAGCCAATCCGCAAACAATTCAGGACTGACACCACGCGGTAAACTGCCGCAAACCGCAACAATGTCAAAGTTTTGGCAATACGCTAATGAATCTGCTGTAAATTGCTGCCAAGCTTCTGGAGTGATTTGATAACCTAAGAAATTTAAATCTGTTACATCTGCTTCGGTTTCCGTAATCTTTACATTAATACGGGTTTTGCCTGCAACACGATGGAATTTGTCTTCTAATCCTTGTTTTTTAAATAGCGTTTCGAAATCACCAACGTTATCTTCCCCTAAGAAACCACCAACGGCCACCTCTACACCCAAATCTTTTAATACCTTAGCGACATTGATGCCTTTGCCTGCTGGGAAAATACCGAGCGTTTCAACGGTGTTCACTTCGCCGATTTCAATTCGAGGCAAACGCCCAACTAAATCATAAGCGGCGTTTAAGGTAATTGTTGCTACTTTTGCCATCACTTACCCCCGACCTTCGCCTAAACCACTTTCAATGACTGCACCAATACCGTCAATCGCTTGTTGAGCTTCTTCACCGCTCGCCACGAAACGTAAGCGATGACCTTTCACGACACCAAGCGCCACAATTTTCATCAAACTTTTTGCACTGACTAATTGGGTGTCACGATCTAAGTTTTGTACCGCAACTGAAGCATTGTATTTTTTCACTTCATTAACCAGTACCGCACTTGGACGAGCATGTAAACCGTGTTCATTACGAATCATAAATACGGCTTCAATGGCATCGGCTGGTAAACCTGTTTTTTCTTCGTGAATTTGTGGTGCGTGCTCACTGCTTACTTCAATGGTATCAGGTTCAGCAGGTGGCACAGCTGATACGCTTTCGCCAAGCCCACTCGCAATAATCTTACCTAAGGCTTCAATGGCTTGTTTCGCATCATCCCCTTCTGCAACAAAACGTAAGCGATGACCTTGAGTCACACCTAATGCCACAATTTTCATTAAGCTTTTTGCACTAACTGGTGCGGTTTCTCGAGTAATATTTTGTACCGTAATTTTGGAGGCAAATTTTTTCACTTCATTAACAAGCACTGCACTTGGGCGAGCATGTAAGCCATGTTCATTACGAATAGTAAAGGTACCAATCACTGCACCTGTCGCGATTTGGTCTTCAGATTGAGCAGCTGATGAAGCTGGCACTTTACCGCCATTAAGTGCGGTCAAAATTTGCTGCGTATTACCACTTAATAAAATATTTTGTACTTCATCATCCAATAAACGCGCTAATGTCTCATTGATTTGGTCACTGACAGCCGAAATCGTCAACACGCCTTTCACCGCTTTGCCATTATGATTAAAAATGGTTTTCGCACGACTGAATGCCAACGCATTTTTCACGTTACCTGAGACAGCATCGGTTACCCATAGACCTTTACCAAGTGGCAGAGCAGAATTGGATACCACTTCAGAAACAAAGCTATTTTCAACCGCACTTTGCTGTTGTAATTTACCTGCATTGATGGCGGTAAGGGTGAGCAAACTTTGCGTTTCAATATCTAAACTTAATGTTTCTTCTGTAATGCTAAAAGCATCACTTTCACCTAACAAAATCGCACGGAATTTTTCAACATCTGTTAATGTCGCTAATTGTGCCGCGGTGTCTTCATCACCTAAAACATGCGTTAATTGACGAAGTAAAGCAAGATGCTCATCAGAACGGGCAGCAATACCAATCACAACATAAGCAATATTGCCTTCTCCCCACTCAATACCTTGTGGAAATTGGAAAACTTGCACACCGGTTTTTTTCACCATTGAACGGGTTTCTAATGTACCGTGTGGAATTGCAATTCCATTGCCTAAAAAAGTGGAGGTTTGTTGTTCACGTCCAAGCATGCCTTGCAAATAGCCTTGTTCAACATTGCCAGCTTGCTCTAACGCACTTGCAGCCATTTCAATAGCTTGCAGCTTATTTGTTGCCGTAGCATTTAAATGAATGTTGCTTTCCGAAAGTTCTAACATTCTTGCTCCTTCACATTGATGATTTAAAAAAAGAAAAGCTGCTGATGAGATCGCTCATCAACAGCTCAAATTGATTATTGGCCGGTACAGGCTTTGAGTAGCATTTCGCTACCTTGGGAAATGTAGGCGTCATTTTCACCGCGCTCTTTGCCTTTTTGCAAATCACGCATTGCATCGTAGATCCCTTGCGTCACACTTGGCGAATCCACTTTTTGCCAACAATTTGCACTTAAACGGCTGAAGTTAGTTTGTAATGCTTCTGCATGTAACACACCGCTATAGTAAGCATACACATCAGAATCATGACCACCTGTGTAGAGTTTATCTTGAATTTGTTTGATTGGCACAACAATACGACCGAGATACCAGTCATTTGCACCACTTGCAAAATTATCCACAAAGAAATTTTTTGTTACACGATCTTTATAGGTTGCCACAGTGGCTTCATAAGCTGCCGCGTAAGATTTTTGGTCGATTTTATCTTTATCTAAATCAATGACCTTTTTGTCTTTACCCATAAACGGAATGTAAGAGGTCATATCTGAAATCGAAGAACAACCTGCAAGCATTACTGCCACAAAGAATACCGAGATTTTTTTAAACATTAAATTTTCCTTATTTATAGGCGGTTAAAACCGCTGTTAATTATACTTAGAATGGGGAGTTAAGCAAGGTAACACCTAGTACTACGCTGATTCTTTGCTCACTCCGCTGTCTTTGACAATCGAAACTAAAATTTGATCAATTTTGAAGTTTTCGGTATCAATGACTTCAAATTTATATTTATCGTATACGACAAAATCGGTTTTTTTCGGGATTTTGCGTAACATATACATCATAAAGCCACTAATAGTCTCGTAATTTTCTGAATCAGGGAAAGATTCAATATCCAAAACGCGCATCACATCTTCAAGTGGCGTTGCCCCATCAATCAACCAAGAGTTTTCATCGCGGCTAACGATTTGCTCTTCTTCGTTAGAAACCAATTCTCCCATCACAATACTCATCACATCGTTCAAGGTAATTAAGCCCATTACAAGCGCATATTCATTGACGATAATCGCAAAATCTTCCCCCGTAGATTTAAACAACTCCAATACTTCGTATAACGACAGCGTATCTGGGATAAATAACGCTTTGCGTAATAAACGGCTATCTGTTAAATCTACTACTTCTTGTTGAAGATAAAGCGTCAACAAAGTATGGGATTCCACATAACCTAAAATCTTGTCCAAACCATTATCACAGATCACTAATTTAGAATGAGAGTCAGCCGATAAGGTATTCAACACTTCCTGACGAGTAAAAGTGCGGTCTAAAAACACGATGTTTTCACGAGTCGTCATGGTTGAAGACACGGTACGCTCTTGCATTTCAAAGATGTTTTCAATCAAATAATGTTCTTGTGTTTTTAGTACGCCCGCTTCGGCGCCAGCCTCCACAATCGCCACAATGTCTTCTGGAGTCATATTATCTTCGCGCTTAGTGGATATCCCCATTAAATGGAAGAAGATATTAGAAAGACCATCAAAAAACCATACAATAGGTTTTAAGAAGAAAATGAAGACTTGCATAATGCCAATAGTCCGTAAAGCCACACCTTCAGGATTAATCAATGCGAGACGTTTCGGAATTAAATCGGCTAATAAAACAAATGTTGTGGTTACCATGAAAAAAGCAATCCAAGAGGAGGCTGGCTCAACCCATTCTGCCGTAGTGTATTCATGTAAAAAACTCTGTAAGTGAAGACTAATGGTTGCTTCACCAATCACACCACCGAGTACGGCAACCATATTAAGTCCAATTTGTACTACAGTAATGAAACGCCCTGGCTGTTCCTGTAATTTTAAAACTTTCTCCGCTTTGATATTGCCTTCATTGGCCAACGTTTGTAGTTTAATGCGTCTTGCACCCGCGAGAGAAATCTCAGCTGATGACAAGATTGCACTGACAATAATTAATACGATTAAAATAAAAATCGCTGCAGATAAACTCATAATGTTCTCTTTATTGGTTTTAAAGTGCGGTCAATTTACCGCTGGTTTTTAAGTTAGAAATGTTATTATTAAATTGTGAGGGCGTTCTATGACGCCCCATATTTGAGAAACGCTAATTTTCGCTGTCGAACCAGCCACGTACAAATTGGATAGAAAGGAAAAGAGTAATTAATAAGAAAGCATAGAATACCCAAGATAAAATCGGATGGCTTGGTGTCACATCGCCACTAATTTCTTTCACCGAAACCGCATTACGATATTCATCGAACATCGTCATCCGCCAACCGTAATACTTGATTTGCACTAATTTGTTTTCATTACCCAAGGCTTGAACTTGAGCCTGTAAGTTCGCTGAACCAAATTTGAAATAGAATGGAAAACCCCAACGGGTATCTTCATTACGATACACCATGATTTTGCCATCATCATTTTGTGTATTAATAAAATACACATCACGCGTTGGACCATCAGCCGGATTCGATTTTGTAATCGGGCCATCTTTATCCACACGTTTCACTTCCACACCGGTTACTCGCGTTACATCATAGTGTGGGAAAACGTAGTCCACCACGGCGAACATAAAGCCGTGGAAAACAAAGACCACTAAAAATAAAAAGTACTTAAAAAACTTACGCATAAAACTCTCTCATTTAAATCGATGATTTATTGTACATTAATTTTAAATAAACGCTCGAAGTTTTGTGTACTAATTTGCGCAAATTCTTCCATAGACAGCCCTTTTAACGCTGCCACATACTCACACACTTCACGTGTATAGGCAGGTTGGTTCTCTTTACCACGATAAGGCACGGGTGCTAAGTAAGGCGAATCCGTTTCAACTAATAAACGATCTACCGGCACATAACGAATGGCTTCGCGAATACTTTCTGCATTTTTAAAGGTTATAATGCCTGAACAAGAAATATAAAACCCTAAATCAAGTGCCTTTTTCGCAAAATC
>OGKM01000857.1_pt1 | contig 11604 bp, 17 predicted proteins | sample 1572501 | NCBI WGS metagenome assembly OGKM01 (sample SAMEA2582154, study PRJEB24529) | metagenome | biome: Human gut stool | place: China | collected 2011
TAGCATGAAATAGGTGGAATAGCTAGAGGAGAGGTTACAGAGTGGTGTTTTTCAACTCTTCCCGAACTTGCATTAAGAGAAAGCCTAGCTTGTTCTTCCCAGAGCCATCTCCCCATCAGCCCAGTAAGCATCGTTTTGCGTATGTTCGATGATGATAGCATCAATTGTCGCCAGCAATTCTTTGGCGATTTCGGGATTTTGACTAAATTTCATCCGAAGAGCCTGGAGCATTACCCCATCTTTGATCTCTTCCCAATCTGATCTCAAGGGATTTTGACGATTGCGTCCCTCCAAAGCAGCATCCATTGGAGAGGCTATCTGACGAATTTTCTCTTGAATTTCGGGTACTAAAAACTTTTGTGCTTGAAAATAATGCTCTGAAGTTGGCCAGATTTTGCTACCATCTGAAAAAGGGTAGGGAGCAAAATTGGACATAAAACCATACTCATCATGTACTTTATAAAATTTAATTTCTTTCACCTTTATCCTCGATTCCAAAATCTCCTAATGATTGTTGCTTTTCTTTTAATAACTGTGTCACATAATCAGGCTCTACCTTTAAGAATAGCTCCAAGGTATCATGAATTCGCCAATAATTATCCTCAGGTTTGTCCATAATGGTTGAAAGGAAGTGTTTCAAATAGGGGATGTATTCAGAAAAACCATTATCCTCAACTAAGTAGTAAAAATATGAAATATCATAATAATTGTTTCCAGCCTGATCTATAATTTGACAGACATAAGGAAATATATCTTTCCTCGCTTGATCGCCATTACCACTATCTGACTGAGTAGCCCAGTAGCCTTTAAGGGCATCTAATATGATCCGATTGGTATCATCATAGCCATACAGACGATGCGAAATCATCCACTCTAATTGCCCTTGACTGAACATCTGTGTCAAGACATCAAAGCCCTCTCTAATTCCCCAAATGGTCAACAATCTAGAGACTTGAAAGCGTATATAGTCATCATCACTGTCCAACAATGAAGTCAACTTTTGAATCGTTTCTTCAGGAACATCCTCTAGATCAACATCTTCCAATATGTCTGCATAATCAACCCCTTCAGGGACTTTATAAAATAAATCTTCAAATTCTTTATTGTTCATCACTTCTCCATTATTTGGGGAATTATTTCAACGTCAATCCTCTAAAGTCACCGGAAATATATCTGCGCCACTGTACATTTTATCTTCCATTTCTTTTCATTCAAGAACTAATTTATACAGTTCATCCGTTGAGATAAAGCAAGGTTCTCCAAGACTTTCATCATCCATTTGATAGTATACTTCTGTTTCTTCTTTACCTATATCAATATTAAGCATATTACCACCAAAATCAGACGCTTCTTTTTGACCAGTAACAACCGCCTCTAATTCTTTTTGAATGTGGGGGTAAAAATTATGAACCTCAATGATAAAAAAATCACCTAAAGTTTGATAGTTTTCATCCAAAAATTTTATTGATAATCTAATATCACCGTCAGGGAATTTAAATATTCCATATTGTCTTTTTAACATTTGTTCTAGCCTATTTCTAATCCTCAAGAATTGAAAAATTATATTTGTTTTTGTATCTCTGATTGAAGCGGACAATTACATTCATAGGGTCTTTTTTTATTAATCCATTATCAAAAGTTATACTTTTCTTTAACTCTTCCCGAAATTTTTGTATCCCAGATGCTATTTCAGCTACTAATCTTGAAGTATCAATTTTAAAAGTGGCAATACCCTTATCTTCCATAAAGAGTATTGAATCGAAAAATAATATTGAAATATACAAATCCGTAGCTGAACTCTTTGTCAATTTAATTAAAGAGTTCTCTAATAATAATTGAATGTTTTTGACATCACTTTGATTATAAAAATATTCAAACAGTACCTGATTTATATCTGTAGGAAAAACGTCTGGAACAAAGGTTGGAGGTTCAATTCGATACTTTTGTCTTCCGCGAAGTATATCTTCAACTTTTCCTTCTTTAATAGCTTCTATAATTTTTGTTTTTTCCTTCAATTTAGTTTATTATTCTTCCTTCTTCTCTCCATATTTAGGATCAATTATATTAAATAAGCGAATTTGTTCCTCTTGAAAAAACCTATCGTAAAGTTCAATGTCCCCACTCGCTTTATTCCAAGCATCCTGTGAGGCTATTCTAGCCCTACTGAGATACTTTTGGGAAAGTTTGTCCTTTTGACTTCCCAAAAATGGTCCTCACTGCTTTTTAATTCATCTTTTTGTTTCCATTGTAATTCAGGCTGAATATTTCGGTTCATGAAGGGATAATTGATATTGTAAATGCTCTGTTGGATTTTCACTTCAGAATTCTTATAGGTGAGAATTAAAGCAAGAGCTTACCAATACTTAATTCGCAAACTCTTATTTCATATGTTCTATCATTGAGAGAGTTATTTTTTATTCTGTAACATCATCCCAGAGGGGGGACGGATACATATAACTTCCTCGTTTCGCAACATCTCTACGTCCTTCTCGAACTATAAAATCTAACAGCTTAAAAAATTTATCTTTTGCCTCCAAAAAATTTGTAAATTCAAACGTTTTCCCAAGAACATATGATCTATCATCTCGACAATTCACCATAAATTTATTATTTTTATAATATAAGTGTATAGCCCAAGGCAGATTACTGTCCTCATCAAATAGTACAAAATGTAAACTCTCAAAATGATGTTTTTTAATTTCTTGTTCAACTATGCATTTCATAATCTCAATATCAATCATCATTTTTATCCCATAATGGAGAGGAGTATTCTGCACCTATACCTTCGTCAACATAATATCTATTTATGAAAACAACGTTTTTAAGAATTTCTATGAAACGAATCCGTGCTTCTTGAAAGGTTTGGTATGAATCTTTACCATTCGTACTTGCTCTGTCCATTGTCGAATATACTTCATATACTTCTAATTCAGGATTATATTCTATTCTTGTTTCCCACTCCCTTGGGCTATGATCGTTGAATATGGAATATCTCAAACTTTCATATCCCAATTTGTGAATATCTGATAAAAGTTCCAATCGCTCTTTTTCTAAGTTAACCATTATTTGACAACCTCCTTTAAGAGTCCCATTTTTTCGTACCAAACAACACTTGTACCAAATTGTATTTGTTTACCTCCACCTTGGCCGAATATTTTAGCGATTTGCCCCTTTTGCGGATTTGCCATATTTTCCAAAGTAAAGTGACGATCTTTCATCAATTTAGTTAGTACAATTTTATCCTTTTCTGATAATAATTTATAACCATTTTTAATATTTTCTAAATTAATATCCTTCACCACTTCATACTGATGGTAGACTTGATATCCTTCAGGATAAGGCAAGCCTCTAGTATTGAATGCTAATTTCTCTCCGTTATCAACTGGACTAGTGAAACGACCAAATGAGTTCCCAAATCGATCGATTACTTGTCCAGCTTTTAAATTAGCTGGTTGTGTAACGGGGTTACCAGCACTATCTAAAACAAAGCCATCTTCAAGAGGCCAATCGATAGACCCATCATCTTTTAGATAAGAACGATATCTGACTGGTGTTGGTTTCCCTGTTGCACTATCGATATCCTTAGAGAGGTACGCATATTTGCCATTCTCCCATGAAATTCTTTCTGCAAAGTATTTTCCTTGTTGTGCGTACTCTTTACGAAGATAGTCATCAAACTTCGAACTCTTCCTTGCAAGTTTGCTTTCTTCTATATTTCGTAAAATGCGTTCACGATCATAAGTTTTTGTTGGTTCTGTTATAGTTTTAACATTGGTATCTACCTTAGGGTTTACCTCAGGAATTACTGGTTTCCTATTGAAGAATGGAACCTTCCCTTTTACCTTACTAAATACATCCGAGAACGTTGTGTAGGGTTTATTGTAGTACTGATTATATCCTACATAAGAGGTATACAAGGTACTTGCTAGTTGAAGGCTATCAGTAAAAGCCCTCACCTTCTTGATATCTTTTGCCCGATTGATTTCTTCCTGTGTAGCAGGTTTGCCTGTAAAAGGATTAATTCCTTCTTCAATTATATAATAATCATATTTAGTTTGAAAGGCGGGATCTCGCCAACTAAGCATTTTTTGACTATCTAAAAGGAAATAGCGATCTAGTAGGTAATCATAATTGGCCCGTTCTGTTTCAGATTTAAATAGTTGTGCATAGGGATTCACATGAGCCATGGAGATCAATGTTTTAAGTTCTGGGTAGGCCTCTTCTAACGCTTCTTGATCCATTGCATCGATACGTTTCTTAAATTTTGGGTCCACCTTGGCTAATTCTGAAGGTAATAATCCTAAGTGATCATCCTTCACTTCATTATATCGCTTCCAAATTAGTTTCACATCCTCATAATCCATAGTAGCTGTCACATTATCGCCTTGTCCCATTGTAAGAAACCTTTTATATGATTGAATTACAGTACCATACTCTTCCTCCAGTTCTGCACGTGACATTTTTGAGAGTTTGTCTTCTAACGTTTCAACCTTCGGATTCTTCACTTTGTTCAGAATGGCTTGTCGTTTTTGCCATCCTAAAGAGATTGTTTGCTTCCACGATAGATCAGATCCACTACTTGGTGGCAAGTAGGTTCCGCTAGCAGCATCCCATGATTGTGTAGCTTGTGCAAACCCATTTTGAACAGCAAATAAATAGCGCTCTGAATTTAAAAAGATAATTGGAGAGACTGCATTATAAGTAAGCAGGCTAATTAATATTTTCTGTAATTTTTGTTTTACTCCCTCAAATACGGCTATGGATACCGAAAGATTTAGAAAAGCTGAAATCTTATTATCCGATTTTGTTTCCATCAACTGTCGTAGACTGGAAATCTTTTGATCTGCTTCCCTAATTTTTTCCTCTAAATCCACTTGACGCCAACTTTTACTATCTACGTCAGAGGTATATTGACTGACAAATTTTTGACACTCCTCCGCCAGTGATTCTTGGTATAAAACAATCCCTTGAATTAATGGAATTACAGTACTTGTAATATGCGCCTTTGCTGAGTCGTAAGCATGCCCTTTTAACTCTTCTTCAGCGACAAAATTTTCAAGAACTTTAATCAATTCAATATTCTGTTGCACGCACTGGGCGGATATACTAGATAAACTAGTTGCCTGACTTCTGGCGGATTCTAGATACATATCTATACTCATGTGATTTCCTCCGTCACTAATCGTCTTTTTTCTTGGTGAATCGAATCTAACTTCATTTCAATAGATTTATGTTCTTTCCGAAGTTTTTCTAATTCTTCATCCAGACTGTATTCCATTATTCTCACTTGATGCTGGAATTCTAACTGGTCATTCATCATTTGACTTTGATATCTACTACCTTCGAAAAGAAAATCTAGATCATTTAACCAATGTGAATCATTCAACAGCTGATCCATTACTTCCATTTTTTTCGAATCTAATTTTTCTATCCGCTGATATAAGTCCCACTCCTTCTCTGAAAGTTGTCGTTCTTTCTCATGGAGTTTATTCCATGTATCTTCTGCACTCATATCTAATCCTCTAATACATCTAAGTATTTTGATTTCGCTTCATTTGAGAATGATGGCTTAGACTGAATGGTATTCAAAATATTTAAATTTTGACGAATCATGGCATCCTTATCTTCAAATTGGTCGGCTAAGCTATGGATATTTTGAATCATATTCACAATATGATTCGATAGTTGAGTCTGAAGATTCTCAAATTGACTAATACCATTTTTGGCACTATTATTACCAGCAACTGTCGTTTGTTCATCTCTTTGAACTGTAATAGCTGAATGATTATTGGCAGATCCTATTGCAGTAGCATGCTTAGCAGCCACCGAAAGATCACTTTTTACTGTGTATTTATCTCCCATTCATTTCTCCTTTAAATTTTTTCATATTATAACATCTTTCACAGCTATAAAAAAGCCTAGTTAGTGGTATTCCCAGCACATTCGCCCACACAAAAAAACTCAAGCCAACTGACTTGAGTTCCTTATTATTGATCATTGCGGCATTCTTACCAAACTTAGGGTGTTAAATGGAATAGCTTGAGGAGAGGTTACGGGTTTGAGTTTTTCAACTCTTCTCGCACTTGCATTAAGAGAAGGCCTAGCTTGTTCTTCCCAGAGCCATCTCCCCCATCAGCCCAGTAGTCGTCATTTCGCGTATGTTCGATGAGGATGGCATCTCCTGTCGCGAGCAATTCTTTCGCGATTTCTGGATTTTGGCTAAATTTCATCCGAAGGGCCTGAAGAATCACTTTATCTTTGACCTCTTCCCAATCTGCTCTCAAAGGATTTTGACGATTACGTCCCTCTAAAACAGCATCCATTGGAGATGCTATCTGACGAATTTTCTCTTGAATTTGGGGCACTAATACAGTATTTGATGACAAAATGCTGGCTTTATCTTCTGCTTGTTTATCCTCTACAAGTTTAGATTCAGCCAATTCAATCTATTTGCGACTTTGTTTAACAGTCGAGTGTTAACCAACAGTAAATCCCATTATGAGAATAAAGCTAGTTGCACCCACTGCTCCAACACTAATTAAGACTTTAGTTTTGACTATATTTAACATCTTAGACCTTCTTTCTAAAAAACTAGGTCAAGCATACCAGATAAAGCTTGGAGCTTTTATCACAAGAAAAAGACTCCGAAGAGTCTTCGCATTACTTATGCAATTCTTTATTACTCAATGTATGAAAAATCCCCCACAGAAGAATATTTACAATGATAAACAGCAATATTTCCACTAAATTAAAATCTATCAAATTCCGTGACCGCATTGCCACCATAGCTTGGGAGTAGGGATAGATTAAAGATAATTTATCTGATACAAAAATCATCATAAATCCTATGAAAGTACCAATAGCACCAATTCCCACAGATTTACTGAAAACACGAGTTTTAGCTGTTACAAAAAACTGCACTGCCATCATACTAATTGTTCCAAAAATCCCCAATAAATCCCACTTGAGGTAGGTGAACAAATTAGAAATTTCTAAATGAGCTAGATGAGCACTGACATAAAAAATACCAAACAAGAACAACTGTAAAACAGCAATAAACAAGATAATTACTATTTCTTTTGCCAACAATAATTTCCCAAGACTGACATTATTAGCTCTGAGAAATTCAATATTTTTTCTATCAAACTCTTTTCCTAACATCATGGCTACATAAAGACTGACCAAAATCGGAAAGAAAAGCTGGCTATAATAGAAGGTCAATTGTCCCCATAAAACAGGTACCTTTTCACTTTCTGCAACCATAGAATAAGCTGAACCAAAGTAAATCCCAAGACCAATCAGGCTACAAAAAGCTAAGAACCAAATACCAATCATCAACATGGAAAATTTTTTGGTTTTCCGCCATTCTACTGATATATAAGACATCATAGCTTGCCTCCTTTCTTTTCAACCAGATAGAGAGATAAGAAGAAATAGATTAGGGCTATTGGCAAATATGTAAAGAGTTTAAATCCTAGGTTTGTCACCAAAACATAACTCACTTGACTGGCGACTTGCTGGTAATCCACCAGAGACAGATATCCTATACCACCAAAAGGGAAAATCAGCTGTAGAAAAGCTGGTGCATGACCAAATCCAACTCCAAGAAATCCTCCGAAAATCCCTAATGCCAGTATCAGTGCCTGCTTTTTCAGTAAAAACTGCAAAGTCAAAAACAGACAGGTCAAGACAAAAGAGGCTAGCAAGAAAATGACGATTTGCCAGAGGATTAGGCTAACAGGCATTTCTAGACCAGATAAGATTGCAATCAACTGGACTACTACTCCCTCCAAAAAAGCGAGAAAGGTCAAAACGAACATAGTAAGGCCAAGCTTACTCAGAAAGATATGCCGTACATTTTCACCATTTGCCAAAAGCAGTTTGAAAGTGTTGCCCTCCTTCTCGTTTTTGACAATCCGCGATACAAAGAGAGCAACCACAATAGGAAGAATCAAGCCATTTACTTCTTTTATCATATAGAAAATTAGGCTAATCTGGTGCATGTCTGGATTACTTAGGTAGCGTGTAGCGGCTGCAATTGCCCAAGCAAATCCGACTCCCATAACTAGTATGCTAATGAGGAAGGATTTGGTTCGTTTTGCCTTGAGCAATTCAATAGACAAATTATTCAACATAAGACTCACTCCTTGGTTAAGTTAAGGAAGATAGATTCCAAGGTTTCTTGTTCTTGCTTCACTTCATAAATTGGAACTTTCTCGACTATTAAATCTCGTAACAAACTAGAAATCTGCTGATCGGCAAGGTTAGTCAGCTTGAGTTTATCCTCTTGTATCTCTAACATCTTGCACGGATAACCAAATAACACTTGGCTAATGACTTCACGTCGATCTCTAAAATCCCCACGCACTTCCAGCCATTTATTGGACTGAATTTTACGAATTTCTCCCTCGTAAACCAGTTGACCATGATTGATAATCCCCACACGGTCAGCGATATGTTCAACTTCAGAAAGGATATGGGTAGAGATGAAGACAGTAATGCCCTGTTCTTTTGCCAACTTGATAATCAGTTCCCGAATTTCATGAATCCCTGCTGGGTCTAGCCCGTTTGTTGGCTCATCCAGTATCAACAAACGTGGTTTCTTGACTAAGGCAAAGGCTAAAGCCAAACGCTGTTTCATACCCAGGGAATAATCTTTAACCAATTTTTTCTTGTTTTTAGGTTGATCTAACCCCACAATTTTCAAGGTTTCCTGAATATTTTTCTTATCAAATCCAAGGATTTTTTGGAAGACCAAGAGATTTTCATAGCCTGTCAAATTAGGATAATAAGACGGTTCTTCAATCATAGAGCCAATCTGATTAAGATACTGCTTGTCCGTACCTATGGGGTGACCGAACACTTCAATCTCCCCAGCTGTACGAGAAATCAAAGACAAAATCATCTTCATGGTGGTTGTTTTCCCAGCTCCATTTGGACCTAGAAAACCATAAATCTCACCTTGTTGAACTGATAAGGAACTAAGGTTAACTACCTGAGTGTCCTTAAATTCCTTTTGTAAGTTTTTTATCTGTAAAACATTACTAATCATTATGAACTTTCTCCTTTAAACCAAATAATTTTCTATAATTTTGATTTCTATAAATCAAATTATCATGAGTATCTTTGATAACATCTCCACTACTCTTATCAACAAAAATAATAGAATCAACATAATTCACAATATCTAATTGGTGACTCACTATTACCATTGTTTTGTCTGAATAAAATTGATTACTTAAAACAATAGTTTGGATTACTCCACCACCAGCACCAAGAACGTTATCAAGTTCTTCAAGAGTCAATTCTTGAAGAGAATTCATTGCTTCAATCTCAACGAGATTCATTTGTTGTTTAGCCATTTGGAAATACCTCACTGATTAAAATTTATTTGAGAAGTATCTCTATCTAGGTTATGTCTTTATTATAGACATGCTAGATTAATTTTAAACTAAGCTAACCTTAATTTTACATTAAGATTAAAGTGTTTTACCTTTTTTCACTCTTTTAAATGGTATAATATAGATAAGTGAGGTAAGATTATGAATTTCGAACAACAACTCCTGAATAAGCACATCCTTATCATTGATGACGATAAAATTTTAAACTCTTCCATAAGAGATATTCTCACTGCCTACGGATTTTCCAATCTAACATCAGCCTATGATATAGAATCTAGTTTGGACATGATTGAAACAGAGCAGTTCGACCTTTTCCTTTTGGACATTATGCTCCCCGATGGTGATGGCTACACATTAGCAAAACATATCCGAAAAAAAGGCGATACACCTATCCTCTTTCTGACTGCCAAAAATAATCCTGAAGATGAGGTAGCTGGTTTCAATGCTGGTGTTGAAGATTATGTCATGAAACCCTTCATTCCAAAAAATCTTATCTATCGTATTATGGCTCTGCTCCGGAGAAGCTATAAACCAGAACAGGAAGCAATACAGATTGGACAGGCTTTGGTGAGTTTTCGGAATGCAACAGTACAAAAAAATGGAGCAGAAATATCTATTACGCCAATTGAAATTCAGATTTTGAAAAAACTTTACGATAATAAAAATTACATCGTTTCAACCGAATCTCTCTGTGATACGATTTGGGGAGTGGATAGCTTTGGTTATGAAAACACTTTGACTGTACATATTCGGAAAATTCGAGAAAAAATAGAAGAAAATCCTTCAAAACCTCAATATTTAAAGACAGCTAAAGGGCTGGGATATAAATTGTTATCATGATTATGAACCAAACCAAAATTTTAAGGTATTCACTAAAGAAATTTATCTTTTTTTCCATCATTATCTTTATTACCAATATTCTTCTAATTGCCAGTTTTGTTTTCTACATTAAGGAAAAGCAAACTGCTACTGAGACTGTGAAAATAATTTCTGAACACATTACCATCACAAAAAATAACGTCCACATACCTAGAAATGATATTTCTAGTCTAAAAGAACAAAAGTTATGGCTCATGGTATTGGATAAGCAGACTGGAAAACAAGTGTACGAACAGTATAAACCTACAGAAGTTCCTTCGCAATTTGACTATGGGGACATTTTACAGTTTTCTCGCTATTATCTTTCAGATTATCCTGTTTTTAGTCAGATAAAAGGTGGCTACATCATTGTTGTTGGTTTTCCAAAAGATAAAATTGCTCGTTATAGTTATAATTACTTAGATATAGATAGTATTCGCTTGATTCCACTAGTAGCATTTGGAGTATTGCTTTTCAACTGCCTTTATTTCGCTTTTCTTTACTACTATGGTGTGACGCATATCAATCGTAAAATTGCGCCTCTTGTAACTGCTATTCAGAATCTCCCGGATGGTCTGAAAAATCCAATAAATTCTATATCAGAACTAGAATATCTTACAACTGCAATTAATCAAACCGATACTCTACTCAAAGAGAATGAAGTCTTTAAGGAGCAATGGATCTCAGGTATTGCACACGATATCAAAACACCTCTTTCTGTCATCATTTCTAACGCGTCCTTGTTAAATGATTCTGAACTAGATACACAGTCTAAAAAACATATTCCCCCAATATTGACGGAATCCTATTACATCCAAAATATTTTAAATGATCTAAATATAGTAGCTCGCCTTTCATCCGGTCATCTTCAATTAAATCAGACTGAAACAAACATTATCCCCTTCTTCAAAGACATTCTCATCCATATTTTAAATCAAGAAATCTGGAATGATTTTGAATTTGAATTTGATTACGATTATTCACTTGTTAATCAATCTATCATGATTGAGCAGTTTTTAATCACAAGAGTTATCCATAATATCATCTACAACTCTGTTTTACATAACGAAAAGGGTTGCACAATAAGAATCCACTTATTCAAAAAAGATACAAATGTAATTGTCGAAATCAAGGATAATGGACAGGGAGCTTCACCAGAAAAAATTGCTGAACTTAATGAATTATCTTTTAAAAGCATTGATATTTCTAAAATTAGAACGACTGGAATTGGGCTAAAAATTTCAAAACAAATTGTTGATTTGCATCAAGGCTCTATTTCGTTTGCTAGTGTCCAAAATGAATTCTTTGAAAGTATCATTTCACTTCCGATTTTCAACATTACCAA
>OGKM01000878.1_pt1 | contig 11314 bp, 25 predicted proteins | sample 1572501 | NCBI WGS metagenome assembly OGKM01 (sample SAMEA2582154, study PRJEB24529) | metagenome | biome: Human gut stool | place: China | collected 2011
AAGAATCTGTATTCTAGCAGCTCCCCAGCTTTGTACGCTTCTGCGAATTCTAACAATGCCCGATCCAGCAATCTATAGTATTCGCTCTCGGAATATCCCAAACTCGGATAAATAGCCTTGTCTTGTCTAAATCTCACTCTACAATATCGTTCAATCAAAATCTGCGATAGGTTGAGATCAGACAGTCTATTAATAGCCGATGCCATAAGTTCCAGCTCTTGCTGGGCGCTTACCCGTCTTATAACCATTTGTTCAGTTTGACGGCTTGGGGAGCTTGGTGCGCTCTTTGGTTCCAGGGAGTAAGTAGCTGTGACTTTCGGGCTGTATTCTTCTCCCGCGATTCTCAATAGTACGCGGTAGTTTTTGAGTGTATTGTCTGCGTTCTCCTTTGTCTTGTTCTTCAATATTTCTCCAAAAAGCATTCAATCCCACCCTTCCATTTTTAAGATTAAATCCAACGCTTCCAATTTACGTCTTAAACGGCGCTCTCGCTTGCGTTCTTCGTTTCGCTTATAATTATGATTATCTCTATAAAATCGCTCAACCAGGTCCTCGCTAGACCGTCCTGGACCTACTTTGTCAAGTGACTCTTTCATACATTCGTAAATAAGATCAGTTTCAACGTATCCTACAAACTTCGCGACAATTGCAGCAGATGGCATTTTGTTCTCTTTCTTGTATTTCTCATACCGCGCACCGTCCTGGTATGCATTATGACTTTTCGCAACCTTGAAAAAATCATAGATAGATTCAAATTCAGCTATCGCCTTGTCCGCTTCCTGGAAGAACTCTTTCCTCAAGTCCATCTTCTTTCTCCTGTCGATATATCAAAAGTATTTCATCTGCCCAAGTTCCTTCCTGGTTAGAGGTTGGTTTAAGTGTTTTCGTTGAAGTAACGACAATATCCAGCGTTTCATACGAAGTATTGTTAATAAAGTTTTTCAGTCTCTCAGAAGGGGTTAAATGGTTTCCTAACCCTCTTTCGTCTTTAAACAATTTCGCTCTAATCATGTTATCCCCCCACGCCGTTCATATCGGCAATTTCTTGTAATTGTTGAGCCATACGTGAATTATAATCATTGTTCAATTTGTTAATTATCACGTCTTGCATTGTGTTTTTTTCTTCGATTTTCTCGAGCTCGTCCTTTTGAGTCCGGATTGTTTGCTGTAGCTCGCTGTTGCTTGTTTCTAGCGTCCGTACTCGTGCGTTAAGGTTGACGCATACAGCGATTAGGACAAAAAGGATAAACGCAAAATTCGCACGTATCATCTTATCATTATTCGTCATTTTCTCGTCCTTCTTTCCACATAGCAATACCGATCACCGCTAGGCCTCCCAGCCATGCAATAGACAAGAGCCCGAATATAACAGTTAATAGGTCCATTAATACTCCCTCCATGAAGCACCGTCCCAAACTTTACCACCTCTAAAAGGCGATCCCGCAACTAACAAACGTCTAAGGTTTGCTTTTCTAGTTTCCAAAAGTTTTTCTTCAAACATTCGCAAAAATTCAGATATATACAAAAGTTTGCGTTCTCGATCCTCGAGTTTTCTAATCAATCGTTTTCTTGCTTTGTTTAGTGACATCACTCCACCCCCTTTTTTAATCGTTCTATTTTAGCCTTAACATACCCTATAGCATGATTTAATAAAGGTGTAGGGTACTTAGGGAGTTCCTCAAGAATATTTTCCCAATATTCTAATTCTTCCTTCATTTTGTTTCTCCTGTCACTCGATTTCTTTCTACTCTCAGTTTAAAGCTGGTATCATCACCAAAACATACCAGCGTTGTTTCTTCTTCCCATTGACTTTTTGTGTACGGATATCGTTTTGGTCTCATGATTTCACCTCATAAACTTTAAAATCAATTTTTGCAAACCGCTTCTCTTTCTCAGCCTCATAACCAAATAACCAAGCTTTGGCGAATTTTTCTTGGTTAACCATAGACCCTAAAAAATATAGCAGTTTTAAATGATCCTTTTGGTTTGCATAGTTGTAAAAATCCTCTTCAGAAACATTTAGAGCGCGGGCAAGAGATAAAAATGTATTTTTGCAATATTCAATCCAATCCGCCACAAACTGCGGGATTGTGACTTTCTGCTGTTCGTCTAATTCGGAAGCTAGTTTTATTACCGTGTCTATTTTGACGTATTCAGATTCATCTCCAAAGGGTACTTTAAAATCTTTCAACCGTTCAATCAATTCCTGCTTATTCATTCCTCTACCTCCTTTTTCAAAACCAAGGGGGAATAATCCCCCTCACATTAGTTTTCCTTTTTCTTCAAAGTAAATGCTAGTGCAGCTACTGAGATGCCAAGTGCTACGAGTGACAACCCAAGGTCTGTACCAGTCGCAGGCAATACCGCTGGAGCGCTGTATGTTTCAATCGGTTCATCTTGCTTGGCTTCTCCCTGGTTCACCACTTCCACTAATTCCTTTTTGGTTTCAGTCTTTGGAACTGGACTGCTTGGTTTATCTTGCTTAGGTTCCGGATTTGGTTCATCGTGCTTAGGTTCTGGAAACTCGATGATAAGCTCCGGCTTTTCCAAAATTGGAGCTGGTGGCATCATTGGAATATCTTCAATATTGATTTCAGGTTTATCCAATACAGGAGCATCAAACGGTACTGTGCCACCTTGCCATTCAGGCTTATCAAAACTTGGCGCGTCTGGAGGTGTCACCCCACCTTTCCACTCTGGAATTTCAAGCACTGGTGCAGGGGGCATGAGTGGAATATCTTTTAAATCGATAGATGGTTTATCATAAACAGGCGCTTCATTCGGGATCTCAAAAACTGGTTTATTCTCGCCAGAAGCGTCTCCCTTTCCTCCTACGAGTTGCACATAACTGTATGAAGTAGCTCCATCTGTTTCAGCCTTTAGCTCAATCTTGTTAGTTGGGTTATTACTATCCTTAACTGCATTAACAAGTTTAGTCTTATAGTTGATGTAGATCATGTGATCCAATCGATCCATTTTGATAGTAAATCCATGATCTGACTTACTGATTGACTTAACAAGATCCATTGCTGAACCTTTATCAATCCAAGGGTCTAGGCTTTCAATGCTCTTGATTTCGAAGTAGTTGTCAACCAATTTCTGATTTTCTGACATTTCATCAATGATCTTCACGTAGTTGAGTACTTTACGAGCATAGTTAATACGGGCTGTCCAGTTAATCACTGTTGGATCATCTTTATCCTGTGATCCCCACTTAGCAATCAATTCATCCTTCCCGATGACTTGTTCTGCTCCAATTTGAGCAGTAACCACTGTGCCGTTAAAATTAACTGTGACAGGCTTGCCAGATTCCACTTTGTCTGTCCATTGAGCATCCAGCTTTAATGACATCTGCTTATTAAGTGGATGATTTGCAAAATAGTCGTTGAATACCGTGGTCACAGTACGATCTTCAGGATTGGTGGAAGCCTTACCGACTACAGCATTTTCAGGATTTTTCACATCAAATTCATACTTAGTTTGGAAGTTAATTTCTTCGGGGAAAGTCATTGTGACTTTATCACCTTCATTGATAGCCATATCGTCAGGGAAATGAATATTCTTATACTCAACTGTAAAGCCTTGATATTTACCAGTCCCGTTTGATTGGTCAATCACAACTTCTGGGTTTTCTACTCGGATAGTGTCCCCGTTTTTTGTAATATTTGTTGCATTGCTTCCTCGGCTTGGATCTTCTTCGTTAACTGCTCGATCTCCCTTGACACTTCCAAGATCTCCTGTGTGTTCTCCCTGCGTATTTGAAACAGTCGCTTCTGTTCCGTTTGTGCTGTTTCCAGCTTCCGTTGTAAGTCCGACGCTATCTTTTGCGAGATCGCCATTAAATTCATCTGCTTTCACCACTCCTGCTGTTGCTACCGTTGCCAATACTGCTGCTGTTGTCAAAATAATCTTTTTATTCATTTTATAAGTCCTCCTCTTTTACGAAACTTCCATCAATCCAGCGACCTTTACGGTCCTTGATCTCGTTGTACGCTAGCTCGAAGCAATCTACAAAGTCGTAGTCTAACTTATGCGCGATTGATTTCAAGTGGCTGATAATTCGACACAAGTTAAATTCACCCGTTGTGTTTACTTCATTTTTGCGAGTAAATTGAAATTCACTGGCATTCTCAATCAGCAACTCAAAACAGTCTTCAATACTGTTCGCTTTGGATCTCGATGCCTTAATTAAAATATCAACTGGATCAAGTTCAATCATCATTGCAAGGCCTACGACAACCACCGCACAATCACCAATGCTGTCCTTTGTTAGCTGTTCTTTTTGCTTGGCATACCCTGTGCATAGCTCGCCAATTTCTTCAAAAAGTTTGAGCGTTTGTTTAAAGATATCCCCCTGTGTAATATCCCGGTCAATAAACCACTGTCTGGTAAGCTCGGTTAGTTCCTCGATTTTATCAATATCCATCTATCAAATCACCCTCGATTTCCTTTAATTTCTTGTCTATGGCTTTAATTTCCTTGTGTAGCCATTCGCGATAGTTCGCGCTGTAGTGATGTCCTCGCGTATTGCTGATTGTTTTTAGCTGTAGTTCCTCGCTCAGCCGTTTCTCATAGATACGCTTAGACCGCAGTAAGTTTTCCTTTTCCATCTCAAATACCTAAACGATGATTTTCCAGGCCGTCCCTAAAGCTGTACATTTCTTCAAAATATAGCCCGATCAAGATCGCGTCTGCTTCATCGTCCTTAACATCTTTATTAAATTTATTTGCCACGATGTCGATTGCTTGCTGTTTCAAAACCTGCCGGCCTTTGCCTTTAATAGCAAAGTGCTTTCTCCAGGTTCGCACGTTAACAAAGTAGACACGGTCCGCGATTAGTCGGGAAATGATAATGCCCGTTGCTATTCCGATTTTAACCATCGTTTGCTGGTTGCCACCTCCGACGTTGTTCTGCTCGATCACAATCTCTTTAAAGGGTTTGTTATACTTTAAAATCAACCGCGACTGAATAGCTTTCAGTTTGTTCGCCATTTGCAAGGCTCGCTCTAGAAATGTACCTTTAGGTTTGACAACCCCACTGTCTAACAGGACCGGGCCGTCATATACAGCCCAGCCTGTCGCACTAGTGGAAGCGTCAAGTGATAACGTCAATTCTTTCATTCGTTACTCCAAGCCACGTTTTAATAAATGACTCAAAAAAGCTTTGAATTCATCTTCTTCATCGTTTACTTCCGGCTCTTTTAAATCTGAGCCATCTTCCTCAGTGATCTCGTATTCTGCTTTGATTTTGACTAGGCGACCACCTACAGCTTCGGCAATGTTGTGTACAGATTTCTCCGATTTTTCATTTCCTTTTTCAAAAATCAACGCACAGCGAACCTCACTAGTAAAGTCAGCGCTAAACGTCAATGCATTTTCTCGATTTTTATATCCTGCTAAAAATTTGTTTGTTCCATTTTGCGCGATTGTGTAAAATTCTTTTTGTTGTTTCATGTTATTTCTCCTTGTTTAAAATAAAGTTAGTTGTTGTTTAAAATCTGCCAAAGTAAGTCCGATTGATCTTAGATCGTTACTAATAGCGGTTAAGTCGTTAGTGATAATCACTTTGTTAAATTCTATCGAATACCGCTGTGTCTGATATCCACCTAAATCATCCTTATTCCATATATCTTGTATAGATTTGATTTCTGGATATTCTCTGGCAAAATGTTCTTCAATCCAAGTCATAATACTGTTAACTCGTACCCTTTTATTTTTGTTCCTCTCTTGATTTTTTCGCTCACATATCCATTATTTTTCCCAAGAAATTCACTTGCTTTCGACATACTGTTAAAATGATATTCCGTATCATTTGACAAATCTTTTAAAGTTACTCTTTTATTTGTACTCATTAAGCCAGTGTCAAAAGCGTGTTTTTGATTTTCTGATCTAGTCGTCCACTCAAGATTTTCTTTTGAGTTATCCAAGGGATTTCCGTTTTTGTGATTTACAAATCCTTTGTTTTCTGGATTTGGAATAAAAGCAGTAGCTACCAGCCTACTTACAAGATGTGTTCTCATTTCCTTGTCTTTCCATAATTTCACATGTTTATCGCTATGATTGCTTCTTACTCGTCTTTGTATCTGTGGTTTGATTTCTCTACGCTTCCAGACACGTTTTATAATTCTTCCGTGACGGTTGCTATAAGTTGTTTTCCCCTCACACGTCCAAATTGTTCCATCGGAGCAGGCTTCATATATGCCCTCATACCCCTTTATTGGTTTAAATTCCATCTACGCTCCTTCCTCAAAACGGTAGCGAATCATCATCAATACTAAACGGCTCTGCCTGCCGTCCAAAATCTGGCTGACTGTAGCCTTGCGATTGTCCACCTTCACGGTCTTTCCGACTTTCCAATAACTGGAAACTATCTGCTACAACTTCTGTCACATAGATACGCTGCCCTTGCTGGTTTTCGTAACTACGAGTCTGGATGCGTCCAGTGATTCCGATTAAAGCGCCTTTTTTAGCCCAATTTGCTAAATTTTCAGCTTGTTGACGCCAAATCACACAGTTAATAAAATCTGCTTCATATTCTCCATTTTGGTTCTTGAAGTTTCGGTTAACAGCGAGTGAGAATGTCGCAACAGCCTGATTTTGTGGGGTGTATCGTAGTTCTGCATCCCGAGTCATCCGTCCCACAAGTGTTACATTATTGATCATACTTTTTTCATCCCTTCCACAGTTTCAAACTCAATATTATGAGCATCTAACCATTCTTTGAATTGCTTGGCTTTCTCTAAGTCAAACCAGAATTTGATAGTAGTTACATACTTGTCACTTTTTGGTTCTGGTTTCGGTTTATCTTCGATAACCTCGCCAGTTTCTGCATCGTAGGCCTTGATGCTTGTTTCTGCTTGCTCTTTGGCAATACGCTCGATTTCTGCCTTACGTTCCGCTTCTGCTCGTTCTCGTGCTTCTTGGCGTTCTTTAAATAGCTTGGCGCTTTCGATATCTGCAGTGATGCTATCAAGCACCTCTGCGAGTGTCTGACCGCTTTCATACGCTCGGATATAAGTAGCTGGACCGATGTTGTGAGTGGCACACTGACTACTGATGATTGAAATATCTTGGTCTTTCTGGTTTTGGTTTTGTAATTCAGCTAGGACAATAGCCTCTAACTCGGTTTCAGTTTTCTTCAAAAGTTGGAAACTATCCTTTTTGAATTGTCCAGCGTTTGTGTAACCGTCCAGATATTGTTCAAAGATTTCTGGGTTAAGATTACCCTCGATAGCTTTCTGTTTGAACCAGTTACGCACTGCATCTTTTCGCAAGGCTTTCTGGTTTTCCTCGTAGCCATCAATCTGTTGTTTCAAGGAGTCAATCAAGTTTTTCAGCTTGTTATAAGGCGCTTTATAGGCTTTCTCAAATTCTGCGTAAGGCTCATTGATTTTACCCTTGATTTCTTTCCGACGTTCTTCTAGACTCTTGCTCAACTTGTTCAAGTCAGTTCGTGCTTGCTTGACTTCTTCAATCGTATTAACTTCCAAATCAAACGTGCTGTATTTTGCAACCGCTTGTTCAACTCCAGACTCGAATACCCCAAAGTCGCTGAATGCGACCTTGGCGGGTTCGAAGTTAATCTGGATATTTTCTAATTGGTTGATTTTCTCCGCTTCTTTCATTCTTACATCTCCTTTTTAAGTGAATGGTAAGTCAATATCATCTGGCAGTTCTTCTGCCATAAAAGGCATTTCCTCTGCTTGATATTCTGTGCTTGTTACTGGTTCAACCTCTTTCTTTGGTTGCTCTTGCTTCATCTGCTCAATCTGTGCTTGTTTGCGTTTAATCACATCCTCACGACTTTCTTGCGGGGTTACATCAATAGGTTGTGATTGTTCCATTTCATCTGCAGTGTATAGCCCACCCACATTCTCGCTAAATGCTTCACGCATTGCAGACACAAGGGCTACCTTGCGGATCATCAAGGCCGGCATTTTAGACCACATAGACTTACCAGTGTTATATGCTTTAAAATCAGCATCTACCTCGATAGGATAGCTACGGTCTTTGCGGTACACTTTTGCCCAGCCTCCTAAAAGTTCGTCATGCTTGCTGTGGATTGTACCTGTGATTTGTTTGATTTCGCCTTCTGGTGTTTCTACCACGATACCCGCTTCAAACCCGTCAAAATTCGGATTTTGTTCCGCCCGCTTCATAAAGGCATCTTTTGACACAACCACTTGTGCTGGGTTTGTTCCGTACTTGATAAAGTAAACTTCCTTAGTAAATGGGTTCAAATTCCGTTCTTTACAAGTTGCGATAAAGTAAGCCAGTTCTTCGTCGTTGGCTTTGCCAGACGGGTCAAGGTATTGCTTGACGATCTTAGCACTTAATAGTTGCGGGTTTGTTAAAAATGCGCCCGTTGTTTCGGTTGATACTTGGTTGTTTGTCATTTCTCGTCTCCTTAGATTGTATAAAGTTCTTCGCCCGTCTCATCATCACAAATTCCCAAACCGCCAAGACCTCTGTACTGTTTGGCTTGTTCGTTCCAATAGCTCATGTTTTGATAGTATGTTGACTCCGATATTTGTTCGTAACTCATCTTCTTCTCCTTGTCTTATCTCTAATTTTCTTTTAATTCCTTGTAACTATCCCAGCTTGTCTTTTTCAAGCTATTAAGTAGCTTCTGCTCAGTCTTGATTTGCTTCTTGTACTGCAGCACCCATGCTGTGTACTCATCATCATTTTCTGCGAAATAATATCCGCGAGGAAGCGACCGACTGGCCACGATAGGCACTGAGTGATTAAGCCGTAATTCTGCGATGCCACCGCGCACCTTTCGCACTGATAGGTTCGTCATTTTGGCAATGTCGCGAGTTGTCAGTACATTCGCCCGTCCTACTCTGATGCAGGCTAGTATTAGCTGTAAGCGTTCGTTCATAGCTTACCCTCCTCTTGATACTTCATTAAAACTTCTTGATACTTTTTCAAAAGTTGGTTTTTTTGGTTCAGTTCCTTCCGCAATCTTCTGTTATCGTTCAAAGTTACTCGAAGTATATTATTTTTGCCTTCTAGGTCGATTTTTTGAAAACGTATCTCTTGTTTTAACGCTTTAATTTTTTTGCTACAAAACATCTACTGCGCTCCAGTCGTTATCTGAGCGTGAGTGTTTCCGTGCATAAGCTAGATCTGCTTGAAATGCTTGATAGCCCTCGTTGAATTTCTCTTGTAGATCTTCCTCGTACTGTTGCATGATTGCGTCCTGCTTAGCTTGACGTGCCTTCTTACGCTGTGCGCGTTTAAAGTCCCAGACTGCCCCTGCGAAGCCTGCTGCAAAAAATGTTCCTGCGATTGTCATGCAAGCCAAAATATCGTTATACATTTTAAATCTCCTTATTGATTCGTCTGATTGCGTTATAATATCCGCTATCCTTTGGTATCGTGTACCCCGTTAAATCTTCTACCCGGCTACCGTCTGCCATAATATTGACAATACGCGGTCGCCATTGATTTTTTAATTTCGTCATGTTATAATACCTGTAGAAATTTTTATCTCTGGTCTTTTGGGGTCCCATTCCCAAAGGGCCTTTTTTTATGCTCTGCCAGCTAGCCGGCAAGCGTACAATTCCATGATCTTGCCACGCGCTCGATCTGGATCGCTAGCTAGTAACTTAGCTTTAATCTCGTCTGAAAGCTCGTAGCAAGTAGCTTCGAAGCCCTCAATCATTTTGTCAATCAAAACGGTAATTTCCTCCTATCTTCTGCGTTGTCCGGGTATTTAAAATAAAGGTCCCGTCCGCCTTTTGTGATTCGGCTGACCAGTCCGGTTTCAAAAAGTGACTTCATCTCTGACCCTACAAGGTTCGTTGTGATGAGTGTTGCTTCTGGCTCGTCTAATAAGCTGTAAAGAAAGTCTTGCTTCCATTGAGCGTTATCAGACCGTCCGAGATCGTCCAATATCAGATAGTCAACTTTTTTTAATAGCTCCAGCCATTCGTTGCTGGTCATTCCCTCTTTACGGTTGAAAGAGTTTTGAATTTTGATAAATAAGGCTGGTAAGTTGATGAATAAAATGCTTTTAGGTTGCTTGTTCGCTCTCCAGTCAGCATTTAGCTTACTTGCTACTGCCATAGCTAGATGCGACTTACCGCGTCCAGCCTTGCCCATTATCAGAGCGTTACCTTTGCCGTCATGCAAGTAGTGAGACACCAAACGTAGAGCGTAATTTTTGGCTTCCTGGTCGATTTGATTCGTTACCGTGAAGTTTTTAAAACTCGCTTCTTTCAGTCCGCTCGGTATGATGCTGTTTTTATCAAGCACGTCATAAGTCCTGCGCAAGATTGTTGATGCGTGGGCTTGGCCTATTTTCTGATCTTCTTCACGCGCCATCTTCTCTCTTTGGCACTCTGGGCAAAAGGTTCTATTCCGTTCGTCCTGCAGTTTCACATCATCATTCAACGACCATTTGAAACATTGATGTATTTCACAAGTCTCTTGTTCGTTGATGTGATAGACAAGTGGTAGATCCATAAGCTATCCCTCCTCGTCCTCTTCCCAGGGTAATAAGTCCGTATAAGGGCTGAATACCGGGTTTTTGATAGGATAGGGACTGGCCTCTTTTTTTGTTTGTTTTGCCTGTCGCTTGCGGTCATGATCCTCGACTTGTTCCAAAGAAGTAAATCCCTCTTTCTTCCAGTTTTCTAAAATCGCTTTTAGATAGTTAAAACTGGTTGAACCTGCATCTTCAGTTTTTTCGACCGCGTACTGGATCATAGGAATTGTAAAATGATCTAACGTGATATAGTCCATTAACATTTGGGTGTGACGCTCATTGATTTTGATGTTGGAAGATTTGATAATTTGTGACAAAGATTTTTTTCCATCTTCCTTGTAGTTGATAATATCAGTATGGTTATATTCAGTCTTGATATTATCAGTCTTGATTGTGTCAATATTTTTTACTTCTTGAAGTAAAGTTTTTTTACTTCCAGAAATGTATAACCTGTTTGGTTTATTCACACCTTGTCGAAACTCTCTCAGCAATCCCATGTCAGCAAGTTCTTTTTTTGCTGATATGATTGTAGGTTTACTGCAATTCAGTTTTTCCATAAGTTGCTCGTTCGTAAAGTAAACGAATACGTCGCCTTTATCGTCAAACCATTTATTTTGAATTGACAATGTCCGTCTATCAAAGAGGAACATATAAATCTGCTTGGCTTTATCACTTAAAGCGTTGTACGGTTCTTCATAAAGCCATTGTGGCATTTGATAGAAAGCATTGTTTTTGACTTCGCTTATTTTCAACCATTCTTTCTCCTTTCTATTTTTCTCAATCTCTTTCTGCTATAATGTAAGCAGAAAGGGGGTAAGG
>OGKM01000879.1_pt1 | contig 11304 bp, 10 predicted proteins | sample 1572501 | NCBI WGS metagenome assembly OGKM01 (sample SAMEA2582154, study PRJEB24529) | metagenome | biome: Human gut stool | place: China | collected 2011
GATTAACGTTCTTGAAAACCCTGAATTCCAAAGTGGTAACTACACAGTTAACTTCATTGAAGACCATCCTGAATTATTCGAATTAAAACCAGATCGTGACCGTGGTACTAAATTGCTTCGCTACATTGCGGATACTACAATCAATGGTTACTCCGGTGCAGGCCCTCAAGAGGTACCTGATTTTGAACCAATGCAATTGCCATCTAAACTAGATGTATCTCCAGCACCTGGTACAAAACAAAAATTCGACGAATTAGGTCCAGAAGGCTTCAGTAAATGGTTGGCTGACCAAAAACAAGTATTCTTTACAGATACAACATGGCGTGATGCTCACCAATCCTTATTTGCTACACGTTTGCGTACCATCGATATGGCGCGCGTAGCTGGCGATGCCGCTAAAGGTGTACCAAATCTATTCTCCTTAGAATGTTGGGGCGGTGCAACATTTGACGTATCCTATCGCTTCTTGCACGAAGATCCATGGGAACGTTTGCGCATGTTCCGTAAAGAAGTGCCTAATACATTGCTTCAAATGTTGATTCGCGGTGCTAATGCCGTTGGTTATACATCCTATCCTGATAATGTAGTTCGTAACTTCATTCAATTGTCCGCTAAAAATGGTATCGACGTATTCCGCGTATTTGATAGCTTGAATAGCCTTGACAATATGAGGGTTGCTATCGATGAAGTTCGCAATCAAAATAAGATTGCTGAAGTTGCATTGTGCTACACAGGCGATATCCTCGATAGCAATCGTCCTAAATACAATCTTGATTACTATGTAAAAATGGCTAAAGAATTGCAAAATGCTGGTGCCAACATCATCGCTATTAAAGATATGGCTGGTTTGTTGAAACCTCAAGCTGCATACAACTTAGTATCCGCTTTGAAAGACGCTGTGACAGTACCAATTCATTTGCATTCTCATGAAGGTTCTGGCAATACGATTTACTCCTATGGCCGCGCTGTAGATGCTGGTGTAGACGTAATCGACTTAGCTTACTCTGCATTTGCAAATGGTACAAGCCAACCTAGCATGAACTCTATGTACTATGCATTGGCAGGTACAGAACGTCAACCACAAATGAACATCGACTACATGGAAGAAATGTCTCACTACTTCGGCAGCATCCGTCCTTACTACAAAGGTGTGGATAAAGCTGAAAAATATCCAAACACAGAAGTATATCAACATGAAATGCCAGGCGGTCAATACTCCAACTTGCAACAACAAGCTAAAATGGTTGGACTTGGTGATCGTTGGACAGATATTAAAAAAGTATATCACCAAGTTAATATGATGTTTGGTGATATCATCAAGGTAACACCTTCTTCTAAAGTCGTTGGTGATATGACATTGTACATGGTACAAAATAATTTGACTGAAAAAGATATCTATGAAAAAGGTGATACTCTTGATTTCCCTCAATCAGTAGTAGAATTCTTCGAAGGTCGTCTAGGTACACCATATCAAGGGTTCCCTGAAGAACTTCAAAAAATCATCTTGAAAGGTGCTCGCCCTATTACTGTTCGTCCTGGTGCTGTATTACCTCCAACTGATTTCGAACATGTTCGTAATGAATTAAATGAAATGGGTGCTAATACTACTGATGAAGATGTAAGTGCATACTGCTTGTATCCTAAAGTATTTAAAGACTACACTAAATTTACTAAAGACTTTGGTAATGTATCTGTACTAGATACACCAACATTCTTCTTTGGTATGAAACGTGGTGAAGAAATTCAAGTTACTATTGAAAAAGGTAAAACATTAATTATCAAGATGAATGGTGTATCCGATCCTGATGAAGATGGTAATCGCATTGTTCTCTTTGAATTCAATGGCCAACCACGTTCTATTAAAGTTCATGATAAACATGCTAAAACAACTGGCGTTGTTCGTCGTAAAGTTGATGAATCTAACCCTGGTGAAATCGGTGCTACATTGTCCGGTTCCGTTGTTAAGATTCTCGTTAAGAATGGTCAATCCGTAACTAAAGGTGAACCATTAATCGTAACAGAAGCTATGAAGATGGAAACAACAATTACTGCTCCTATCGATGGTATCGTTGAAGAAATTCTTGTTCGTGAAGGCAGCCGTATCGAATCTGGCGATTGCTTGTTACGTATTCAAGATGCTATTAAACGTTAATTTCATACGATTTAGCACGTAAGTGCATAAAAAAGTCCCCCATATAATACTCCTTTGTATTATATGGGGGACTTTCTAAATTTTGTGATATAACCCATTTAATATATATAAACAAAGAACGACTTAGTAATAATCCAAAAAACCAGCCACCATGGCTTGGGGGGATTAAACTAAGTCGTTCATTTATTAATAGCATACCAAATGAAAAAGATTTAGACAAGTCAGTACTATTAAGTAGCATTATATGGTTCTTTTTGTACTTTTCCTACTAAATATGGTACTATATAAGGTATAAGAAAATAGGCGTATTGTGCCTTTTTCATGATTACTGACTGATTAGAAAAGGAGTATTAGCCAATGAGATGTCCTTATTGCCAACATACAGACACGAAGGTAACAGACTCAAGAACGACAGATGAAGGAAATAGTATTCGTCGTCGTCGGGAGTGTATTAATTGTGGACGCCGCTTTACTACTTATGAAATCATCGAAGAAGTACCACTCATGGTAGCAAAGAAGAATGGTCGCCGTGAATTATTTGACCGTGGTAAATTGTTAAATGGTTTGTTGCGTTCCTGTGACAAACGAACAGTTCCTATGTCCGTTATGGAAGAAGTGGTCAATAATGTAGAGCGAGACATTCGCAATGAAGTAAATCAAGAGATTTCTACAGATCGTATTGGTGAACTTGTACTACAACAATTAAAAGATATTGACCAAGTTGCCTATGTACGTTTTGCTTCAGTATATCGCAAGTTTGATAATATTGACAGCTTTATGGCTGAACTAAAAGCATTAAAAAAATTAGATGCTAAAAAAGCAAAGAAATAGCGTGAATATATGATTGATTTACATTGTGATACGATAATGCAATTAATCGATCACCCTCATGATGGTGATTTATTTTCTAATAACTGGAAAATTGATATTGAGCGCCTTATAAAAGGGCATAGTCGATTACAGGACTTTGCATTATTTGTAGACTTAGAAGAACAAGACGATTCCTATGGTAGATATGAATCTATGCGTCAATTGTTTAATAGTCAGATAGAAAAATATGGTGATTATATCAGTCATGTGCGCTCTTATGAAGAAATTGCAGCATGTTATGAAAACCATAAAGTGGCTGCCTTATTATCCATTGAAGAGGGTGGCGTCCTAGGTGGTGATCTTGCTAAGTTAGATAAGGCTTATGCCGATGGTATTCGGCTTATCACATTAACTTGGAATTATCCTAATGAATTGGGGGAACCTAATACAGGAGATCCTCATAAGAAATTGACTAAAACAGGCGTTGCATTTGTAGAACGGATGCAAGAATTAGGCATGATTGTTGATTGTTCTCATCTTAATGATGGGGGAACAGAACAATTAGGCGATATTCTTGATGTGCCTTTTATTGCATCTCATTCTAATGCGCGAGAAGTGACAGCTCATCGTCGTAATTTGCCGGACCACTTGATTCGTCTAATTGGCGAAAAGGGTGGCGTTATTGGTTTGAACTTTGCTCAATCCTTCTTAGGGACTTCACCCATCAGTCGCATCGATGATATTGTGAAACACGGATTGTATATCATCAATAAGGGCGGTGAAGATGTAATAGCTCTAGGCACTGATTTTGATGGTATCAAGCCAAATACAGAAATTGAGGATATTTCAGATATGCATCGTTTGTATGATGCATTTAGAGGCGCCGGGCTTTCAGAAGAACAAACGGAAAAACTATTTTGGAAAAACGCGGATCGCCTACTAAAGGAGATTTTATAATGACAGATATAAATCCAATCATTGCGGATCGATTTACAGACCATCTTGATGTGTTTAGTAAAACAATGGATCAGATGGATGTTATTCAAGAAATTGCTAACCGCTGTATTGTGGCTTTGAATAGTGGCAATAAAATTTTATTCTGTGGCAATGGTGGTTCCGCTGCGGATTCTCAACATCTTGCAGCAGAACTTATTGGACGTTTTAAAAAAGAACGCCGTTCTCTTGCATCCATTGCGCTTACGACAGATACGTCTATTTTGACGGCTGTTGCTAACGATTATGACTATGATGCAGTGTTTGCGCGTCAAGTTGAAGGCTTAGGCCGTTCTGGGGATGTACTTATCGGCATTTCCACATCGGGTAATTCTAAAAATGTTGTGAAAGCCGTGGAAATGGCACGAAATACGGGAATGCACACGATTGCTTTCACCGGTGAAGGTGGCGGTAAATTGGCAGAATTATGCGATCTTACACTAGCTATTCCAAGCACTGTTACGGCGCGTATTCAAGAAATGCACATTTTAGCTGGCCATATCATTTGCGAACTTATTGAAGAAGATTATTAATCGAGATAGGGAAGAAATCACAGATTTCTTGAAAGGGGACCTATGATTACAAAAACAGTGAATGAGTTTTTGACAAATTCATTACCGAACCTAAACATTGCAGTTATCGGTGATGTTATGGTGGATCGATATGTATTTGGCGATGTGAGCCGTATTTCACCAGAGGCTCCTGTGCCGGTCAATCGCGTATCCTCTGTGAAAGAAGTGCTTGGCGGGGCAGGTAACGTAGCGTCTAACTTAGCCAATCTCGATTGCCATGTCTATTTAGGGGCCGTAGCTGGTGTCGATGACCATGGTAGAGTGCTCGATAACTTATTGGCCGCTGATCATATTGATACATCTGGTCTCATCCATGATGAAAGTCGGTCTACGATTACTAAAATGCGTATTTTAGGTGACCGTCAACAAATGATGCGCCTCGATTTTGAAACGATTACACCTATTACAGCTGCTGAAGAAGAACAATTAATCAGTTGGCTAGAAGACCTTTGTCAACGTGGATTACAAGGAATCGTAATTTCCGATTATGGAAAAGGCGTATGCACACCGACATTGTTGCAACATGTATTCAAGTTGGCGAACACTTATCAAGTACAGACCATCGTAGATCCTAAGGGCGCTGATTGGTCCAAATATGATGGTGCTACATGTATCACACCGAATGTAAAGGAATTGGGTGAATCTTTAGGTCGTGTGATTCCAAATGATGATGCATCTGTTATTGAGGCGGCTAAGGAAGTACTTAATAAGGTTAACATTAAATATATTATCGGTACTCGTTCCGCCAAGGGCATTACAGTTGTGGCTAAGGATGGTCGAACTTGGCATAATCCAGCAACACAACAGGATGTATTCGATGTGAGTGGCGCTGGTGATACGGTCGTAGCCATGATGATTTCGTGTTTAGCCAGTGGTTTATCCATGCGTTTGGCCCTACATATCGCCAATGGCGCTGCTGGTATCGTCGTATCCAAGGTGGGGACATATCCAATTCATCGCCAAGAGCTGATTGAGTTATGGCGCTCTGTGCGACAATTGACTACATCTAGTCCTTTATATACGAAAGAAGAAATGAAGGCGTTAATCGATAAATGGCAAAGCATGGACGAAACCGTTGTATTTACAAATGGTTGCTTTGATATTCTACATCGAGGACATATTACGTATTTGCAAGAGGCGGCACAACTGGGCGCTCACCTCATTATTGGACTGAACTCTGATGCATCTGTTAGACACTTAAAGGGTGAAACAAGACCTATCGTATCCGAAGAGGATAGAGCAGCCTTATTAAGTGCCTTACAATGTGTAGATGGTGTTGTCCTTTTTGAGGAGGATACACCTGCCGAATTATTAGCGTACTTACGCCCTAATATTCTTGTTAAGGGCGGCGATTATAAAAAAGAGGATATCGTTGGTAGAGAATCTGTAGATGAAGTAGAGGTACTTTCATTTAAAGAAGGATACTCCACATCGGATATCGTAAAGAAAATAGCCACGATGGCTAAGGAGGGGAAATTATGATTATTGTAACTGGTGGTGCCGGTTTTATTGGTAGTAATATTGTGAAAGCCTTAAACGAACGCGGTCGCAATGATATTTTAATCGTTGATGATTTAACAGACGGTCGTAAAATTCGCAATCTCCAAAATTTAGATTATTTAGATTACATTGACTGTGATGATTTTGATGCTGCCATTGCAGACGGCACATTCAATGTAGGTCCTATTGAAGTCATTTTCCATGAAGGCGCATGTGCAGATACGATGGAATACAATGGCAAATATATGATGAAGAACAACTACGAAGGTTCCAAAAATCTATTCCACTATTGCCAAGATCGTGCTATTCCATTTATCTATGCATCCTCTGCATCTACGTATGGCAATGGTACAAATGGCTTTGTGGAAACGCCAGAAGCAGAAGAAGCGTTAAATCCGTATGCATATTCTAAGCTATTATTTGACCGCTATGTACGTAAATTTGAAGGCGAATATACAGCACAAGTCGTAGGTTTGCGTTATTTCAATGTATTTGGTCCTAATGAAGCACATAAGGATAAAATGGCATCTCTTGTACGCCAAATGTTCTATAAAAACCAAGAAACAGGCGTTATCAATTTGTTTGAAGGCACAGATGGCTATGAAAATGGTGGCCAAACACGTGATTTCATCTATGTAAAAGACGTGGTGAATGTAAACTTCTATTTCTGGGAACATCCTGAAATTTCTGGTACATTCAACTGCGGTACAGGTCATGCACATAGCTTCAATGAATTCATGCAAGCTGTTATCGACTACAATGGTAAAGGTCGCATTGAATACATTCCGTTCCCAGAAGTGTTGATTGGTAAATACCAAAGCTTTACTGAAGCTGACACAACAAAATTATTGGCGGCTGGTTATGAGAAGGGATTCACACCATTAGCTGATGCCGTAAAAGAATATTGTGAATTATTAGATAATAACGAAGGGTATTTGCGTTAATCTGTTGTGACAGATTAATATTAATTCTTTAGATAATTGTAAAGGATGCAGTATGAGAAAGGTGTTATTCCTCGATAGAGATGGGGTTATCAACAAGGATGTTTCCTATCTCTATAAGATAGCGGATCTACAGTGGGTTGATGGTGCAAAAGAAGCATTGAAATTAGCCCATGATTCTGGTTATGAACTTATAGTCGTAACAAACCAAAGTGGTGTAGCACGAGGTTATTATAAAGAAACCGATGTACAAATCCTACATGATTATATGGGGAATGAACTGTTTAAAGCGGGTGCACCTATCTTACATTTCTATTATTGCCCACATCACAAGGATGGCACTGTAGAACGCTATGCTGTCGATTGTAATTGTCGTAAGCCAAAGCCTGGTATGATTTTGCAAGCTATCAAGGATTTTGATGTTGATGTAGAACATAGCTTTCTCATCGGTGATAGTCAACGTGATGTAGATGCTGCTGAGGCTGCAGGGGTAAAGGGATATCTATTTACAGAATCCAATTTATTAGATTTCATGAAAAAGATTTTACAGCATTAATTTTTGGATGAACCACATTTGTGTGTATTCTTCGTTCATAGAGGGGTTATTATGAAGGACTATTCCAATATACTCATCATAAAAATGAGTTCCTTAGGTGATGTCATTCACGCATTGCCAACATTATATGCATTGCGCCAAAATTTGCCGCACGCAAAAATTACCTGGGCTATACATGAACAATTTGCGAGTCTCTTGCCAGGTACCCCTTGGGTGGACGAAGTAATTGTCATCGATAAGAAACAATTAAAATCGCCGTCTTATTTATGGAATCTTCGTAAAGAACTACATAGTCGTCATTTCGATATGACCTTAGATTTACAATGTATCGCCAAAAGTGCCATTGTATCTCTATTATCGGGTTCTCCTGAGAAATATGGCTATTGGGAACTTCGCGAGGGCAGTCAATTAGTTAATAAAGCTCTAGTAGGAGCTCATAAATATGATCACGTTATTGAGCGCTATCTTGATACGGTGCGTGCACTAGGTGGTGAAGTGGATGGCGTGGAATTTCCCATGCCTCATGATCATGAAGCAGAAGGGACGATTCGCAACCGGTTATCCGAACTCGGTGTAACCGATGATTATGTTGTCGTTGTACCTGGTGCGCGATGGATTGTTAAGGAATGGCCATTGTTAAACTTTGGTGAATTATGTATTCGCCTTTGTGAAAGTGGTAAAAAGGTGGTCATTGCAGGTTCCCCTGATGATGCTGAAAAGGGTCAATTTATAGAAAACTATGTGAAGAGCGATAATCTCATTAATTTAGTTGGTCAAACGACCATGGCTGAGTTAATCGAGTTGATTCGTCACTGCCATATTTTCATCAGCGCTGATACGGGACCATTACATATTGCGAATGCATTAAAGAAACCATTAATCGCGTTGTTTGGTACAACATCACCACATAGAACGGGCCCATATGGGGGCAGTCATGTGCATCTCATTATTTCCCCTACATCGAAGGCTACTCCAGAACAGCCACTGGTAGATGATCCAGATTGCATGGCTCAAATTCCAGTAGATGCGGTATGGGATGTATATTCTGAAATGTTGAGAAAGGATTTATGATGGAACTTGATTATAAACGCATTGTCGTAACCTTTCTCATGCATTTAGGTGATGTAGTGTTAACGACTCCATTTCTAGAGGTGTTGCGTAAAGCAGCACCTCATAGTCATATCACCTATGTGATTGATGAAAAGTTACAAGATGTGATGAAATACAATCCTTATATCGATGATTTGATTACGGTCGATAAAAAAGGACGTCATAATAGCATTAAAGGGTTAAATGAAATCGCTCGTCGCATTAACGACCAAGGTCGTCCAGATATCGTTATCAACCTGCATCCTAATGAACGTACATCATACTTGGCGTGGAAAATTCACGGTAAGGTGACGACGGGGATGAGTCATTTTCTATTTAGACCATTTATGACGAAATATACCCGTCTTGATCGCAAGACACGTCACGCTGCTGATATGTACATTAATGTATTAGAACAGTTAGGTGTCACAGACGTAGCTAATCACGGATTACATATAGAAACCTGTAAGGACTGGAATGATGAGGTTTCTCGTTTTTATGAAAGTCAGGGTGTTATGCCTCGCGATAAGATTATTGGATTCAATATCGGCAGTGCAGTGCCAGAGAAACGTTGGCCTGCAGAGCGATTTGCTGATGTAGCTGATTATTTTGGCAATAAGGGTTATAAGACTGTGTTTTTTGGTGGCCCCATGGATTTAGATATGGTTAAACCTGTTGTGGCACAGATGAAGACGTCACCAATTGTGGCTACAGGTGCTTTTAAATTGGGACCTTTAGCAGCGGCCATGAAATGGTGTGACTTGCTGATTACGAATGATTCTGGACCTATGCATGTAGCCATTAGTCAGGGTGTTCCTATCGTAGCCCTTTATGGACCATCCAATCCATTTTTCTATGGTCCGTACCAAGCGAAATCTATCGTACTTGAATCGATGGACCATTATGAAATTGGTAAAAGTATGAAACAGGTTATTAAAGAAGGCAAGTACAAAGGTATTTCTGTTATTACCGAAGAACAAGTGATTAAGGCAGCTGAAACATTACTGCAGGAATCGTAAGTTATGGATTATATTATTTTTGATTTAGAGTGGAATCAACCATATAGCAACGACATTAGCTTTATGAAGCGAGCACGGATGCCGTTGACTGGTGAAATCATTCAAATCGGAGCTATTAAGCTCAACGAGAATTTAGAGATTGTGGATTCGTTCACAATGTATGTAAAACCTAAATATTTACCACATATGCATAAGCATGTGAAGGCCCTTACAGGGATAACAAATCAAGATTTGAATCGCGGTGTCCCATTTAGGGCGGCCTACAGTCATTTTCAACAATGGTGTGGCAAGGATTATATGCTTCTGTCTTGGGGCGCTGACGATATTCTTATATTGCGAGAAAATTTATTGCTCCATAAATTAAAGAGTATCGACTATGATTCTTGGGCTGATGCACAGATGATATACAGCTATCAACGATATGGCACGACACAACAGTATTCCGTTGCTCATGCGATGGAGGATTTACATATATCATTTGAAGAATTATCTGCTCATAATGCACTTCACGATGCTATATTTACGGCACATATCTGCCAAAAGCTAGATTTGCCAAAAGCATTGTTGCATTATGATTCCATACGAAAAGAGGCGCCAAATCCATTTTTATATCCACCGGGTTTGACCTTCTTTATGTACGATAACTTTCAAGAAAAGAAACGTATCGTTTATGATAGACGGGTGCGACTATCCTTTTGTCCCTATTGCCAATGTCGGTTGGAAACGACACGTCCTGAGCGGATACAAGGAGATAAGCATTTATCTATTGGTATTTGTCCGAAACACGGAGAATTTGCCATTCAGTTAAAGGTAGGAAAATATACGATTAAGTCAGGAATTACCAAGTTTTATGTAACAAAGGTATTAAGTCATAGTACTGATGAAATCGGTAAATTATATAGAGAAAAATCGGAAATTAACCGAGAGAAAGAGCGGCTTTATTATGAGCGCCGTCAAAAAGAATTATTAGAAAAATCAAAAGCATAACACACGATATGTTGTGCTATATGCTTATATAGAAAGGAATGAAATTATGGAACGTAAATATGCTTGGCATAATTATGATGAACAAACATTACAAGACGTGATGTCATTAGGTGACTCTTATCGTCAATTTTTGGATAATGGTAAAACAGAACGCGAATGTGTCATTCAATCTGTGGAAGCTGCAAAAAAAGCTGGCTATGTTGATTTAAAAGACTTGATTAAATCTAACACGCCAATTAAAGCGGGCGATAAGATTTACTATACTCATATGGATAAATCTATTGCGCTATTTAATATCGGTACCGATGATTTGGACCTCGGTATGAATATCCTTGGTGCTCATATCGATTCTCCGCGCATTGACGTAAAACAAAACCCTCAATATGAAGATAGTAACCTAGTGTTTTGGGATACACATTACTATGGTGGTATTAAAAAATACCACTGGGTAGCTATGCCACTTGCCATTCATGGGGTTGTAGTAAAAACAGATGGTACACGCATCAACATTAATATTGGTGATAAAGAATCTGATCCTGTATTCTGCATTACAGATTTATTGCCTCACTTAGGACAAGAACAAATGCAAAAGAATGCAGCCAAGGTGATAGAAGGTGAGGCTCTAGATCTTCTCATCGGTAGCCGTCCTGTTAAAGATGAAGAAAAAGAAGGGGTTACTAAATTT
>OGKM01000881.1_pt1 | contig 11292 bp, 9 predicted proteins | sample 1572501 | NCBI WGS metagenome assembly OGKM01 (sample SAMEA2582154, study PRJEB24529) | metagenome | biome: Human gut stool | place: China | collected 2011
ATTTTCCAACGCTGGTTGATGCTTTGGACTACGCCGCTCTGAGTAGCGCCGGAATGAATTTTTATGACAGACGTTGCCAACTTGAAGATCAACTGGAATATCAGACGTTAAAAGCGCGTGCCGAAGCTGGTGCGAAAAGGTTGTTATCGCTGAACCTGAAAAAAGGCGATCGCGTGGCGCTGATTGCCGAAACGAGTAGCGGGTTTGTAGAGGCTTTTTTTGCCTGCCAGTATGCCGGCTTAGTCGCCGTCCCGTTGGCGATTCCAATGGGCGTAGGTCAGCGGGATTCCTGGAGCGCCAAACTGCAGGGTTTACTGGCAAGTTGCCAGCCCGCAGCCATTATCACTGGTGATGAGTGGTTGCCACTGGTCAATGCCGCGACGCATAACAACAACCCCGAATTACATGTTTTAAGCCACGCCTGGTTTAAGGCATTACCGGAAGCCGATGTTGTGCTCCAGCGTCCAGTTCCAAACGATATCGCCTACCTCCAGTACACCTCCGGCAGCACCCGTTTTCCCCGTGGCGTCATTATCACCCATCACGAAGTGATGGCTAATCTACGTGCTATAAGCCACGATGGGATTAAATTACGCCCTGGCGACCGCTGCGTCTCCTGGCTGCCTTTCTACCATGATATGGGACTGGTCGGCTTTCTCCTGACCCCCGTCGCCACGCAGCTTTCAGTAGATTATTTGCGCACTCAGGATTTTGCCATGCGTCCTCTGCAATGGCTTAAATTGATCAGTAAAAATCGTGGCACCGTTTCCGTTGCACCGCCGTTTGGCTATGAATTGTGCCAGCGCCGCGTGAATGAAAAAGATCTCGCTGAACTGGATCTTTCCTGCTGGCGCGTCGCTGGTATTGGCGCAGAACCCATATCCGCAGAACAACTCCATCAATTCGCTGAATGTTTCCGTCAGGTTAACTTTGACGATAAAACTTTCATGCCGTGCTACGGACTGGCAGAAAATGCGCTGGCTGTCAGCTTCTCTGATGAAGCCTGCGGGGTTGTGGTTAACGAAGTGGATCGCGACATCCTCGAATACCAGGGTAAAGCCGTCGCGCCGGGTGCTGAAACACGCGCCGTATCGACTTTCGTCAACTGCGGTAAAGCGTTGCCGGAACATGGCATTGAAATCCGCAATGAAGCAGATATACCTGTCGCGGAACGTGTGGTAGGCCATATTTGCATCTCCGGCCCCAGCCTGATGAGCGGGTACTTTGGCGACCAGGTTTCGCAAGACGAGATTGGCGCGACGGGCTGGTTAGACACCGGCGACCTTGGTTATCTGCTGGACGGTTATCTGTATGTCACCGGACGCATTAAAGATCTGATTATTATTCGTGGCCGTAATATCTGGCCGCAGGATATTGAATACATTGCGGAACAGGAGCCGGAAATTCATTCTGGCGATGCGATTGCTTTTGTTACCGCCCAGGAAAAAATCATTTTGCAGATCCAGTGTCGGATCAGCGACGAAGAACGTCGCGGGCAGCTTATCCACGCGCTGGCAGCTCGGATCCAAAGCGAATTTGGCGTTACCGCGGATATCGATCTGTTGCCGCCCCACAGTATTCCCCGAACATCCTCCGGCAAGCCTGCCCGTGCGGAAGCGAAAAAACGTTATCAGAAGGCTTATGCTGCCAGTCTTCATGTGCAGGAATCCCTGGCATGAATCAAACTGTCGCGGTGACGGGCGCTACCGGGTTTATCGGTAAATATATTATTGATAACCTGCTCGCCCGCGGCTTTCATGTTCGCGCATTGACGCGTACTGCCCGCGCTCACGTCAATGATAATCTCACTTGGGTGCGCGGTTCGCTGGAAGATACACATTCGCTTAGCGAACTGGTTGCCGGAGCCAGCGCGGTGGTCCATTGCGCCGGGCAAGTGCGCGGGCACAAAGAAGAGATTTTTACCCGCTGCAACGTTGACGGCAGCCTGCGCCTGATGCAAGCGGCAAAAGAGAGCGGCTTTTGCCAACGTTTTCTGTTTATCTCTTCGCTGGCGGCGCGCCATCCCGAACTCTCCTGGTACGCAAATTCCAAACACGTCGCTGAACAACGGCTGACTGCAATGGCTGACGAAATTACGTTGGGCGTTTTTCGCCCGACAGCCGTGTATGGTCCCGGCGATAAAGAGTTAAAACCGCTGTTTGACTGGATGCTGCGCGGTCTGCTGCCACGACTTGGCACGCCAGAGACACAGCTCTCTTTTCTTCACGTCACCGATTTTGCGCAAGCAGTGAGTCAGTGGTTAAGCGCCGAAACTGTACAGACGCAAACCTATGAATTATGCGATGGCGTCGCCGGAGGCTATGACTGGCAACGTGTCCAACAGCTTGTTGCCGATGTCCGCTGTGGTTCCGTGCGGATGGTCGGTATTCCTCAGCCGCTACTCACCTGCCTTGCGGATATCAGTACCGCGTTGAACCGTCTGGCGGGTAAAGAACCGATGCTGACTCGTTCGAAAATCCGTGAATTAACCCATGCCGACTGGTCGGCAAGTAATAACCGTATTTCTGAAGATATTAATTGGTTTCCCGGGATTAGCCTGGAACACGCATTACGCAACGGGCTATTTTGATTGTCTTGTTTAAAGGTGTGTTAAAGTTTCTATGGCAAATCGTGAAATAGTAATGGATTACATCCTTTCCTGTTTACAGGATTTGGTCGAAAACGGTGTGGAAATTAAGCCCGACAGCGATCTCGTCAACGATCTTGGCCTGGAGTCGATCAAAGTGATGGATCTCTTAATGATGCTGGAAGACAGATTCGATATTTCCATTCCTATTAATATTCTGCTGGATGTCAAAACCCCTGCGCAATTAATGGAAACTCTACTTCCATGGCTGGAGAATAACTAATGGGGCTATACGATAAATATGCGCGCCTTGCTGGCGAGCGCCTGCAATTTAGTGACAACGGGTTAACACCATTTGGCACCTGTATTGATGAAGTGTATTCCGCCACCGAAGGCCGGATCGGCAATAAAAAAGTGATTCTGGCCGGGACCAATAATTATCTCGGTTTAACCTTTAATCATGATGCTATCCGCGAAGGTCAGGCAGCGTTAGCGGCCCAAGGCACCGGCACCACCGGTTCTCGTATGGCAAACGGCAGTTATGCGCCGCATCTGGCGTTAGAGAAAGAGATTGCCGAGTTTTTCAATCGCCCTACCGCTATCGTTTTTTCAACCGGTTATACCGCTAATTTAGGCGTCATCAGCACACTTGCCGACCATAACGCCGTGGTGTTACTGGATGCCGACAGCCACGCCAGTATTTATGACGCCTGTTCTCTCGGCGGCGCGGAGATTATTCGTTTCCGCCATAATGACGTCAACGATCTGGAACGGCGCATGGTCCGCCTCGGTGAACGGGCGAAAGAGGCGATTATTATCGTTGAAGGCATCTACAGTATGCTCGGTGACGTTGCGCCGCTGGCAGAAATTGTTGATATCAAACGTCGTCTCGGCGGATATTTAACTGTCGATGAAGCACATTCGTTTGGCGTGTTAGGCGCTACGGGGCGCGGACTGGCCGAAGCTGTCGGCGTTGAAGACGACGTGGATATTATCGTTGGCACCTTCAGTAAAAGTCTGGCCTCGATTGGCGGTTTTGCTGTCGGTTCGGAAGCGATGGAAGTGCTGCGCTACGGCAGCCGCCCGTATATTTTTACCGCCTCTCCTTCTCCGTCCTGCATTGCGACCGTGCGCTCGTCGTTAAGAACCATTGCCTCACAACCAGAGCTGCGCCAAAAGCTGATGGATAACGCCAACCATCTGTATGATGGTCTGCAAAAACTGGGTTACGAGTTAAGTTCACCTATTAGCCCGGTAGTGCCAGTAATAATACGCATCTGGCGCAAGCTTATTTCGCTGGGCGTTTATGTGAATCTTATCCTGCCACCTGCCGCGCCTGCTGGCATCACGCTGCTGCGCTGTAGCGTAAACGCTGCCCACAGTCGTGAGCAAATCGATGCCATCATTCAGGCATTTGCTACTCAGAAGCAGTAATGTGAACCCGCCGTGGTGTTGCGCCACGGCGGGTTTAATGTTGTCTGTCATACCAATACACCAGGCTCAACGCCACCAGCACAAACGCTACCGGTAAACCGAGCGCGGTAACAGGTGCGCTCAACGCAAATAGCAATCCCAGATTGACCATGATTTGATAGCTGATCCAGGTGAGTAAACCAACGATGACGCCTACAGCGAGACGGCTACCCATCCCTGGCGAGCGCGGGACACTAAAGGTAAACGGCACAGCCAGCAAAATCATCGCCAGAGTCAAGATCGGTTGCCCCAGTTTTTCCCACAGTGCAAGGTGGTATTCGCTGCTGGGTTGCCCGGTATCCTGCAAATAATGGATGTAATGATTAAGCTGACGGACAGAAAAAGTATTCCCCGGCATCGATAACTCTTCAAGATTCATACTGGTGAAGGCCGATTGCCAGGCAAGATTATCTAATGTTTCCAGCGTTTCTTTGCCATTCAACCATTTTTTATAATTCACACCATGCAGGATCCACGTTTTATCGTCTTCAATGGTGGCACTGCGCGCATAAATGTAGGATTCGAGCGAGAGATCGTCGCGGTAATGAAAAATCTCCACGCCCACCGGCTGGCCCTGCTCGTTCAGCGATTTCACCGTCACAAATTCATTACCGCGCCTGGCCCAAAGCATATTGCCGATAATGTCATTGTCCTCCCCCAACGCGGTGGCAGTCGATTTGATTTGCAGCGCCTGTTGCTGCAATGGTGACGCCACCCACTCATCAATCGCGCCTAACGAAACAGTCCACAGTATCCCTGCAACCAGCGCCACCAGTGCAATGCGGAAGATAGAAAACCCCGTGCTGCGAATGGCGGTAAGCTCACTGTTTTTCGATAACTGCCCGAGACCAACAATCCCCCCCAATAACGCGATAAACGGCGAAAGTTCGACCAGTGTGCGCGGTAAGGTCATCAGCACCACCAGCACTGCCTGAGTCCAGCGATAACCGCCCGGACTGACATCATCCAGTTCGTTAATCAGGTTGAAGGTGGTAAAAAGCGGCAGCAATAGCCCTGCGGCGGCGGCAAAACCGAGAAAGAGGTGACGGATTAAATAGCGACTGAAAACATTCATCGGGGAAATTTCTGCAGCAAGGAGAAGTCGCGTGCGACCAGCATCAACAGGCCCATTAGCATGAGTCCGGGCACTAACCACAAACCAGGAATGAGGGGAATCGCGCCGTTAGCCACCAGCGTACGACAGACGTCGCCGCCATAAAAAATGGCAACAAACAGCAACGTCAGTGGCAGTAGCGTTGAAAATCGCCCCTGCCGCGGTTTTACCCGACTTAATGAAATGGCCAGCAGCGCCATCAACAATGCTGTCAGGCCACGGCTTTGTCGCCATTGCAGTTCGGCATGATCGGCTGGAAAGACGGAGCGTGCCAGCTCCGTGACCGATTTTGCTTTGCGTTTGACGTTAGGGCTTTGATCCAGCGGATTGAGATGCAATTGCAGATTACGGTAGATCTGTTCGTTGTCGTCACGCCCCTGATGATCGAGAAGATAGGCGGTACCGTTATGCAACATAACGGTCGGTTTCTCGGGTGATGGGTCAACCACATCAACCGAACGGGCGCGGAAAATGCGGGTTCGATTGGCAGTAGAAGTATAAATCAGCGCGTCAGTCAGGCGATTATTATCCTGATCAACCGTCTGCGAAAGGATCATTCGTCCGTTATCGTTAGTGTTAAATTTCTTTGCCCGCAACTGACGAACATCCAGCTCCGACTGCGATTGTTGCTCCAGTTGATAAATCTGCGCATAAGCCCAGGGACGACCATACATCGACAGAAGGGTGACAAAAATACTTAGCGGTATCGCCAGATAAAGGACGGCTTTGTACAAACGTCCCGGACTGCCCCCCGCCGCGGAGATAGCGGTAATTTCCGAGTCGGTATACATTTGCCCTAGCGTCACGCCAACTGACGCATACAGTCCAACAGGTAACAGCATCTCCAGTGCAATCAGCACTTTGTAGAAAACGATATCCAGCACAACATCAAGAGCTAATGTCCCATTTGCCGCTTCGGTCAGATAACGCTGTGCGGAGTAGCTGGCGAAAATAAAGATCAGAAAACCGACGATAATCAGCACCAGACGGCGCGTACCACGCATGATGTAGTGTTCAACCAGCTTCATCTCGCTAACGCCCTCAATCCTTTGAATTTTTTATTCATTGATCAGTTTCTGCGCCAGCGCAATGACATGATCTACCTCTTCCGGTGTCAGGCTGCCGTCCTTTGCCCACTGAATTCGCCCGGCTTTATTCAATACCAGAATGGTTGAACTCTGCTCCGGCAATTGCCAGGCAACGCGTCCCAGACCATTGCCGTCAATAACGAATTGCGCCCACGGATAGCGGCGTTTATTTTTTTCGATTTTGCCAACGACAAAATAGCCAGTACCAAAGATGGCATCATCGGTGTTCACAATAGTGGTGGGCTGAAAACGATCCTGCGAAAAGTTTGCCGCTTCAACCGCTTTAATTAACAGTGAGTTCTTTTTCTTCGCAGACTTACGTCCGGCGATATACTGAATAATGCGGACTTTTCCCGTCAATTGTGTGCTGTTCCACTTTTGGTAGTGAATTTCGTCGTCGCTATTCAGAAGCAGCTCGACGCCTTCCTGGATATAAACAGGAGTAACCGTTTTGCCAGTGACGAAATTGTGTGCCGCCGCGCCTGGCGCTAAGAGTGCGATGATCAGAGCGACAATCCAACGAGATGGCATTATTGCTCCGGATAGAGTGGGAAACGCGAAATAAGCAGTTCTAAACGCTGGCGAATATCGCTATCCAGCGCCACCGGTGCATCATATGACCGACGGTTATCCATATCATCCGCCACCATGTCGTCGTGCTTATCCCCCATCAGACCATTAATGGCGGCGAGAAAACGGGAAATCAGTAACGCCTCTTTATTTTCAGGATCAAGCGATCTTAAGGTGTCGTAATAAGAAACCTGCTGGCTGATGATTTTTCGCACATCATGAAATTCCCTGCCAGTTAGTTGCGGTTTAGCAATAATCTCTTTCAGGATGTACATTTGCTTCTGGCGGTAGGCGATAAAACCGTTCACGGTTTCTAACTGGCCATGGCGCAATGAATAGTTCACCAGCCACCAGACAGGGGAGCTCAAATAAACACGTAACAGGTTACCGTAAAACGACACAATATTTTTCTTACCGTTACGAAAGCCATCCTGAAAATGCCCAAGAAAAACGGTCGTTTTGCCGAATAAAAATCCGGCCTGATGCTTCTTTAAATACAGCCGTTGCGCAAAACGCAGATGCTTGTAGCGCGCTCGCATGTATTTAAACTGTTTGCGCTCGTCTGTCGTCAGCTCATCGCCTTTCGCCTGTTTGCGGATTAAACGCAGTAACTCCTGACGATTAACACCATCCAGCCAGAATTTCAGGCATAACGCGTAATTATCATGGATGATTTCGGTGGTACAACTTAGTGCGATAGTCGGCGGCAAACTGACCTGTGCATCAACAACATCATCTTCTTCAATCGCAACAAATAGACGCTCGCTCGCCTCAAGCGGGAAATATTTTCTCATCATCAGGATTTCTCTCCGGTTGAGTTATAAAGCAAGGAATGGCGCTGAAAAAATGCCTTTAAGGTCGGAATTAGCGAGAGCACCACATCCAGACATTGCCCACCGAAGTAAGCAAATGCAGCCCCCAGCACGCCAAACAGATGACAGAACATGAACAGCAATACGATGTAGCCGATTGAGGCGATGGTTTGCGCCACGAGAAAAGCGCGCTGTTTTCCCGCCATCAATAGCAATGACTCCTGTGGGAAGCCCAGCATCGAAATCACAATTGCGCCCAGCATCACCTGAATCAGGTCATACGCTTCGAGATACTTAACGCCAAACACCAGCGAAATGAGCGGCTTGCCGACGATCAACACCGCGAGCGCCACCAGAATACCGATTCCGCCCGCCAGTAAACCGGACTTCACGCCTAACAACCACGGTCTGGTGGTGCGTGGATCTAAACGCATCACCTCTGGATAAAAACTTTTGCCCAGTAAACCCGCTGGCGTTCCGGCGGCATCGAAGAATGTCATGGCGATTTTAAATAACCCGGCGGCAGCGGGTCCTAACACGATCCCCACCAACACTGTGCTGCACGAGTTACGCGCCGACCAGATGGAGTGGGCAATGTTGGTTGACCAGACAAAACTCCACGCGCCTTTAATGTGTCGGGCAGACTCAAACAGATTCAATTTGAAGGCGTTATGGATATTTCTGCGGCGTAATTCGCGCGCGGCAAACCACCAGTACATGGTGCCGCCAACCAGATTCGACACGTACCAGGCAATAACAAAACCCGCAAAACCAAAGTCAAAATACCAGGCTACGACGCTCCCCGCTGCGCGCAGAAAAGGTTTCGTCGCCTGCTGTACAGCAATCAAATCAAAGCGATCTACCGCACGCAGAATGCCGGTCGGCGTGGAGGAAGCCATTGAAGGAATGAGCGTGCAATAGAGCGCCGCCAGCCAAAAGCTTTGGTCATCCAGACCTAATGAATGGGAAAGGAATGGCAGTAAGGCAATGCCGCCGACAATCGCCACCGCGCCGCTGACGATATCCAGCGAGAAGGAAAATGAGACAACATTGCGAAATTGCTGCGGATCATTGTTGGTCAAAGCTGGCGTTCCGTACTGAACTACCAGCTGCCATGTCTGAAACTTAATAAAATCGCTGATCGACTTGGCGTACGATTGCACAATTACCAGTACGCCAAACATGGCGGGCGTCATCCCTTTACCGGCACACGAGAGCGCCAACAGCCCCAGCAAAGCGCTCACAACATTACTGGAGCCTAACTAGGCGCTATTGCGAATAATGGTGCGAAACGCGCCATCTGCAAACCAATGTTTGATGTTAAAAACCGCCAATTCAGCCTGACCTTATCGTTGATAGTAAAAAGTATCCCGCCAGCCTTAAGTTAAACTTCGGCGGTCAGAAACGATGGCAACCAGAGAAACCGCCTTCTGTGCCTGTTCCAGCACCTCGCTGTAAGGCGCTCTGGAATCAATCTCAAGAATTTTTGTGCCGTTATAGCCAATCGTCGACATAACACCGATTTTGTCCTGCAGCTCGGCATAGTCATGGTCAGGCTTGCGGGAGATGGCAGTATCAATATCAATCCCCAAGCGAATGATTAATTCAGGACGGTATTGCGCCATTTTTTGGTATAAACGCCGTTCACGCTGCGCCAGAAACCTGCTGATTTTCCCGGTCGCACGTTCGACGCCAATCCCCGGTCCGTCATAATAAAAGCCCGAAATTTCAGCCTGCGGGAAGCGATCGCTGACCACCAGAACGCCACTTTGCGCCAGTCGCTGAACCTTGCGCAGATTCGCCATTCTTCGCAGCGAGAAGCAGTACATAATCACCGCCGCCCATAGCGCCGGAGATTTGGTTTTCATGCTTTGGGTTTTCGAGGATTTGGCCGCCAGTCGCCGTTCGAGCCAGACACCAACCAACGGCAATCGTTTGATTTTGTCGCCGTCTTCGCCGGAGAGCAGCCCCAGATAGCGCCGCTCGGTTTGCCAGTGTTGTTGCAGCGATTTCACCAGGTCATTTGTCAGTGTGGATTTACCGGTGCCATCACACCCGACCACCGCAATCAGCCCCGGAATGTAGTTGGGCTGCGGCGCGGTTGTACTCTTAACAGTTTGTGTTTGTAGTGCATCCATTCGTTTAATCATCCCCTATCCATTTTGGTGATCAGGAAAGCGCGGCGTGAATTGCGCGTAGTGACGCTTGCAGAATTTCATCGGCTGGTTGCCGACCATCCAGTTCAAGGATCCTGGCGCCATTGAATGTCAGTTGCGGCGTAACGGCGATTTTTTCCTGTAACGCTGCCAGTTGGTGGTCAGGTTTACGCGCAAACGCGGTTTGTTCATCAATGCCAAGACGAATCAACAATACAGGCAAATAAGACGCCATCCATTGGTACAGCTTCAGCTCACGCTGCCTTAACATTTTTATCCAACCGTTACCGCCCGTGGTTTTTGCCAATTGCGGGCCATCAAAGCGGAAACCCGGCACTTCAACCTGCGGGTAGCGGTCGGTGATGAGCAGATAGCCTTGCTGGTTTTTACACAACATTTTGCGAAACTTGTACGCCCGCCAGCAGGAAAGCAGATAGATAACCAGCGCAGTAATATTGCCAGGCGGTGTTGAGGGCTTTTCGTGCACATGTGCCGCTTTACTTCGCAAATAACGCCCAAAAGGTGCGCCAATAACAGGTAGCTGTGAAATCCATTCGCCAATTCGCCCGGACGATTGCCCGAGATAAATGTGTTCTGTTGGCATTCTTGATGCCAGTTCATTTACCAGGCTTGCCGTGAGGGTCGATTTACCTGAACCATCACATCCTACAATGGCAATAACACGCACTGGCGTGGAATTAATTATTGACATATTACGTTGATTCACGAAAAACCCGGCAGCAAATAATGTATTGAATATTACGTGGTCCGTGCTCAGAATATCCGTTCAACCTTATTGTGACAATGGTTAATTGTGACATTGACCTGAATTACGCTTTCATCAAAAACATATTAACCAAATAAATATTTTGGATGGATATTTAAATTTAAGGATATATTCATGCAGTCAATAATACCTCCATTAATTGCCGTTATTGGTAGCGATGGTTCAGGCAAGTCAACGGTGTGTGAACATCTTATTACCGTTGTCGAAAAATATGGTGCTGCCGAAAGGGTTCATTTAGGAAAACAGGCCGGAAATGTCGGTCGTGCAGTGACAAAATTACCGTTGATGGGAAAATCCTTACATAAAACAATTGAACGAAATCAGGTAAAAACAGCAAAAAAATTGCCTGGACCAGTTCCGGCGCTGGTAATTACAGCGTTTGTCGCCCGTCGCTTACTGCGCTTTCGTCATATGCTTGCCTGTCGTCGTCGCGGGTTAATTGTTTTAACCGACCGTTATCCGCAGGACCAGATTCCTGGCGCTTATGATGGTACGGTGTTTCCGCCTAACGTTGAAGGTGGTCGTTTTGTCTCATGGCTGGCAAGTCAGGAACGTAAAGCATTTCACTGGATGGCGAGCCACAAGCCCGATCTGGTCATCAAACTCAATGTTGACCTTGAAGTTGCCTGCGCGCGTAAACCCGACCATAAACGGGAATCGCTGGCGAGGAAGATTGCCATAACGCCACAGTTAACCTTTGGTGGT
>OGKM01000887.1_pt1 | contig 11220 bp, 6 predicted proteins | sample 1572501 | NCBI WGS metagenome assembly OGKM01 (sample SAMEA2582154, study PRJEB24529) | metagenome | biome: Human gut stool | place: China | collected 2011
TCCCTTGGATCTTGATATCCATTTGAAGGGCTGTAATCCCGTCACGAGTTCCAGCAACCTTGAAGTCCATATCTCCAAAGTGGTCTTCCAAACCTTGGATATCTGTCAATACGGTGTAGTTGTTTCCATCTGAGATGAGACCCATGGCAATACCAGCTACTGGGGCCTTGATTGGCACACCACCAGCCATAAGGGCAAGTGTTCCCGCACAGATAGATGCTTGAGATGAAGAACCATTTGATTCCAATACTTCTGCTACCAAACGGATGGCATATGGGAATTCTTCCAAGCTTGGCAATACTTGAGCAAGGGCACGCTCACCAAGAGCACCGTGACCAATTTCACGACGACCAGGCGCACCGTAACGACCTGTTTCCCCTACAGAGTATTGTGGGAAGTTGTAGTGGTGCATAAAGCGTTTCTTATACTCAGGATCCAAACCATCGATGATTTGCGTTTCACCCATTGGTGCCAAGGTCAAGACAGAAAGGGCTTGCGTTTGTCCACGCGTAAAGAGACCTGAACCGTGCACACGAGGAAGATAGTCAACTTGTGCATCCAAAGGACGGATTTCATCGACCTTACGACCATCCGGACGAACCTTGTCTTCTGTGATCAAACGGCGCACTTCTGCGTGTTCCATTTGTTCCAAGATTTCAGCCACGTCCCGCATGATGCGATCAAACTCTTCGTGGTCTGCATATTTTTCTTCGTAAACTGCTGTGACTTGGTCTTTGACTGCTTGAGTCGCAGCTTCACGAGCCAATTTTTCTTCTACTTGAACCGCTTTTTGAAGGTCGCTGTTGTAGGCTGCGATGATTTCAGCCTGCAAGTCAGCATCTACATGAAGCAATTCAACTTCTGCTTTTTCTTTCCCAACTGCCGCAACGATTTCTTCTTGGAAGGCAATCAATTCTTTAACGGCTTCGTGCCCTTTGAGAAGAGCTTCCAACATGATTTCTTCTGACAATTCTTTGGCACCAGACTCTACCATGTTGATAGCGTGTTTAGTACCAGCTACTGTCAATTCAAGAAGAGAGCGCTCTGCTTGTTCTTGCGTTGGGTTGATGATGATTTCCCCGTCCACATAGCCTACTTGTACCCCAGCGATTGGTCCGTCAAACGGAATATCTGAGATAGAAAGAGCCAATGATGAACCAAACATGGCTGCCATTGGGGCAGATGCATTTTCATCGTAAGAAAGGACTGTGTTGATGACTTGCACTTCATTACGGAAACCTTCCGCAAACATAGGACGGATCGGACGGTCAATCAAACGCGCTGTCAAGGTCGCATCTGTAGAAGGACGACCTTCCCGTTTCATAAAGCCACCAGGAAATTTCCCAGCCGCATACATTTTTTCTTCGTAGTTGACTTGAAGTGGGAAGAAATCCCCAGTTGCCATTTTCTTAGACATGACAGCTGCCGTCAAGACAGTTGACTCACCATAACGCACGACAACAGCGCCATTTGCTTGCTTCGCAACCTGACCAGTCTCTACGATTAACTCACGACCCGCAAAAGTCGTTTGAAACACTTGTTTTGTCATTGTAATCCCCTTTGGATTGATAAAATTATACGACTTGCCTACAAAGATCAAGATACTAAGCCGTTAAGCAACTCAAAGGAAAATAGGAAATCGAACGACGGAGCAAACGCTCCTAGGTAGATTTATCTTTTTCCACAGAGTTGTAGGCGGGTTCAATTCTCAAGATACTAAGGCCGCAAAAAGCAAAGTAAAAATAGGAAACTGGCGAAGTCTTCGATGAAGACAAGACAGTTTATCTTTTTTACACAGCTTTTCGGCTGGGTTCAATTACTCAAGATATTTTGGACGGTTCGGCTTGCCGAACATTTCTGTAGAAAAATAGGAAGGTGACGCCGCACTCGATGAGTGCTAGGAAGCTTATCTTTTTTCCTAAGAAATGAGGCCAAAATTCAGTTACTCAAGATACCAAGGCCACCCAACTCAACGAGATATGGATTGCAACAGCCTTACTGTATGTTATATCCTCATCTTTGTATCCAAGCACGTATACCTTTTATTTTAACATATTCAAGCCCAAAAGAAAAAGGCTTTGAGGGCCTTTTTCTTTGATTCTTCAGCAAGTTCTATATAAAAATTTTAGAGCTAGATATAGCTTTTGATTATTTTTACGATTTCACGAATTCAGTGCTGTCGACATAAAAGCGTGTTTTGTGGGTTCCACCCTTGTAGTTCTTGTTGTTGCGTTTCAAGACAAAACGTCTGTAGGGTTCAGAAGTCCCTTGGATCGATGTGGTCACTTCAACTGAATCTTCATTGATCACCCATTCATCTGGTGAAGGAATTTCCATCGGTGGCATCGCTCCGCCACGACCACCAGCTACAATTTCGTAGAAGGCCTTGTCTTTTGTCGAATAGATCCAGCCGTCTTTCTTTTCATTTGTTAGTTGGATCAGCTGGTCTTGTGAAAGGCTGCGAATAGAGTCCGATGTCTCTTCTGCATTCAATTTATCAATGATATCTTGTAAATTATAAGTTCCCGGCGTGTAGGTATTGTAGTAATCAATGAACATGTCTTGCGAGTAGCCTTCAACTGCACTGTGATCGTTGTTCAACTCCAGCAAACGAGTCGGTTGCACCTGAAGTGAATAGGTCAAAGACGCACTGTTTTCAATGATCGAATAGATATCCGCTTGGTCCGCTTTTGACAAGGTCCCAATGGCTTCTTTATCATTTTTATCTGACTTAGTTTCCTCTGTTTGCTCTTTTTCTCGGGCCTTGTCAGATGATTTTTTGACTGATGAAGACTCTACTGGACTGTGCTTACGCTCATAGCGTTTTGGGGCGCAAGCTGCTAGGGAAAGCAAGAGAACTGTAGCTAGTAAATATGTTCCAATTTTTTTCATGTTTGTCTCCTTATTTTCTTAGTCCACACGGTAGAAGAAGTCACTCTCTTCCCACCATGCTGATTGACCTGCCCAAATACGATCTTTCCCACTATCAGAAGGATCTGCTTTCTGTTCAACATAAACAGGAAGAGTAACTCCTGCCGGAATAAATCTGATAATCGCACCACCAACCTTATGCTTAGGATTACTGAAACCTCCACTAAGATGATTATCCGTCGGTTGAATTCGATTGACCAGCATATTTTCACCATTCAAGAAAACCTGATCTGCTGATCCATTCCCATCAAATACCAGTGTCCAACCCTTCCCATTTTTCCAGGTTCCTGCAATACTTGAAAAATCACCGTTCTGAATTTCTTGAATATTCATTCCACTGCTTTTCTTACTTGAGCTTGCTGATTTAGAACCATCCACGCGCGTTGTGAAGTCAAGGGCGATCCAGCCTTGTCCAGATTCAAGCTTGGCCCAAGTATGACCATCCGCATCCACTGTTTCCGTAATGGTGTGAATGCCTTTTGCGATCATCCCTGCAGAGGGAGCTGAAGTAGACGGTTCTTTTCGAATACGAAGATCGGCTACGCTAACTTGTACTTGGAAACTTTCCGATTTTTTCTCTTCTGCTTTAGCTGTTGATTTGGAGTCTCCTGAATCCTCAAATGTTTTCCAGTCTAGCTTACTGAGGTCCAACTGCTTGGCTGAAATCCCAAGAGCCTGCTCTGCTGTTTGGTCCCCACCAATTTGAATGGTTGCTTTCTTTTCTTCCTTGGCTTCCCCTTTTCCTAGCGAATAAAGGGTCAATTCCATTTCTGGATTAATGGATTGCCAAGTGGCATATACGATTTGACCATTGTCAAAAAGGTCTAGGCTGGAGCGATAACCACCCACCGCAGCTGTATAAGCTGTATGGAGTAATTCAGCTTTTTGACCCTTGAGGTAATAGACGGCAGAAACATATTGTTTGTTTCCAGTGTATTGATTGGACACCAAGAGCTCATCCACACCATCTTTGTTCAAGTCTGTAAAAGCATACTGAAAGGTTACCGGAGTTCCCAAGCGCTCCAAAGCATCTAGATAGATGCTTTCTTCTGAACCGGCTGGCAATTTACCTAATTCCGCAAACAGGCCTGTTTTATCGTCATTTTTAAGAGCTGTATCATACTTAGCATACCGCTCCAAAACCTCTTGATAATACTTCTGACCTGTATCCTTCTTTTCTTTTTTAACCGATGATGACGTTGCCGTTTTTGGTTTACTTTGGCGTTCATAACGTTTGGGCGTACAAGCCACTAGAGCTAGAACGGACGCACCCGCCAGTAGTGAAATCATAACCTTTTTCATAAAAATTTCCCCATTCGACTTACTTTTTTCTTAAAATTATATCATTTTAGGCTGGGTTTCCCCAGCCTAAATAGAATTTTTATTTTGATTCGCGTTTGCGTTTCAATCCAACAAAACCTAGAGCTGCCATTGCTAGCCCCATAAGTCCAAGTACACTTGTAGTTTCACCAGTAGATGGCAATTCCTTCGTATTTGCTTGTTCTTCTTGAGCTGCAACTGGTGTGTTTGCACCAGGAGTTCCTGTTACGATTGGGACGATTGTCTTCATCACTTTGTTTTGAGTGGATTCATGACGAACTGGTTCGTTGCGACGAGTTTCTTCTTCGTGTTTGATACGTTCTTGTTCGAGACGAATTGCTTCTTCCAATTGTTTTGCTTTAACAAGTTTTTGATAAGCTTCGAAGACACGAGTGTAATCTTCTTGAGCCACTTTCGCTTTTACTTTCAAAGCTTCAAGTTTTGCGATTTCAGTTTCAAGAATCGCTTTTACTTCAGCTGTTTTAGCTTTAGCCTCAGTCAATTCTTTTTCAGCTTCAGCAAGTTTTGTAGGAGCATTCTTGAGCAATTCAAGATAATCTTTTGCGTCTTGTACGGCTTGTTCTGCTGATTTGACAGCTTGTTTAGCACGTTCAACTTTAGCTTTAGCTTCAGTTATTGCAAGACCTTTTGCTTTCAAATCGTTTTCAGCGTCGATTGCTGTTTTAAGAGCAAGTTTAAGATCTTCTTCTTGAGCAACCAATTTAGCTTTAGCGTCTTTTAATTCAGATTCGCGTTGTGCACGAACTTGTTGCAAGTTTGCAAGATTTGATTTAGCTGTTGCAAGTTCATCTTTAGCTGTTTCAAGAGCTTTTGCAGTTTCAACTACTTTAGCTTGAGCTGCTGGAGTTTGTTCTTTGACCGCAAGCGCGTCATCGTATGCTTTTTGAGATTTAGCGATAGCATTTTGAGCCGCGTTCAATGCAGTTTGAGCATCAACTTGAGCTGATTTCGCAGAAGCAAGGTCGTTTTCAGCAGATGTAACAGCTTGGTCAGCAGTTGCTTTCTTAGCTTTAGCTGCTTGGAGAGCTTGTTCTTCTTTTTCAACAGATGATGTCAAAGATGCTTTGTATTCAGCGTCAGTGCTAATGTAGTCCCCTTTGTCTTGATTTGTTGGACGGTTTGTTGACAAGATATGAAGTGATCCAGAACTTACACTAAATCCGACGCCTGTACCTTCAAGTGAAATCAAGTGGTTAGTGTGAGCGTTTGCTTGATCACCATCAACAAACATCATTTTACGAATAACGTTTGCGATGTCTTGTTTAAGATTTAACATTTTGTATCCGCCCATGTTTTCTTTGTGCCATTCAGGCAAAAGTTGACCGAGAGATTCTCCTGCACTATATTTAATCAACACGTCAAATAAATGTGTGAAGTTTGTTGGTACTATCTCCGGAGTTCCACCATTATTATGGTAAAATTCCGTATATTTTTGAGCAATATTATCTGCAAATTCTTGACCACCAACGGTTAATTGGATTGGTGTGATGGTCTTCCCCGGTTCGCGTTGAGACCAATATTGTTGGTTAAGGTCATTCAACATTTGAGATACGAATTCAGCGATTTCTTTACGTTGAGCTGATGTGAGGTTTGCAAGGTCGACTGCTTCTTTGTTTGTTCCGATAGCTGTTTGGTTGTATGCATCCCAGTCAATTTCAGGTTGCAATTTCATGAATTCATCTTGATGAGCGATGAACCAATCGTAGTCTTTAATATCGTGTTTTGCGTATTCAGCCGGAACGACGATTTTGCGGAGAGCTTCATCTTGTTGCAATTTAGCGACTTTTTCTTGATAAGCCGCGTTTGCTTCGTCAAGTGCTTTTTGAGCTTCATCGACTTCAGATTGAGCGACACCTGCTTTAGCTTTTGTTTCAGCGAGAGCTTTTTCTTTTGCTTTTACGTTAGCTTTTGCATCAGCGAGACCTTGTTCAAGCGCGGGAACGTTCTTTTCAGTGCGTTCTTTATCGAGAGCTGATTTTGTTTCATCAATTTTAGCTTGACGAGATGCGTCGAAGTCTTTTGCGCGAGTCAATTCGTCTTGAGCTGCTTTATTCACAGACTCAGCATCTTTCAGTTTATTCCCCGCAATCGTCACTGTCTCTTGTGCTCTGGTCAATGTTGTTTCATTTAGAGCTTGTTCTGCCTTCTTAACTTCTTCCTTGGCTGATGCGACTTTTGATTTTTCATCTTCTACTTTTTTAGTAGCTTCTTCATAAGTTTTTTCTGATTCAGCTTCTGCTGTCTCAGCTGATTTCACACCTTCTTCAGCCGTTTTTACACTTTCTTCAGCTGATTTTACCCCAGCCTCTTTTGTTTTAATGGCTTCTTCAGCTTTGGCAATATTTTCAGGGGTTGCTTCCTTCGCAGCTTCTTTTGTTTTTGCATAGGTTGCTGCAGCCGTTTCTTCAGCAGCTTCAGCTTCTTTAGCCTTTTGATCTGCCACACTGACAACCTTTTCTTGTTCCATTACTTGTTTAGCCGCTTCATCAGCTTTCTCTCTTACTGTATCGACTACCTCTTTTGTAACCTCAGCAGTCTTATCGATATTTGAAGTAGTTACCGGTGTTTCTGTATGCGGTTGAGCAACTGTCGTTTCCTCAGCTTGTACAACTGAAGTTACAGCAGTTGCAGCAATAATAGTGGCACCAATAGCAATACTTTTCTTTGTTGATTTATTCATAATTTTATCCCTTCTATTTACTTCCCTACCTATATTTTCCGGATTTTTTATCTTCCATAACGAATATTCTCAAGTTCACTTGCTACAGCACGTGATGCAGCAGCCGCTTCTTGTGTTTCTGCAATTTGTCTTGCACTTAAAATATTTGCATGTTCTTGAAGCTTGATCATCCGTTCTTGATTAATAATCTGCTCTTTCTCAAGTTCGATCATCTCTGCCTCAAACGCTCGACGTGCTTCTCGGTCTAAATATGTATCGTATAAATTAATTGCTTCTTTTATGTTATCTGCTTTAAAGTTATTAAACGCGTGAATTAGATAATTCACTGCATCTAGTGCGTAATAATCCTTAGGGTACCATCCTTGGCCAATTGCTACAGCTTGATTCCGGAAATTTTCCATCAAACGTCCCTCTTGCTGATAGGCCAATTCTAATCGTTGATTTTCTGCAACCACTGCTTGGTAATCTCTTAAATGCTGTTCATTTTTATTACGAATACCTTTATTCACAAACGCAATCATTAATTCCAGCTTATTTTGAATGATAAAATAGGTGGCTACAATTGACACTCCAAGTAGAATTAATGTTATAGGATTAGGAGTCAAAAGCAAACGTAGAGGGAATACAAGTAAGATCCCTCCCATAATCAGTGTCGCTGGATAAATCCAGCTATCCTTTGAACCTTTCATACGACGAAACAATAGAAATAAAAATCCTGATAAGAACAAAACTTCAAAGATAATATCACCGATTAATCGATTCACAGCACCAAGTAAGATGACATACAATAAATCCCCTAATAGTATTGAAATACTTGAAAATACCATGATTGAAAAAGCAAGCTTGAGGGATTTATGAGACAATGTGTTATCGTTATATTCATCTTGTTGAATCAATTTGGCTGTTCTCATTTGATTAACAAGTGTAACTTGACGTGAACGGGCTTGAATAAATCCCAATATATTCTCACGAATGAGTTCTAATTTAGAGACAATTTCTTCTCTTGTTTCCATTAATAACCTCCTCTATCACTAATTAGCAACATTTTACTAAAATTTTGAATATAAGAATTGCCACAAAAAATTATTAAACAATCCTTATATTCTTTAGAGCCATTAGTGTTGAGTATTGCATGAAATGCAATACTCTGATGTACTAAGTATATCAGCGAAATTCCAATCCATGTCTTACCTAAATATAGTGGTTGGACTTAAGTTTTTTAATCTTAACTTTTTTCCAGCTCTTTTTAAGATTTTTACACAAGCATTTTCCCCTCTCCCTCTATGTTTCTATCCTGTTTTCTGCTATACTTAAGGAAGAACACCGATCAAAAGGAGAAAATTATGGAATTAAAAAAACGTTCTGAATTTCCTGAGAACGAACTCTGGGACCTCACAGCCCTCTACCAAGACCAGGAAGACTTCTTGCGCGCCATTGAAAAAACACGTGAAGAAATCAATGAATTTGTCCGTAACTACAAGGGCAACCTCCACACCTTTGAAGACTTTGAAGCTGCCTTTGCGGTCTTTGAACAAATTCAGATCCAACTCAGCCACATTGGCAACTACAGCTTTATGCCCCAAACCACTGACTTTGGTGATGAAGCTTTCGCAGAGATTGCCCAAGCAGGGATGGATTTCGAAACTTGGGCAAGCGTCGAACTTTCCTTCTTTGATGATGCTTTGGTAGAAGCGGATGAAGAAGTCCTCGAACGCCTGGGGCAACTCCCTCACCTCACTTTTGCCATTCGTCAGGCTAAAATTAAAAAAGCTCACTACTTGGGAGCTGATGTGGAAAAGACCTTGACCAACCTGGGTGAAGTCTTCTACGGACCACAAGACATCTATACCAAGATGCGGGCAGGCGACTTTGAAATGGCTGATTTTGAAGTGGATGGAAAAGTTTACAAGAATAGCTTTGTTACCTATGAAAACTTCTACCAAAACCATGAGAATGCGGAAATCCGTGAAAAAGCCTTTCGTTCTTTCTCAGAAGGTCTCCGCAAGCACCAAAACACGGCTGCTGCTACCTATCTAGCTCAAGTCAAGTCTGAAAAACTGATTGCAGATATGCGAGGCTACGACTCTGTCTTTGACTATCTCTTAGCTGAGCAGGAAGTAGATCGTGCCATGTTTGATCGTCAGATTGACCTGATCATGAAGGACTTCGCTCCGGTCGCTCAAAAATTCCTCAAACACGTGGCCAAGGTCAACGGCCTTGAAAAAATGACCTTTGCTGATTGGAAGTTGGACTTAGACAGTGCGCTTAACCCTGACGTTACCATTGATGACGCTTATGACTTGGTCATGAAATCTGTAGCACCTCTTGGAGAAGAATACTCACGCGAAATTGCTCGCTACCAAACAGAACGCTGGGTCGACTTTGCGGCCAATGAAGGCAAGGATTCCGGTGGTTATGCAGCTGACCCATACCGCGTCCATCCTTATGTCCTCATGAGCTGGACAGGACGGATGAGCGATGTCTACACTCTGATCCACGAGATCGGACACTCTGGTCAATTCATCTTCTCAGACAACAACCAAAGCTACTTCAACGCCCACATGTCGACCTACTATGTGGAAGCTCCTTCTACCTTTAACGAGCTCCTCCTCAGCGACTATTTGGAACACCAGTTTGACGATCCTCGTCAAAAACGCTTTGCCTTGGCTCACCGTTTGACAGACACCTACTTCCACAACTTCATCACCCACTTGTTGGAAGCAGCCTTCCAACGCAAGGTCTACACCCTGATCGAAGAAGGTGGTACCTTCGGTGCTAGCAAGCTCAATAGCATCATGAAGGAAGTCTTGACAGAATTCTGGGGCGACGCCGTTGAGATCGATGATGACGCGGCTTTGACCTGGATGCGCCAAAGCCACTACTACATGGGGCTTTACAGCTATACCTACTCAGCTGGCTTGGTTATCTCAACAGCGGGTTACCTGCATTTGAAGAACTCCGAAAACGGAGCTAAAGATTGGCTAGACCTCCTTAAATCAGGTGGTAGCAAGACACCACTTGAGTCAGCCATGATCATCGGAGCAGATATCTCAACTGACAAACCACTCCGCGATACCATCCAATTCCTTTCAGACACTGTGGATCAAATTATTGCCTATAGTGCAGAATTGGGAGAATAAGAACAATTTTCAGACTTAGTTTATTCTAAGTCTGATTTTTTATTTAAATATCACCAGTTAGTGATTGAAAGCGTTCTTATGTTGTGGTATGATGTTCTTGGATAAATATCCGAAGGGAGTAACATTATGAAAAAACGATTGATTTTAACAATTTTAACTGCGTTATTATTTGGAGCTTGTTCAAATCAAAATGAAGTTTCTCAGAACGAAACTGAAAAACCGGTAGGGTTCGTTCAAAAAGAAGAAAAAGCTAAAAAAGAACGCGATGAACAAGAGAAAGTAGAAAAAGAGAAAAAGGCAAAGGAAGAACAAGAACGAAAAGAAAAAGAAGAGCGTGAAAAGAAAGAGGCTGAAGCAAAACAACTTGCGGATCAAGCGGAAGCTGCTGTACAAGCATTAGAAAATAATCAAGTAACAGAAAACATTGCTCCAGCTCAAGCTGCTATCGCAAATGTAGCGGATCAAGGAACAAAAGACCGCTTAACTCATCGTGTTGGATTAGTACAAAATGCCATTACTGTCAGGGAACAACAAGCTGCTGAAGCCGAACGTGCTAGACAAGCCGCAGCCGCTGAGCAGGAAAGACAAGCCACTGCCCAACAAGCGCAGCAACAACAAGCACAAAATCAAACTGTTTCGGGTGGTGGATATTATAGAGATGCAAGAGGAAGATGGCACAGACCAAATGGGCAATTCGCTTCAAAAAAAGAAATAGCCAATGAAGGATTAGCTTGGTAAGTTCTCTAATAGAAACGAATGTCATTGCACATAGAAAAAAAGCTAAAGAAGGATCATTCCTCTTTAGCTTTTTTCTTTTTGTACTAATTCAATTCCGCCACAATGGCCTTAATTTGTGCTACAGTATGCACTCCTGCTACTTGTTTAACAACCTGCCCATCTTTTTTAAAGAGCAAGGTTGGGATGGACATAATACCAAAAGCACGCGCTGTTTCAGGATTTTCATCCACGTCCATTTTTAGGATTTTTAACTCATCTTCCGAAAGTTCTTCCGATAATTTTTCTAAAATAGGAGCTTGCATGCGACATGGACCACACCAGGTTGCCCAAAAGTCTACCAAGACCAAGCCTTCTTTTGTTTCTGCTTCAAATGTTGCGTCTGTAATTGCT
>OGKM01000889.1_pt1 | contig 11192 bp, 6 predicted proteins | sample 1572501 | NCBI WGS metagenome assembly OGKM01 (sample SAMEA2582154, study PRJEB24529) | metagenome | biome: Human gut stool | place: China | collected 2011
ATGTCATTGACTTTGCTGGCTGTATATTATGCGTATATGCGGAAAAAGATAAAATATATAACGGTATGTTTATTGGCCTCTTTTATTCATTATACAGCTTTTTGCTTTATACCTTTTTATCTTCTTCTCAACATAAAGTTAAAGAAAATTCATATTGTAGGCATTTGTCTCTTATGCGTACTGTTATCAATGAATAAAATATTCAATATTTTTATAAACGAAGAGCTGGATTTATTATATTAATTTTATCTATATCTTTCTTTTTGTAGGCGTTACTTCTTCCTCTGCTCTCTTATCTGTGCTGTTTTTGTCAGACGTTTGTCTGGTATTAGCTACTTGGTGGTGAGTTCGCTTCTTAAGATTGTGACTGCTTGGATGGATAAATAAATGATAGATTGGATAGCATGCTATAAACTTATCCCGAAAACGAAGTAGAACCGGTTCTCGTAAGGGTTTGCTATCAGTTTGCCAAAGATGGCCGGAGTAAATCCGGAGGAAATATTCAAGGTCTTGGTAGCCGAAAGTCCGACATTGACTACATTCAGTTTGTCTGCGTATTCTCCTTCCCACGGAGTGAATCCTGCTTCGACGGCCAAGTCTACCCCCTTTACTGTGAATGGGTAACTGAATTCACAATAACTGGACCAGGCACGCTCCTCATTTTCCCGATAGTCATTTCCGGCAAAGGTGGTGTACCAGCCTATGGATAAAGGGAAACGTTCACTGACTGTGTAGACGGCTCCTGCCTCAAAAGTATGTCCCGTAGTTCGGGGAGTATAGTGAAAGTATTTGAAAGGCGCGTCTTCGCTTTGATAGAAATAGTTGTTGAGACACAGTTGCAGATTTTTATATTCGTATTCCAGTGTAAGGTCTATTTCATTGTTTTCATTTCTGAATTCTGTCGATCCCCATGCTGATAAGGTCCATCCTTTCCACTCTACACCCAAAGTGGGTTGTACGGAAGCATTTCCATTCTTCATTCCACGCCAGATGTAGCTGCTGACAAGGTCTGCATTGATAAAAACTTCTTGTGCCTGTGTTGCAACCGAACAGATGGTCAGGACTGCAAGTATCCATATTTTCTTCATATTGCTGATAGATATCTTTTTCGGGCTGCAAAGATAGATAATTACTGATAAAATCCCCCTGTTCGTTGATTCTATTTCCTTTGCAGGCGACTTTATCGTCAAAAGAGCCCTCTTGGTCGACTTCTTTTGCAGGGGTAGGACAAAGGAGGTATTTTTGTAAACAGACATTCAAGACGAACTTTTTGGAGTATGAAACAAATTAATGAGCAGAAGTTACTGGAGCAGATGGTTTATCTCGTCATTTGGCTGACGGTTATCTCTGTGCCGTTGGTGGGTGATTATCTGTTTGCTTCCATTAGCCCGGTACATACGTTTAGTTGGCAGACCATACGGATGGCATGGTTGCTGACTCTGCCTTTCATTCTGCTTTTCGTAGTCAATAACTATTTTCTGGCTCCCCGGCTGTTACTTCGGAAACGGTATTGGGCTTATGCACTTTCATTAGCAGGAGTCGTGACTCTGCTTTTTATTTTGTATCCTTCTATCAATCCTCCTCAACATAAACAATTTCAGAATCTGATGCCGATGCAACCCCGCCGCTATCCGGAAGGAAAGGTGTTACCGGATAGGGATAGGGAGTTTCCCAATACATTGCCGGAGCATTCGTCACCGCTCCTTTTGCCGAAACAGGAGCTTGATATGCGCTGGCGGGGCCCGCATCCTCTTCCGGGGTATTTTCTCGGACGACTTTCACTGGCATTGCTTGTGGTAGGCATTAATGTGGCTATCAAACTCTTGTTCAAGTCGATGCGTGATGAAGAAGCATTGAAAGAGTTGGAACACCAGCATTTGCAATCGGAGTTGCAGTATCTGAAGTATCAGATAAATCCGCATTTTTTTATGAATACCCTTAATAACATACATGCGTTGGTCGATATGGATGCCGGCAAGGCAAAACGTACTATTGTCGAACTTTCCAAACTGATGCGTTATGTGCTTTATGAAGCCAGCAACCGGACGATTTTGCTTTCACGCGAGATACAGTTTTTGGACAATTATATTGCCTTGATGAAATTGAGGTATACTGGGAGAGTCCGGATCGAATGCTGTATGCCCGATGAGGTGCCGGAGGTGCAAATTCCTCCTTTGCTTTTTATCTCTTTTGTCGAGAATGCCTTCAAACATGGAGTAAGTTATCAGGAAGAGTCGTTTATCCGGGTTTTTATGTCTGTCGAGGATGGCAGACTTGCCTTTCGTTGTTCGAACAGCAATCACGGGCGATCTGTGGAACAACACCACGGCATCGGGTTGGAGAATATCCGCAAGCGGCTGAGGCTGCTATTCGGACAAGATTATACTTTATCTATCAACGAACGTGACGATAGTTTTAATGTTTTACTAATTATTCCGTTATTATGATCAAATGCATTGCTGTTGATGACGAGCCCTTGGCGCTCGAGCAATTGACGGGCTATATAGCCCGTGTCCCTTTCCTGCAACTGATAGCCTCGTGCCAGGATGCATTCAGTGCCATGCAGGTGTTGTCGGAAGAAGAGGTCGACCTGATGTTTGTCGATATTCACATGCCCGATCTGAACGGGCTCGATCTGGTGCGTTCGTTAGTGGTGAAGCCCCTGATTGTGTTTACAACCGCTTATCCGGAATATGCCGTCGAGGGTTTCAAGGTAGATGCAGTCGACTATCTGCTGAAGCCATTTGAATTTCAGGATCTGCTGAAAGCAGCCGATAAGGCACGTCGGCAATTTGAGTATCATTTGCAAGATAACGGGGGAGGGACGGAAACTGATTTATTGGAAAAGGACGGTTCATTGTTCGTTAAGTCCGAATATAAGATTATCCGCATCAATGTGGCAGACATTTGCTATATAGAAGGTATGAGTGAGTATGTACGCATCTATACCGATGCGGCGGATAAGCCCGTAGTGACTTTGCTGAGTATGAGAAAGCTGGAAGAACGCTTGCCGCAGGAGATGTTCATGAGGGTACATCGGTCTTATATCGTCAATCTTCGGAAAATAACCGAAGTTTCCCGGTTACGCATCATTTTCAATAAGAATATATATATACCGGTGGGAGATAACTATAAGGAAAGATTTACAGAATATATTAACAAGATTTGTGTCAGCAGTTAATGACCGGATGTTAGGTTGGTGAAGCTCTTTTTGAGCATGTGCCGGAAGTTTATCACAGATGAACAGATTGTATAGGGCAATACAGGGATTTCGGTTGCCTGTAAGTGTATATCCTTATAAATCTGTTCATCTGTGGTGAAAGAGACTTTAAGACCTGTTGTTGTCTTAGTCTTGCAATGTTTTACTTAATTCCCAGTTTCTTTGCGATATCCTTGGGAAGGGCATCTTTGTGAACCAGAATATTCATAGTCTTGTAAGCAACAAAAGCTTTAGAAGCATACCAAGTACCTTTGTACTTGTTGTTTGTACCCCAAGAGTTCTTAACCATGAAGTATTCTTTGCCGTTCTGGTCTTTAGCGATACCATAGATAATCATTCCATGGTCATCAGTTGTTTCCCAATTATCGAAAGCTGTCTGACGCATTTCCTGAGTGATTTTCATTTCCGGCAATGGTTTTGAAGTCAACTCTTTGCGTTTGTCGGCAGCAGTCATTCCTGTCCAGCGTGCCATGTCCGATCCTGTCAGTTCGGCACCTTTGGCTGCATCCGGAACTACAGCGATACCGTCACGGGTAAATCCTTCTTCGCTCACGTCGCTACCCCATGCAAATGTATATCCGTTCTTTACAGCGTTATCCATTACAGCCATAAATTCGTCGAGCGGCAGGTTGTATGACAATCCGTTACGCCAGTTGTCCTGGATTTCGATGGCAAACTGAGAATAGAACGGGTGATGTGTGTACGAAGTCAGAGATACATAGTCGTCCGGATTAAGTCCCAAAGACTGTGCAAAAGTCATCGGAGTATACTCTTTGCCTTTGTAAGTGAACTTTTCCGGGCATTGTCCCAGGTAAGTATCATAAATAGCGCAAAGGCCCTTCTTCCATACCGGAGTCAGTTTCTTCAGATTACCTTTGGCAATAGCATTAACATAGGCTCCTGCTGTTGCATCCAGTTCGTTGTGAACAGGCAGTGAGTCACCATACATGATTCCCGGCATAGCATCCTGCGGTACAAGTCCGTAGTTCTTCATACAGAACATGATATCATAGAAACTTCCTCCCGGAGAGAAAGAACTGTCGCCATGATAGCGAACGTAGTTAACAGCGCGGTCAACCATCGTGTGGTGTACAACGAACATTTCAGAAAGATCGTATTCACCCTTTCCTGTGCGGAGCAATTCCGATTCGAGAAAACCGAGGCTTGAGAAGCTCCAGCAAGTGCTCGAACGGTTCTGATTCTTAATGGATGTAATCGGGTTTTCTTTCACAGTAGTGAAAACGAAGCCTTCTTCTTGTGGTTTGTCTTGGGCCAATGCACTCAGACTGATCAGGCCTAAAGCGGCCAGGAGGATTGTCTTTTTCATTATTATGTCGTTTTTATTAATATTTATGCGACAAAGATAGCTGAATATCCCCAAATATGGAAATGAACGTCTATCTTTACTGCTATATTTTAGCGTTTTATTCTCGTTGTCGCAGCATTGTTTCTATATTCTTTGGGCGAAACTCCCACATATTGTTTAAAATATTTGCCAAAGAAAGACTGTGTCGGAAAATTCAGTTGGTCTGCTATCTCTTTTATGCTCAGATCAGATTCCTCCAATAATTGTTTCGCTTCGGTTATCACCATCCGTACGATCCATTGCAAGGCACTATCTCCTGTTTTCTCCTTGATGATGGCCGAGAAATAACGGGGAGTGATATGCTGCATCCTTGCATAAAAAGAGACGTCACGTTCCTTGCGATAGAAACGGAACAGAGACAGCATGAAATTCTGAAAGACAACATCTTTTTTCCCTTGTTGTAAAGGCTGCAAGGGCTGGTTGGTAAAATACATGTTTAAGATTTCATAGCAGATAGTCTGTCCCATCGATTTTATCAGTTCCAGTTTCAGATGCTGGTACTGGACATTCTCCTTCTGGCAGTCTTCCGCATTTATCCTATCCCATAGATTGTTCAGCAAATATTCAAAATGGGCACATTGTTCACCGGACAAGGAGACACATGGATTTTTCCGCATAAAGAGCTGGCTTTCCACATTTATCACTTTGTTTACAATCGGTAGAATATAGTAAAAGTCCACTTCAACCATAATCCCCTCGGCATCTTCACTCTTATGCAACAAGTGCACCAAGGTAGAAGCCATATAGATATAAACATCCCCGGGTTTGATATGATAATGGCAACCTTCCAAAGAGACTTCCACACTGCCGCGTTGACAATAGAAGATACCACATTTATTGAATGTCGAAATTATTTGTCCCTCTTTAAGTATTTGAAACGTATCACTGGTAAGCAGAATTCTCCGAAAAGGCATTTGTTGTTCTATCATTCTTCTGTTCTTAAATTATAAACCGGCTACAAAATAAATACAAATCGCAAAGTTTTTACCTGTATACAGACTGAAAAAGATACAAATAGAACAATTTATCATTCATTTCAACCTTTCTATCTCTTCCCTTCCCAATAACTTTGCATATGAAATACAAAAGTACGCAAATTATGAAACAGATTTATCTTATTCTGACAGGGATTTTTCTTATGCTGTTTATTTCCTGTGCCCGGCACACCAAGGAAAATAAAGATTGTCAAACAGTAAAAATAGACACAGTCATTGCTGCTGATAAACAGAAATTTCTACAATTTCCGGGGAGAGTAAAAGCCGCTCAGGACATTAGTCTTTCTTTTCGGGTAAGTGGCACTATCAATAAAATATACGTGAAAGACGGGGCGCAAGTACGAGCGGGGCAGCTCCTGGCCGAATTGGATCCGACTGACTATCAGGTACAACTGGACGCTACGGAAGCTGAATACCGTCAGGTAAAGGCCGAAGCGGAAAGGGTCATGGCTCTCTATAAAGAGAACGGAACCACACCCAATGCCAATGACAAGGCTGTCTATGGACTGAAACAAATCACAGCCAAATATAAACATCATCAAGATCAGTTGGCATATACCCGCCTTTATGCTCCTTTCAGCGGATATGTACAAAAACGTTTGTTCGAAGCCCATGAGACCATAGGAGCCGGCATGCCTGTCATCTCGATGGTAAGTGCAGGTGCACCCGAGGTGGAAATCAACTTGCCGGCAGCTGAATATATCCGGCGTAACCGGTTCAACCGCTATCACTGTACATTCGATATTTATCCGGGAGAAACCTACCCGTTACAACTGATCAGTGTAACGCGTTATTCAACAGTAACGGAGAGGTCCTATCGGAATGAATGCCATGGTGACTATCTTTTGCGATACAGATCGCTCCGGTACGTTATCCGTCCCTACCAGTGCCATCTTGCAGAAAGACGGAAAGTCGTATGTCTTTATCTACAATGCATCAGACCATACCGTACACAATTGTGAAGTATCTGTATTGCGGTTGACCAATGACGGGTACAGCCTTATTTCTTCTGACGGACTGCAACCCGGAGACAAAATCGTATCTTCAGGAGTACATCATATAGAAAACGGGGAAACCGTAAAAACTCTGCCTGAAATCACTCACACAAATATAGGAGGACTGTTATAATGGATATAAGTAAATGGGCATTCCATAATCGTAACCTGATTTATTTCCTGATAGCCGTCCTGATGTTCGGAGGAGCTTATTCCTGCTATCAGATGAGTAAACTGGAGGATCCGGAAATAAAGGTAAAACTTGCCATGGTGGTCACCACATATCCCGGGGCTTCGGCACATCAGGTAGAGTTGGAGGTGACCGATGTACTGGAAAAGAACATCCGCACCATGGGAAATATAGATAATATAGAAAGTTATTCTTATAATGATCTGTCACTTATACAGATTGAACTTCTGAGCACTGTGCCGGATGATGATGTGGAGCAATGCTGGGATATGCTGCGTCGCAAAGTCAATGATGCCCGGGCTTCACTGCCCGAAGGAGTCAGTGCTCCCATTGTAAAAGACGACTTCGGGAATGTGTACGGTATGTTTTACGCTTTGACCGGTGATGGTTTGTCTGATCGTGAGTTGTCGGACTATGCCGAACTGATTAAGCGTGAAGTCGGCGAACTGGAAGGGGTAGACCGGATAGATCTGTATGGAAAGCGTCCGGAGTGCATCAATATCTCTTTGTTGCAGGATCGTATGGCAAATTTGGGTGTAAAGCCTGCTGAAGTTCTTGCTACCCTGAACGGTCAAAACAAGACTACCTATACCGGCTATTATGACAATGGTGACAATCGGATCCGTGTGACTGTCAATGATAAATTCAAGACGGTAGAAGATATAGGCAAAATGCTTATTCAAGGACATGATGACGACCAACTGCGTCTGAGCGATATCGCACAAATAGAGAAAGGCTATGAAGAGCCGGTCCGTAACGAAATGTACTATGACGGTGAGCGTGCACTGGGCATTCTGATTGCCGCTACCAGTGGTTCGGACATCGTGAAAGTGGGACATGCCGTAGAGGCCAGACTGGCTGAACTCAAGGCCGAACGTCTGCCTGCCGGAGTCGAATATCAAAAGGTGTTCTACCAACCGGAGCGTGTGGGCGAGTCATTGGGTACATTTGTCATCAACCTGATAGAGTCAGTCATCATCGTAGTGCTTATCCTGATGATTGCCATGGGATTTAAGAGCGGGGTTATCATAGGCATCAGCCTGGTGGTTACTGTTTTCGGTTCATTCTTGTTTCTTTATTCCGCAGGAGGAACCATGCAACGTGTATCCCTGGCTGCCTTTGTGCTGGCTATGGGGATGCTGGTCGATAATGCCATTGTCATTATCGATGGGATATTGGTAGATCTGAAAGCCGGGAAAGACCGGATGGAGGCAATGACCGCCATAGGGCGGCAGACTGCCATGCCGTTGCTGGGAGCTACACTGATCGCCATCATCGCTTTCTTGCCGATTTATATGTCGCCGGATACGGCAGGTGTCTATACGCGCGATCTTTTTATCGTACTTGCCGTTTCTTTGCTGCTCAGCTGGGTGTTGGCGTTGGTTCATGTACCGTTGATGGCTAACCGTCGTCTGCATTTTGCCGTAGAAGCCGATAGTGGTGGCAAACGGGTTTACAAGGGGAAGATTTATGCCGCATTACGTACGGCACTTCGTTTCGGATTGGCACACCGGTGGAGTTTTGTCTTTACCATGGTCGGTTTGCTGGCTCTTTCTGTTTTTGGCTATCAGTACATGCGGCAGGGTTTCTTCCCCGATATGGTTTACGATCAGCTCTACATGGAATATAAACTCCCCGAAGGGAACAACTATACCCGCGTAGAACAGGATCTGAAAGAGATAGAAGCTTACTTGAAAGGGCGTAAGGAAATCACCCATGTCACAGCTTCCATCGGTGGTACTCCCGGGCGGTACAATCTGGTGAGAAGTGTAGCTAACCCGTCACTTTCTTATGGAGAACTGATCATCGACTTCACCTCTCCCGAGGAGTTGGTAGACAATATGGATGAAATTCAGCGCTATCTGTCGGCAACTTATCCGGATGCTTACATCAAACTGAAGCGCTATAACCTGATGTTCAAGAAATACCCCATTGAAGCACAATTTCTGGGACCCGATCCTGCTGTTCTTCACCAATTGGCCGACAGTGCACGCAACATCATGAAGAATACCCCCGAAGTATGTCTTATCACTACCGATTGGGAGCCTCAAATACCTGTCCTGACCATTGAATATGACCAACCTGCCGCACGCGCACTGGGTTTGAGCCGCAGTGATGTCAGTATGTCTTTATTGACTGCTGCCGGTGGCATTCCTATCGGATCTTTTTATGAAGGCATACATAAGAACAATATCTATCTGAAATGTCTGGATAAGGAAGGACAACCGATAGAGGACTTGGGCAATACACAAGTCTTTTCTGCCTTACCATCCCTGAGCGGGTTGTTGAACGAGGAGACCATGGTCAAGTTGAAGACTGGTACTCTTTCTAAAGAAGACCTGGTAGAAAGTATGATGGGGAGCACCCCGTTGCAGCAAATCAGCAAAGGAATCGATATTCGTTGGGAGGACCCTGTAGTGCCCCGTTACAATGGACAACGCAGTCAGCGTGTACAATGCTCGCCTGCTCCGGGCATTGAAACGGAGAAGGCACGATTGACCATTGCGGATAAGATAGAGCAGATACGGTTGCCCGACGGGTATTCATTGGTGTGGCAAGGTGAAAAGATAGCCAGCGACCAATCCATGAAGTATTTGTTCAAGAACTTCCCCTTAGCGATAATCCTGATGATCGCTATTCTGATTATGTTGTTCAAGGATTACCGTAAACCCATTATTATCTTCTGTTGCCTGCCGATGATATTCGTAGGGGTAGTGGGCGTGATGCTGCTTACCGGAAAGGTTTTCAACTTTGTAGCCATTGTGGGAACACTGGGACTGATTGGTATGTTGATTAAGAACGGCATTGTGCTGATGGATGAAATCACCTTGCAGATTAATGCCGGTATAGAACCGGTCACCGCGTTGATAGACAGTTCGCAAAGCCGTCTCCGTCCCGTAATGATGGCATCGCTCACCACTATTCTGGGGATGATTCCATTGCTGTCCGACGCTATGTTCGGTTCACTGGCAGCAGCCATTATGGGAGGGTTGCTATGCAGTACACTTATCACACTGCTTTTTATACCCATATTATATGCTTTATTCTTCAAGATAAGAAACGACTGATTAAAAAATGAGAACTGATGAAAAAGATAATTATACTTTCTCTTTGCTTTATGTTGTCGGACTTCTGTGCTCCGGCATTCGCACAGGAGACACTCAGCCTGCAAGAGTGTCGCGAAATGGCATTGAAATACAATAAAGAAATGGCGGCTTCCATTAAACAGACGGAAAGCACCCACTACACAGCCAAAAGTTACAAAGGGAACTTCTTCCCCAATTTTACAGCCAGCGGCACCGGACTTTACAGTAATGCCGACGGAAGTTACGGGATAGCCGGTGGCAATCTGCCCACTTTCCTGCCCGATGCGACCGGACAACTCATACCTAATGGCGGCTTTGCCTATTTTCCGGGTATCAACCTGGATTATAAGATAGGATGGGTCTATATGGGAGGGATACAGTTGGAACAGCCGCTTTATATGGGGGGCAAAATCACTGCTGCCTACAAGATGTCGGTACTGGGAAAACAGATGGCGCAGATGAATGAAACCCTGACTGCTACCGAAGTGATTCTGAAAACCGATCAGGCTTATGCTCTTGTCGTGAAAGCCAAAGAGATGAAGGTAGTAGCCGATGCCTATCATACGGTACTTACCGAGCTGAAGAAGAATGTAGAAAGTGCATACAAACACGGTCTGAAACCACAAAACGATGTATTGAAGGTACAGGTCAGGCTGAACGAGAGCGAGCTGGCTGTTCGTAAGGCGGAGAATGCGTTTCGGCTGGCTACCATGAATTTGTGTCATCTCATTGGAAAGCCATTGACTGCCGACATCCATGTTTCCGGTAACTTTCCGGAGATAGAGCAGGGATTGGAAATTCAGGTATTGGATATCACTGCCCGTCCTGAATATACTATTCTGGATAAACAAGTTGCCATAGCCAAACAGCAGGTGAAACTGAACCGCAGTGAATTGTTGCCCAAAATCGGTATCAAAGGTTCTTACGATTATGTACATGGTTTGGAACTGAATGACAAGAATTTCCTGGACAATGCCAGTTTTTCCGTCCTGCTCAATGTCAGCATACCGCTTTTCCATTTCGGTGAAAGGAGCAACAAAGTGCGCGCAGCCAAGGCGAAACTGGAACAGACCCGCCTGCAACAGCAAAGCCTGAACGAGCTGATGTTGCTGGAACTAACCCGGGCGGCCAATAATCTTGATGAGGCGAAACTGGAAAGCGAGCTTGCCGACCGTTCTCTCCAACAGGCCGAGGAAAACAGGCGTGTCAGCAAAAGCCAATATGAAGTGGGATTGGAAACCCTTTCCGACCATCTGGAAGGACAAGCCTTATGGCAACAGGCATACGAAACGAAAGTGAATGCACATTTCCAGCTTTATCTGAATTATGTGGCTTATTTG
>OGKM01000891.1_pt1 | contig 11141 bp, 7 predicted proteins | sample 1572501 | NCBI WGS metagenome assembly OGKM01 (sample SAMEA2582154, study PRJEB24529) | metagenome | biome: Human gut stool | place: China | collected 2011
AATCAAAAACGCTTTGCCTCAGCACGACTTCAAACGTGTCGCTGTTGAGTTTGACAATCTCATCTTGACCAAATACCATGGATTGAAAACTGTCTTTGAAACGGCTGAGTTTGAAAACCTCACTCCTCGCATCCAACGCATGCGCCTCATCAAATCAGCCGATGAAGTCCAAAAAATGATGGTTGCAGGTCTCTATGCTGATAAAGCTGTAAAAGTTGGTTTTGACAATATCTCTCTTGATAAAACAGAGACAGATATCATCGCCCAAATCGACTTCGCCTTAAAGCGTGAAGGCTATGAAATGAGTTTTGATACCATGGTCTTGACTGGTGATAATGCTGCAAATCCACACGGAATTCCTGGTGCAAACAAGGTCGAAAAAGACGCCCTTCTCCTCTTTGACCTGGGTGTTATGGTCAATGGCTATGCATCAGATATGACTCGTACAGTCGCTGTCGGTAAACCTGACCAATTCAAGAAAGATATTTACAACTTGACCCTTGAAGCCCAACAAGCTGCTCTTGACTTTATCAAACCTGGTGTGACTGCTCATGAAGTAGACCGCGCCGCCCGTGAAGTCATTGAAAAAGCTGGTTATGGTGAGTACTTCAACCACCGCCTCGGACACGGGATCGGAATGGACGTGCATGAATTCCCTTCTATTATGGAAGGAAATGACATGGTGCTTGAAGAAGGAATGTGCTTCTCAGTCGAACCAGGAATCTATATTCCAGGTAAAGTCGGTGTCCGTATCGAAGATTGTGGGTACGTCACAAAAGACGGATTTGGACTCTTCACAGAAACCAGCAAAGACTTACTTTACTTTGACTAATCCTTTAGTCGTTTCAATATATAACAAACATCTTGTTTCGTTAATAACTATAAAAAATGAGGCTGGGACAAAAGTCCTAGCCTCTTTTCAATATAATCAAAAAAGATAGTATAAGACTTTATTGAAACGTGAATCTTATAGCCTTCTTTCAAAAGAGGTCATATAACCTCTTTGAAAGAACTTAGAAATAAAAAATTATCTTATTTAAATAAGATAACCTCTATGAACTGCAAAAAAGCACACCCTATTTGAACCTCGTCCCTAGAATCTTCCATTGCCATCATATGTTCTTCCTATTTCCTGAAAAATCGATGAATCATCCATAGAACATCTTTAAGTCCTTCTTTATAAATGAATGATGCCTTAGTCAGTTTTTCTTGCATAGAAATCCATCCATATCCTCCTTACTTCTTCTTTAACAAGATGCTTCGGAATTCACAACATAATTTTTTTATTGAATAGCTCAATCACTTTATAATTTTTTTCTTTTTGTACAGGAAAAACAGCTATTATACTATAAATAATTGATTGTAAATCAACCGATTTTAGTTTATAATGCAGATGAAAAGTTTAACAAATTTCTATTTTTATAATGGAAATTTTGGTTACATTTAGGAGACTTCATCATATGAAAAAATTAACGAAATTAGGTATCGCATCGATTTCCGTATTTGTATTAAATACTTATACTCATACGATTGTGAAAGCTGATGAGAATAGGAGTTCAGAGACTTCTGTAACAGTAGAGTTATCAACAACTCAAGCAAATGCACCACAGGGAGAACATTCTATCGTAACGAACAATGGTTCTTCAAGCGCTGAGGACAATGTTCCTTCTAGTGATGGAGACTATACTCTAGCTACCACCACTTCGGAAACTACTAGGAGTACAGCGACTCCTCCAAAAAGTAATATCGTAAACGAAGATGGATATGTCAATATTGAGGGACATCCCGCAGCTTTAACAGATGATGGTGAAAGTGTTGTCTATTCTTATACAGTTGCGTTTAAAGGGATGCATTCTAGTGATCGTGTACAAACAGTTCGCGATATCAGACTCCGCATTCCAGACATTCCAGGCGCTAAAGTTGATTTCACACTGATTGGAACACGAGATGCCAATGAAAATCCTGTTCCCGTCAATGTACCAATGAAAGTCATTCTTCCTGATGAAATTGTTTCGGATTCTGACACTGATCCTACTACTACCCTTAATTCAGATTCCTCAGTTGTTCCAACTGCAGAAGAATTAAGAGCAGGTAAAAAACCGGCAATTGTCAATATGGATGCAAATGAAAATGGTTATCCTGGAGAACACCTTTATCCAGGAGACGGAATCGTTCATTTATATGGAATTAGCTCTAAAACCCTTAAAAGTACTGCTTTTCGTGTAGCTATCACACTTCCATTAAAAGAGGCAAAGAAAATCAAATACTTACCGATTGATGCCCGTTTTGCATGGAAATGTAGCCAAGAAGGTGGGATAGCCAGTTATGAAGAAGGCTGTCAGAGTTTAGAAGAATATAAATCTAATCAGGTTTATTTTGCTGATGAGGATGGTAATCTAAGTTATGGTGGGTTGGGCAATCCTACCCTAGTGGATGAAAGTTACGTACAGGATGGTCATCTCATCAAGTCCGTTGCAAGTCCAAATACCTACATTACACCTAATAATGGGGACTGGACCAAAATTCCAAATGATACCAATATTGATCCCAATACTTTCTTTAACTATGTGGAAATATTTACATTAAAGAATAATCCATCGGTTACGTATTATGCATCTGAAACAGAAGATATGGCTGATCAAGACGTATCTGCTTTTTACCAAGGAAACGTTCTGATCGACTATGTGATCAAAGGATCCAACCAATCCATCAAACCTACATATACTGATACTGCCATGACTTCTATCTATGGATTGGATGGTAGACTTAAAAACTACAACACAACAGAAAATAATCTCGAACGCCCAGACTATATTATTTTTAATGGACAAAAATATCTTCTAGTAGGGATTTCATCCTCATCCGCACCAGAGATTGGTCCTATGAAAGAGGGGACGCTCCATGTAGTATACGAATATGTGAAGGAAGCTTCTAATCCTGTTACTCCCGTAACACCAACTCCAACACCCGTTTCACCAATAGTCCCTGAACCAGTTCAACCAAGCCAAAAAGAAGTTAAAAAAGAAAATCCGCTCTCTCACGAAGGAACTGTAGAGCCTCAACCATCTCAGAATTCTGTTACTAAATCAGTAATGGATTTAGAGCAAGTAGGATTGCCAAAAACCGGAGATTCTAGTAGCAATGTATTCTTTAGCTTCTTAGGTGCCTTAACAGGTTTCCTTGGATTCTCCCTCATCAAAAAAGAAAGAGTGAAAGATAATAGAAAATTCTAAGCCGTTCACCTGTCTAGAAGCTGGCAAATTCTAATAAGAGGTTATTTTGAACCCTCGCAAATCTTTACTCTCTACTTATTGATCGTAGCAGTCTATTTTCTCTTTAACTTTGCTCTCTCTAGTTTTTCTCACCACTTATCCAAAAAGTGGGCAAAAGCTATAGACTAATAGAGGTTCAAGTTCCGATCTCAGCAAAAAAGATCGAAGAAGGTTACACTTCTTCGATCTTTTTCTTATGAAACGGATTCGAGATTCATTCTTTTCTGCGTATCTTCCACGACGTCTTTTAAAGTGGTTTGGGCCATTTCTTTTTCCATAGCAGTCTGAATGTCCTCAAGCTTCCCATCTAAAACATTGTGGATATTGTGGCCAATCGGGCAGGCTGGATTCGGATTGTCATGAAAACCAAATAATTGACCTGTCGAACCTAAGCATTCTACCGCTTGATAGATATCCAGCAGGCTGATCTCATCGGCTGCTTTTGCGAGCTCAGCTCCGCCTGTCCCACGCGCTACATGGATCAATCCAGCTTTCTTCAACTGAGACAAGGTCTTTCGAATAATAACAGGGTTCACGCCGACACTTCCTGCCAAAAAATCACTGGTTACTTTTGTTTTTTCTCCTTGTAGAGCAATCATGATCAAGACATGAGTCCCAATGGTAAAGCGACTCGAAATTTGCATAACTTCACTCCTTTCTACCCGTTTTTGAAGGTAGAGTCTATTGAACAACCGTCAAGGGACGACTTTCGTTATTCCTATTATACTCTTTTCAGTTGTAATGTCAACAGTTACACTATTGAAAGAAGTCCTCTAACCAAGCATCGATTTCTCGATCATGACCTTCTCTCTGCTCAATCTCATGAAGAAGCTCATGATTGTGGGTATGATGAATGCCATTGACCAAACTTTCATAATACACTTGGTAATAAGGAAGATGGAGGTCTTTTGCGAGTTGCAGTTCTTTTTGGACATCATAATCCACCCGTCTAAAATCTACATCTTTTAGTCCCATTTGATCAAATTCAAGAATAGCATACATGGCCCGAAGGTCCTTGCGAAGATTCTTTTCCAGAAAGAAAGGCTGACCGATCGAGCCAGGATTGATGATCAGTTCTCCGCCTGTCCCGTAACGGAAAAACTGCTGGTGAATGTGTCCGTAGACTGCAATATCACAAGACGGGTTTGTCACCAAGCGATCAAAATCCTTCTGCTCACCAATGTGGATCAATTCGCGACCCCAATTCTTATCGGGTAAGTGGTGGGTAATACCGATCTTTAAACCTGCGATTTCTCTATGGACCTGCATGGGCATTTCCTGCATGGCTTCAATTTCCTGAGGCGTGATTTCTTCAAGAATATATTGACACTGGCGCATGAGGTAGCGATGACTGGGTCTGGTCTCATCCAACATCCCCCTCATAGCCCGCCAAAGACTATCTTCCCAGTTTCCAAGGACTTTGACCGTAATAGGTAACTCCTCTAACAGCTCCAAGAGGGCCCGTCTCCCTGTTCCTGGCATCAAACTATCTCCTAAGAGCCAATATTCATCCACCTTGGCTTTTCGACTATCCTCTAGGACAGCTTCCAATGCTGTCGTATTTCCATGAATATCTGAAAGTAAAGCAATTTTAGTCATGATCTTCTCCTTCTCTCCATTATAACAAAGAGAAGAAAAACTTCCACCCTAAGGTGAAAGTTTTATGAACATTCCATGCTACCAGAAATGAAAACTCAGGCTAGAAGCGGACGCTTCGTCGTTGGATTTATCTTTTTCCAAAGAGTTGCTTAACGGCTTTGTATCTTAGTCTACTGATTTGAGGGCTTCGAGCATGTCTACTTTTCGGAGATAATGGTCAACATAAATTCCTAACAGGATCAAGAGAAGGATCATTCCTCCGACAGGGAAGAGGAAAACGCCAAGTCCCACTTTAGGGTAAAAGAGAATGGCATCTGGTGCAATCATGGCAATGAGGAATTGATGAAGATAATAACCACCCACTAATCCCATGAGGATCCCTATGATAGACAATAAGATGGTTTCGCGGTAAATATAGAGCGTCACTTCCTTATTATGGAATCCTAAGACCTTAATGGTCGATAATTCACGGATCCGCTCTGCCACATTGATATTGGTTAAATTATACAAGATCACGATGGCTAGCAAGATCGATACGACTACTAGAATCATCATAGTGGTGTCCAAAGATTTGGCAACTGAATTAAAGAGGGAAATCATCGAAGCGTTCTGACTAACCGCCTTCACAGCTGCAAGATCCATCATGTCTCGACTGACAGTCTGCACTTTTCGTGTAGAAGGATTTCTCAACTGCACCAAATAGCTATTTGCTGAAGTCCGCTTTCCGTAGATTTTTTGGTAACTTGCCTGATCCATATAGACAAAATGGCCGACATAATTTTCAGTGATCCCTGCTACCTTAAAAGAGTGGCCATCTAAGGTCAGTCGATCACCGACTGTAACCCGGGCTAGTTGTGCTAGCTTACTACTGATGATGACCCCTTTCTTGAGAGACAAGGACTCTCCTTGCTTGATAGAACGCAAGCTTACAAAGGGAGAAAAATCTGTACGATCCGTTACCATCATCGTAATGGTCTGCTTGTCGCGTCCACCCTTTAAAGATGCTTCAATGACCTTACTATAGATCGGTCGATAATCCTTGATATCTGATTTTTCCAGACGATTGGTTAGTTCCTTGCTTTCTTGGCTTGATGCATTCGTTTTTTGGGCTACAATCAACTCATAAGATAGGATCTCTTGAAATTGGCGTTTGGAAACCCCTCTTACAGAAGATTGAATTCCTAGCCCTGCAAAGAGGAGAGCAACAGAACCTGCCACTCCAAAAATGGTCATCAGCATCCGTTGTTTGTAACGAAAGAGATTACGAGCAGTGACCTTGTGGGTGAAACTCAGACGCTTCCAAATAAAATGGAGACGCTCCAGGAAAATCTTCGAACCAGATACCGGTGGTTTGGGCAGTAATAAAAGATTGGCTTCTTCTTTTAATTCCTTACGCGAAACCCAGTAAGCCGGAAGCACACTCGCAACGAAAGACAGTCCGAGCGCAATCAGAGTCATATCTCCATAAAAATACTCTCTGCTCTCTCCAATCACCATCCCTTGCGTGATAATGTTGGAAATGATCCCCGATAGGAAATAATGGCCCAGCAAGGTTCCTAGAAGGGTACCGATCGTCCCTGCAAAGAATCCATAGAGGACAAATTTGAGAATGATGTCCCTGGTACGATAGCCCAGCGCCTTAAAAATACCTGCATTGGTTCGCTCTTCATCGACAAAGCGGGTCATCGTGGTAAAGGTCACCATGGCTGCTACCAGATAAAGAACGACCGGAAAAATATTTCCAACAGCAGAGATACTACTACTGGCATTGCTATACATCAAGTAACCTTGTCCACCTGGCATGGTCTTGCGGTCATAGACATGATAAGTTGGAATTTCCAGCTGATCTCGCTCCCTTTGGGCTTTTTTCAGCTCCTCCTCTTTTTTTGCGAGCTCCGTTTCACCTGCAGTCCAGTCCTTCTTTTTCTGATCCAGTTGTTCTTTGGCTTGATGGATCTTTTCTTGACTGGCTACTCGCTCTTTAGCTGGCAGAAATGGAGCTAGTTTACTGAGTTGCGTCTCCTGCAAGTCTAATTGCTTTTGAGCCTGATCGATCTGATTCTTGGCTGACTGGAGTGTTTCCTTGGCACGACTGAGTTCTTTCTGGCCTTTTTGAATCTGGCCATCCGCCTCCTGCTTGAGTCTTTGATAGCGAGCCTTTCCATTATCTTTCAAAAGTTTTTCTAACTCTTCTTGATGAGCTTTGAGCCCTTTTTGGTAGACTTGCGAAAAAGAATCTAAAGACTTCAGATCATCAAACTGGATCCGCGCCATCGCGGGAAGTTTAGTCGTAAAGACCTCTTTTGAAACCAGAGCATAGGCATCTAGATTTCCACTGCCACTCATGGCAGTGCCTAAATTCTTTTGAGACCACATCTCAGAGGATTGAACAAAGCCAACAATGGTGAATTGCTTTCGCTTTAAACTAGAGCGAGTTCCAGACTTTTCTTCAAGTGTGAGGGTATCCCCTATCTGATAGCGATCCTCCCAAAAACTTGCTAGGGCCAGTTCCCCTTCTTTTTGGGGCAGGCGCCCCTTGGTCACACGAAAAGAAGAAAGACTTTTTGGGGCAGAAAAAAGTCGAATTGCCTCTCCTGTTCCTTTCACTGTCAAATCCAGCAGTGAACCAAATTCGACACGCGCCCCTTTGACTCCTAAAAGCTCCTCTTGGTCTGCCTGGTCTAATCCCAAGTCCCCCATGACAGCAAGATCTAGCATCTTTTGTTGCTGAATAAACTGGTTAGCCGTTCGGTGCATATTTGGAGTAGTCACCTTTAAGCCTACCAAGGCCAAGCTTCCCAACAACATCAAGGTTAAGATGGAGAGAAAGCGTCCTTTTGAATGTGTAAAAGAACCAAATAGATCCTTCCAATAGACTTTTCGTTTCATGCTACCACCTCTTCTAATATTCTAGCGTAGCAATATCTTGAGGAAGCTCATTGATTTCTACCGACTTGACCTTGGCATCATGCATGCGAATCACACGGTCTGCAATCGGAGCTAGGGCACCATTATGGGTTACGATGATGACCGTCGCTCCCTTTTTTCGAGACATATCCTGTAAAATCCCCAATACTTGCTTACCCGTCTGGTAATCCAAGGCTCCCGTTGGCTCATCACAAAGGAGAATTTTAGGGTTTTTCGCCACTGCCCGAGCAATCGCCACCCGTTGTTGCTCTCCACCTGACAATTGGGCAGGAAAATTATCAAGACGATTGCCAAGTCCTACTTCTTTCAAAACAGCTTCCGGATCTAGAGCATCAGAAACAATTTCTGAAGCCAACTCAACATTCTCCTTAGCTGTCAAATTAGGGACCAAATTATAAAATTGAAAGACAAAGCCAACGTCATCTCGTCGATAATTGGTTCGTTGATGAGAATTTAGCTTTGCAATATCCACCCCATCAATCAGAACCTGACCCTCGTCATTGGTGTCCATCCCTCCTAAGATATTGAGAACCGTTGATTTTCCAGCTCCTGACGCCCCTAAAATAATGACCAACTCGCCTTTTTCAATCTCAAAGGAAACATCCCGGTTAGCGAAAATCTCTGTCTCTCCACTCGTATAGCGCTTGTAACAGTGCTGCATTTCGATGTAGGCCATTTCCTCTCCTCCCTCCTACTTCCTATCTATATTATAGTCCTTTTCTGATAGATTACAAAGAAATCGAGGTAGTAGAAAACAAGGTTATCCTAAATTATCATGAACTATTATAAATTTTATGCTATAATTAGAGACAAATTTGATTTATTCTTAGAAAGAAGGCTCATTGTGAGTTTACAACAGTTTGAAAGGAAATCACTTCAAGAAATCAACCAATCTATTGACGTACCAAAAGGCATCCCTTTTTGGAAGACCCTCCTGCTCTTTTCAGGACCAGGAAGTCTAGTAGCTGTCGGCTATATGGATCCGGGAAACTGGATTACTAGTGTCGTCGGAGGGGCCCAATACCGCTACCTCCTCTTATCAGTGGTTCTTCTCTCGTCTTTAATCGCCATGCAGTTGCAACAAATGGCTGGTAAACTAGGGATTGTCCATCGTAAGGATCTGGCCCAAACAACCGCCCATCATTTGCCAAAATGGCTTCGCTATACCCTTTGGATTGTGATTGAGCTTGCCTTGATGGCGACAGATTTAGCGGAAGTCATCGGCTCAGGGATTGCCCTTCACCTCCTCTTTGGTTGGCCTCTGCTCTTTTCCATTCTGATTACTATCTTTGATGTCTTCCTATTACTGGGGCTCATGCATCTAGGATTTCGAAAGATCGAGGCCATCGTATCAACCTTGATCCTCACGATCCTTGCAATTTTTGGCTATCTGGTATTCCTATCGAAACCAGATATCGGAGGAATCTTCGCTGGCTTCCTCCCTCAAAAAGAAGTGTTGGGAATCGGTCTTCCAAAAGGAAATGAAGCCTTAACCTTGGCACTTGGAATCATTGGTGCAACCGTGATGCCCCACAACCTCTATCTCCACTCTTCCATTTCGCAAACGCGAAAAGTCGATTATAAGGATCCAGCAGATATCAAACGGGCAGTGCGCTTTATGACCTGGGATTCAAATATTGAATTGAGTTTGGCTTTCGTCGTCAACTCCCTCCTCTTGATTCTTGGAGCGGCCCTCTTCTTTGGTCATGGAGATAAAATCGGTGCTTTCTCTAGCATGTACAATGCCCTCAAGGATAACCATATTGCTGGTGCCATCGCTAGTCCTTTCTTGTCCACCCTCTTTGCCATCGCTTTGTTAGCCAGTGGTCAAAATTCAACCATTACTGGGACCCTAACCGGTCAAATCGTTATGGAAGGTTTCTTGAGATTCCGCTTACCACAATGGGTCGTTCGTCTCATGACTCGGATCATTGCCCTTCTTCCTGTCATCATCGTTGCGATCTTATTTGGAGATCAGGAACATGTCCTCGATGACCTTCTGGTTTATTCTCAAGTCTTCCTATCAGCGGCTCTTCCATTCTCCATCTTCCCTCTGGTTTATTTCACCTCCAACAAGGAAATCATGGGAGAGCATGTCAATGCGAAATGGAATACTTTCTTAGGCTATCTCGTTGCGATTGTCTTAACTATCTTAAATTTCAATTTGATCGTGACAACTTTTATCAAATAAAGTAACCAGCACTTAAACGGTGCTGGTTTTTTGTTTATTACACTGCCTTTTCCATCTTGTTCCTCCATTTCCTAAAAATTTCCTGACCATTTTTTTAGGAGGGAATTATTTTAAATCACTAATTATTGTGAGATTTTCACAAAATCTTGTCAGTGCCCGTCATTCATAAACTTGTAAAATTTTTGTACACTTTTCGTTATCTGTACAAAAATGAGAATTGTTGTCTAATTTATTCTTTTGGAGTATAATGCTATTTGTTAGTGCCGTAAAATTATTTAACATATAAATTATTTTAACGTCAAATAAATATAAACAGATTGATACAACTACAGAAAGGAACATATGGTACGCCAAAGACAAACAACAACCAAGTCAGACTTACGAAATGCGCTCTCAAAACTCCTCTTGCAACAACCTTTTGAAAGCATCACTATTCGACAATTAACCGAAACCGCTGGGATTAACCGCGGGACCTTCTACTTGCACTATGTCGATAAATACGACATGTTTGAGCAAATGAAAATGGACATGATGCAAGAATTGGATAGCCTCTTCGTTGAAGGAAGCCCTGTCAAGGTGAACTTTCTCAATGTCTTGACTGCTATTAAAGAGAATTATGATTTTATTTATGCATTGTCCCAATCCTGCTGCTCGGACTTCCGTAAATTGGTAAGAAGTTTTACCCTCCATGCACTAGACGATACTCCCCATGCGAAAGAACACATCATTTCAGACTTTCAAGTTCCATACAAGTATGGTCTAGAAATTTTCATCGCTACGATCGAATCTGTGATTGTGACCTGGCTAGAATCCGGTGCGAAAGAAGAGCCAATCGAAATCGGGACGATCATTCTCAGCGTCTGCGACTTTGCTAGCTGGAACTAAATTCCCCAACCTTTTCCTACCTTTATGGAGAAGGTTTTTCTTTTTGGCAAATGAACAACATTCAGATCACCTTGTTCAACTTGTTTGTAAAAGCAAAAAAGCAGGATGCTAGGCTCCTGCTTTTAGAATGTAGACAAATTACTTTAAAGTAAAATAAGTTAAGCGATTTTGCAAAAAAAAATAAAAATGAGTTCCAATTTTTAAATCGATTCAAGAAAATACCGAAACTTTCCGCTGTGAGAAAAGTGCCTGAAACAATAACGTTT
>OGKM01000894.1_pt1 | contig 11101 bp, 8 predicted proteins | sample 1572501 | NCBI WGS metagenome assembly OGKM01 (sample SAMEA2582154, study PRJEB24529) | metagenome | biome: Human gut stool | place: China | collected 2011
CGCTCCACCGTGCTGGACACGGGGTCCACCTTCACGAAGGCGGGGTCATGCAGGATGCCTGCGGCCAGCTGCTCGATCTCTTTGGGCATGGTGGCGCTGAACATCAGGTTCTGGCGCTTTGCGGGCAGCTTTGCGATGACCTTCTTCACGTCATGCACAAAGCCCATGTCCAGCATCCGGTCGGCCTCGTCCAGCACAAAGACCTCGAGGTTCGACAGGTCGATATGGCCCTGTCCGATGAGGTCGTTCAGACGGCCCGGGCAGGCGATAAGGATGTCCACGCCCTTTCGGATGGCCTCCACCTGCGGGGCCTGACCCACGCCGCCGAAGATGACGGTGCTGCGCAGTTTGAGGTACTTGCCGTAGGCGTCGAAGCTCTCGCCGATCTGGAGAGCCAGCTCACGGGTGGGGGTGAGGATGAGGGCGCGGACAGCGCCCTTCTTGCGGGGGGCGGCGGCGCTCAGCCGGTCGAGCATGGGCAGCGCAAAGGCAGCGGTCTTGCCGGTGCCGGTCTGGGCGCAGCCCATCAGATCGCGCCCTTCCAGCACCGGCGGGATGGCCGAAGCCTGAATGGGCGAGGGGGTCTCATAGCCTGCCTCGCTTACAGCCTTGAGCAGGGGGGCGGACAGTTTCAAATCGTTAAAAGTCATGGTTCTCCTTGGTCATTCTTTGATTCTGCGGCACTCGATGTAATACCGCTTTTCCTCCGCATGGCCCATGCTGAAGGTCTTGCGGGGCAGCACGCCGCCCATCACGATGCCTTTGAACAGATCGCTCTTCTCGAAGGGCGGCAGCAGGAAGGCCACGCCGCCCTGCCTGGTCAGGGCGCGGACGGCGGGCTCGTCGTGGACGTAATCCACCCGGGCCTCGCTGTGGCGGGCCATAAAGTATTCGATAAATTCGTCCACCGTGCCGACGGTCAGCGGGGCGACGGGGTCCTCGAAGCTGAGGACGTTGGACACATGGGGGCCGGCCAGCGTGAAGGCCTGCTGCTTCGAGTCGCCGAAGCAGATGCCGGCCATGTTGGAGTCGCTCCACGCGATGAGGGCCAGCAGCACCGCGCCGCAGTCCACATTGAAGAGGACGCGGTGGATGGGCTCGATCTCGATCGCAGGCGAATGGACGTTGCACACCTCAGCCAGGCACCAGCGGGCGGGATGTTTTTCCCTCTCCTCAGGGGTCAGGGTGGCTTTCAGCTCCTCCCAGCAGGCTTTGGCTGCGGCCAGCGAATGGTTGCCGTCGCCCACAGCCAGTGTCAGGGGCTTTGCGCCCCTGGCCTGGGGATACTTGGCGTCGAAAGCCTCCTGGCTGCCCAGTGCAGCCAGTGCAGCATCGATCTGTGCCAGCATCGCAGGATCTTCCACGGCCCAGCCTGCAATGTGGCCGCCGCCCTGCATCAGCTCGCCCTCGTACAGCTTTTTCAGCTCGCTCTTGTGCGCGCCGATGGGCTCGACGAGGGTACAGCCGGGGTCGTCGGCCAGCATCATAACATGGGGCGTTTCCAGCGCCGCACCCCGGCGCACGGCCATGCGGGGCGGGATGCGCTCGGTGACGGTGCGCTCGCTGGGCCGGATGGCCGGGCGGGCGCCCTTCTCGTAGCTGTAAGCCTCGAGGTCTATCTTGCCCACGAGGCCCTGACGCACCCGGCCGCTCTGCTCGGTGCGCTCGACGTAGACAAAGCCGTCCACGGCGCGGGTCAGCACGTCGCGGCTGTACTCGTCCATCGCGGCGTGGATGTTCTCCACCCGCCGGGCCGCGTCTTCATCCTCGAGGTAGACTTCCGGCAGGATGAGCCGCAGGGTGCTGGGGCAGTCGCCCACAGCGGCGTCTGCCTGCTCCCAGTAGGCGCGGTCGCTGGTAAACTGGTCACAGGCCACGCAGCCCCACTTTTCCAGAGGGATATTCTCCCCGGGCAGCAGGATGTGGGCCGGACCAAAGCAGGATGCAGTTTTCATAACACATTCCTCACTCTCACATAAATCACCAACAGCAAATGGAGCGCTCTCACTGGAAAATGCCCGCTGCATCGTCCCAGAACACGGCATGCTCCACGCCGGAAGCCGACAGGGTGTCCCGCAGCTCATTGCGGGCGGTGTCGTCCATGGTCTGCTTTGCGGAGACTTCGACCACGAGGTTCCTGACGCCCAGCGCCGTCGCGGAGCCGCCCACGGTGGAAGCGCCATCCGTCACCTGACCCAGCGAGTAGCCGTACCACAGGGTCACGCTGCCCTCAAAGCGGGCATCCCATGCGGCGATGTCCGCAGCCAGCTGGGCGCTGCGGTCGCGCCCGCCGGTGGAGCCGAAGTCCTGCTTGCCGTTCTGGGCAGAGGGGAACTGGACGTTCTCCAGCAGCACATGGTCAAAGCCCATGCTCTGCACCTCGCCGATGAGGTCGCCGATGAACTGGACGGCCTCGTCGGAATAGGGGTTGAGCCAGGGGTTGCCGCCGGCAGACGCCTTATTATCCAGCCAGAGGTAAGCCTGCCCGGTGTAGCCGATGGCCATATTGCGGTCGGTGCGGGCCGCGATGGGGTCGCGGAAGGCCGCCAGCTTTGCCACCGGCACAAGGCTGTTCTCCTTGAGCACCGAGGCGATGAGGGCCGGGTCAAGGGACGCCCCCTCGATGCTGCCTGCCGCAGCAGCCACCTGAGAGGGATACAGGATATTTCCGGCACTGTCCTTCAGGGTGACGACGGCGTAGACCGCGCCCTGCTGGGCCAGCTGCTGGGCGGCGGCACGCAGGGAAGCTTCGTCCTTTGCCGCAGCCGTGTCCAGAACGCCCCAGCTGCCCTCGATGATGACGCCTGCGGGTGCAGCCGGCTCCGAGTCCGCCCGCGCCTCCGAGGAAGCGGCAGGCTCTGCCGTCACTTCCGACGAAGCGGCCGCACTGGAGGCAGTCGTCTCAGACGAAGCCGAGAGGTCACGGTTGCGCACCACGGTGTACCAGGTGTGGGTGGCCCAGTCCAGCACATGGGGCGCGGCCAGCCAGCCCACGACCAGCACCACGGCCACCAGCACGATGATGCCGACGGCCTTCTTCACCCACATGCCGGGGCTGTAAAAACTGCGGTGATACCGCTTGACCTTTTTATACTTTGCCATGATCGTCCCTTTCTCCTGCACTCCTCACAGGATCACCGAGTGGCCCGTAAAACCATAGATGGCCAGCGCCAGCACGCCGATGTAGATGAGCGTGATGGGCAGGCCCCGGAACGCCTCCGGGATGGCCTCGCTGCGCAGACGGCGGTCAGCCTCCGTCACCAGCATGACGGCCAGCAGATAGCCCAGGCCGCTGCCGAGGCCGAAGCCCATGCTCTGCTCCAGCGTAAAGCTCTGGGTGCGCTCCACCAGCACCGTACCCAGCACGCCGCTGTTGACCGCCGCCAGCGGCAGGATGCGGAGCAGCTGGCCGCCGTGGCGCTTTCCCCGTGCGGCCCAGAGCACGATAAATTCAAACAGGCTCACCACCGCCACGCAGGCCAGATAGACCAGCGGACGGAGCTGGGCGGGGTTGGACTGGGCGGCGATGAAGCCGCCCGCATAGAACGCCAGCGGAGCCACCAGCACCTGCGTGACACAGAGCAGCAGGGCGAACCACCCGCTGCTGGTGCGCTCGTCGCCCACCAGCTGGACGAGGCGGGACACGCCGAGGCCCCGGGTGAACACCGCGTTCTGTGCAAAGACGGCCAGCACGGCGTAGCTGAAAAATACGCCGACGGCCTGCATCACATCATTCATCCTCAGGCTCCCCCTCTTTCTGGCGGTAGACCGCCATGAGGCCGCGGGCCTCCGATGTCAGATAGTTTTTGTACTTCCTGGCCAGCGTGCGCCAGACGGCACACAGCACGCCCAGCACGATGAAGCCGCCAGCCGGCATACTGGCCATGGGCAGGACGGGACGGCTCAGCACATGGCCGAACACCGTGCCGGCGCTCAGCCACTCGCGCACACAGCCCAGCAAAAGCAGCAGCAGGCCGTAGCCGACGGTGATGCGGATGCCCTTGGAGACGGCCTTTTTCATCGTCTCCTGCACGCGGCCGAAGCGGTAGGTCAGCAGCGGCTCCACCACCAGCATGGGCAGATAGATGCCCAGCACCAGCAGGCTCACGCCGAACAGCCGATTCAGGATGGGGTATGCCGCCAGATAGACCACCGCCGCGCTGCCCGAATAGAGGATGCTGCGGGGCAGCAGCTTCTTTTCCAGCTCTGCGTTGGCCGGATGCTCCTCCCGCAGGGGGAACAGGCGGCTCAGCAGGCAGGCCAGCATCCGGGAGGGCGTCAGCAGCAGCGCCACGGCCACAGCCAGCATCAGGGCGTTCTGGCCGCTCGTCGCAAGGACGACCAGCGGCGCAAGGCCCATGCCCTGCATGACCACGGGGTTATTCAGAAAGACGCGGTCATGGTGGAAGAATCTTTCCGGGTCCCGGGTGATGAGTTCTGCAGCATGACGTTTCATTCCGCACCCCCCTTTCCGGTCTTCTTCTCTTTGAAGTATCTGCCGCTCTTTATCAGCTCATGGAGGCGGACTTCGGTGCGGTCGAGCCAGCCGGAGATGCTGTTGACCGCCAGAATGGCGAAGCAGACACCCGTCTCGTAGACGCCGAAGTAGCGGAAGCCCATCGTGAAGGCTCCCACCATGACGCCGTAGAGGATGCGGCCCCGCCGGTGGTGGGCGCAGGTGTAAGGCTCATTGAGCAGGAAGACGGCGCTGAAGAGCATCGCGCCTGTCAGCATCTCGTCGCGCACACAGCGCAGGCGGAACACAAGGCCCGCCGTAAAGGCGGTCCCCTCCGTCAGACCCAGCTGGCGCGGGAAGAAGAAGACGATGAGGCCCGCCGTGATGAGGAAGCTCAGGGAGGCGCTCAGCCGCACATCCTTCTGCATCCAGAGGAAGAGGCCGCAGGCCACCAGCACGATGGCTGCACCGGTCCCCATCGGGGCGGCATACTCGCCCAGCACCAGCGACAGGGCGCTGATGTTGATGAGGCCGCCGCTGCGCAGGGTGTCCGAGATGGTGCTGGATGTTGCCACGCCGGAGGCGTCCCAGAGCGGGATATTGGCGTATGGGGCCGGATAGCGGAAGACCTGCTCCGGCCAGGACACTGCCGCCACCGCGTAGCCCACGGCGGCGGGGTGGAAGGGGTAGCTGCCATAGCCGCCGAAGACCTCTTTGCCGATGAGGGCACCGGCCAGAATGGCGGCGGCGAGGACATACCAGTCCACCGTCGCGGGCATCAGCAGGGTGATGACGAGGGCAAAGCTCTCGTTGGAATAATCCCCGGCCTGATAGACGCGGCGGCGCAGCAGAGAGATGAGCCGGTCGCACAGGTTGCCCATCAGCACCGCAAAGCCGCAGAGCAGCAGTGGGCGCAGGCCGTAGAGGTAGCAGGAGACGCAGAGCAGCGGCACACAGAGAAAGCAAATGTGCTTATAGTATCTGCCGGTGCGCTGGAGTTCTTCCTCCTGCAGCCGGATCAATGCTTCATCCATGGGCAGTCCCCTCTCAGAGAGCTGCCATCGCACGGACGGCCGCGGCGGGGTCGGCGGCGCCAAAGATGGCGCTGCCCGCCACCAGCACGTCCGCACCGGCGGCAACGCACTGCGGAGCGGTGGCGGCATCCACGCCGCCGTCCACTTCCAGCAGGAATTTCAGGCCACGGCGGTCTTTTTCCGCCTTGAGCCAGCGGAGCTTGTCGAGGGCCGAGGGCATGAACTTCTGGCCGCCGAAGCCCGGCTCCACGCTCATGACCAGCACGAGGTCCAGCTGGTCGAGGTAGTAGCCCAGCTCTTCCACCGGGGTGCCGGGCTTGATGGTCATGCCCACCTTGCAGCCCTGGGCCTTGATGGCGTCGATGGTCTCCTGGATGTCGTCGTCGCACTCGAGGTGGAAGTTGAGCAGGCTGGCACCGGCTTTGGCAAAAGCCTCGGCATACTGCTGGGGGTGGGTGATCATCAGGTGGACGTCATAGAAAGCGTCCGGCAGGGCCTTGTGCAGGCTCTTGAGCACCGGGACGCCAAAGCTGATGTTCGGCACGAAGTGGCCGTCCATCACGTCATAATGCAGCATCTGCGCACCGGCATCCAGCACCATGCGGCAGTCTGCGCCAAGCTGATTGAAATCAGCCGAAAGGATCGAAGGACTAATGATCGTCATTGTGTTTTATACTCTCCGTTATTTTTCAGAAAGATTACACCATCCGTTCTGTCAGAGCACCTGTTTTGGGGCCGGAATGCAGGGCGGGCATGGTTACTCTTAGTTTACATGAAAACACGCAAAAAATCAAACCCGGAGCCGTGTTTTTCACGGAAAAGTCTCAAACCTGCCCCTGTATCCATCCAAAATCCATTTCAAAACCAAAAACGACCAGACCGCCCCGCCCGTTCCAGGGGGACAGTCTGGCCGCAGATTCAGTTGACAGGCTTCATGCTGGCGGGGTCCTCCACCGGCACAGGCTGACCGGATTCGTCCGGCAGGCGCTTCATGCCGCTGGGGTTGGGGGGCGTGGCGGGCAGGGTGAACACGAACTGACACCACTCGCCCTGCTGGCTCTCCACACGGATCTGGCCTCCGGAAAGGTTGACCAGCACCTTGCAGATATTCAGGCCAAGACCGGCCCCCCGGGCGTGCAGGCCGCGGGACCTGTCCTCTTTGTAGAAGCGCTGGAACACATAGGGCAGCGCCTCGGGGCTGATGCCCTGACCGGAATTCCAGATCGAGATCTCCACCTCGGGGCCCAGCTTCTCCACATGGAACTTGATGGTGCCGCCCGCCGGGGTAAACTTGATGGCATTGTCCAGAATGTTATAAGCCACCTGATGGATGAGGTCGGGGTCCGCGTAGACCAGCACCTTTTCATCCATGGTCAGGCCTTCCAGATCGATCATGCCGTCATTGATGCGCTGCTCCGCCGAAAGGGCCACACCGGTGAGCGTCTCCCAGATGTTGAACATCCGGGCGTTCACCTGATACTCGCCGCTTTCCAGCTTGGAGAGATCGAGCATGTTCTGGATGAGCCGGGCCAGGCGGCCGGTCTCCTCGCTGACCAGCTGCAGGTAGTGGTTCTGCATATCGGGCGGGATGGTGCCGTCCAGAATGCCGTCCACAAAGCCCTTGATGGTGGTCATGGGGGTGCGCAGCTCGTGGGCGATGTTGCCCATGAACTGGCCGCGGGAATTGTCGTTGGACTGAATGTTCTCCGCCATCTGGTTGAAGGTGTGGGCCAGATCCACCACTTCGCCCTCACCTTCCACGCCCTCAACACGGACAGAGAAGTCCCCGCCGCCAAACCGCTGGGCGGCATCGGTGATCTTCTGGAGCGGGTCTGTCAGCTTCCGCATCAGGAAGGAGGTCAGCACGCTGGCGCAGAGCAGCATGATGCAGGCCGAGAAGAAGAAGTTCGACCAGAACTCCTCCTTGAAGTCGGTCAGCCGCGCACCGGAGGAGCAGAGGAAGAGATAGCCGCTGTTGTTGCCCTGGGCATCCTGCATGTGCCGCACCGAGACATAGCTCTTCTCGGTCAGCACACCGTCCAGCGTGCTCAGGGTGTGGTAGGGCTGATCCCCGGCAACTTTTTTCATAAGCTCCGGCCCCACAACATCTGTTCCCACCATCTCGGGGTTGGAGGCAATGAGGACCCTGCCCTCTTCATCGGTGAAAAACAGGTAAGCCTCGGCGCTCTCGCCGATGATCTCCAGCTTGGTGTTCAGGGCATCCAGCTCGGCCCCCTTGGGCAGAGCCGCCTGCTGCACGATATAATCCGCCGCGCGCTGGGTCACATCCGCCACGCTGTCCAGCGTGTCGTACCGCTCCTGGGCAAAATAGCGGCTGAACAGCAGCCACTCGGAGCAGCCCAGCACCGCCGTGCCCAGCACCAGCAGGGTGGCCACCATCGAAAAGAAGGTGACCGAAATACTTTTGCGCATTACTGACGCACCTCGAACTTATAGCCCACGCCCCAGACGGTCTTGAGCTCCCACTTGTCGGAAGCACCCGCCAGCTTTTCGCGCAGGCGCTTGACATGGACATCGATGGTGCGGCTGTCGCCGTAGTACTCAAAACCCCACACCTCGTCCAGCAGCTGGTCACGGGTGTAAACACGGTTGGGGTGGGAGGCCAGGCAGTTCAGCAGCTCCAGCTCCTTGGGGGGAGCCTCCACCACCTTGCCCTTGACCCGCAGCTCGTAGCTGTTCATGTCCAGCCGCAGGTTGTCGAACTCGATCACGCCCTCAGTGCTCTCAGTCTGGGCGGTGGTGGTGGTGCAGCGGCGCAGCACCGCCTTGATGCGGGCCACGACCTCCTTGGTGTCAAAGGGCTTGACCATGTAATCGTCTGCGCCCAGCTCCAGGCCCAGCACCTTGTCAAAGGTCTCGCCCTTGGCGGTCAGCATCATCACGGGGGTGTTGCCCAGCTTGCGGATGCGGCGGCAGACCTCCAGGCCATCCATCTTGGGCATCATCACATCCAGCAGCACCATATCCGGCTTGACCTGATTGAACTTGTCCAGACCTTCTTCTCCGTCGTTCGCGGTGGTGACCTGATAGCCCTCCTTGGTCAGATAAAGCCGCAGCAGCTCGCAGATGTTGGTATCGTCGTCCACGACGAGGATCTTTTCGTTGGCCATAGTGGTTTCCTCCCCAATTCTGTATATTCCGGCCCTTTCGGGCCTTGTGACAAAGTATCCACTTCTTATTATACGGAATAGTTATGACAAAATAAAGAAGGTTTTGTATGATTTTTGGGACGCAGGCTCCGCCGCTCAGCTCATCATCAGCCGGATGATCTCCTCATTGGTCTGCCGCATTCCGTCCTTGCCCAGACGTCCGATGCCCTTGATGGTGGTCTCGATGTCCTTCATCACGATGCCATCGCCGCCCTTGAACTCCTGATTGCACTTGTACATGTTGTAGCCCAGCAGCGCCGCATCCACCGAAGATGCGATCTTTGCGGCGCAGGAAGCCTTGGCTCCGTCGCACACGATGCCGGACACGATGGCAAGGGCGTTGACCACCGTGTGGATGGCAGCCTGATAGCCGTCGCCGCACAGGTACACGATGCCTGCGCCTGCACCCGCACCCGCGCTGACCGCGCCGCAGTAGGCAGACAGGGTGCCGATGCCGGTCTTTTCGTGGATGGCCACCAGATTGGAGATGATGAGGGCGCGGTAGAGCTTTTCCTTGCCGCTGTGCAGCTCCTTGGCGTACTCGATGAGGGGCACCGAGCAGGTGATGCCCTGATTGCCGCTGCCGGAGTTGATGATGACCGGCAGCTCGCAGCCGTTCATGCGGGCATCGGAGCCGGCGGCGGCCTTGGCTTTTGCGCGGTTGGAGACATCGTTGCCGTAAGTGGTCAGCAGCACCCGCCCGATGTTGGCACCGTAGTCGCCCAGCAGGCCCTCTTCTGCAATGGCGTTGTTGTAGCGGATCTGCCGTTCCAGCAGGTCTGCCACGTCCCGCAGGTCGGCGGTCTCGGCAAAGTCCCAGATGTCCTGCATGTTCAGCAGGCTGCGGTCAGCGCGGGCATCCTCCTGCACGGTCTCGTCCAGCAGGGGCACCTCGTACAGCACCGTGCCGTTCTTCTCAATGCGGCAGATGTTGGTGTGGTAGTCCGCGATGCGCACCCGGGCGTAGTCCTGCCCGCAGCGCTCAGTGACGACGATGTCAAACACATGCCCCTGCTCGGTGTGCTCGATGGTGATGGGCACTGTCTGCAGATAGTCCCGGATGGCAGACTTCTTTTCCTCGCTGACCTCCGAGATGACCTCCAGCTCCTTCTCGGCGGAACCGGCGATGATGCCTGCCGCCACCGCCGCCTCCATGCCCTTCAGGTGCCCGGTGTTGGGCACGATGACGCTTTTCACGTTCTTGATGATGCTGCCGCTCACCTGCAGCTGCACGCTGTCCGGCAGCACCCCCAGCACCTCGCGGGCTTTTGCCGCCGCATAGGCCAGCGCGATGGGTTCGGTGCAGCCCATCGCCGGGATCAGCTCCTCCTTCAGGATCTCCACATAAGCCTGATAGCGCGGGTCGTTGCGTTCCATAACATCCTCCTGCCTTCCCTTCCGGAAATCGGTTCGTACTTTAAGAACAGTATAATATAGAACTCCCGCCGTGTAAATCCGTTGTTTTGCGCCCATCCCCTTGCGCTCCGGGGTTTCATCGCGTATAATGATAGTTGTATCGTTATGCAAAAAAACGTGTAAGGAGCGTATTTTATATGAAGTTAGGTATCGTCGGTCTGCCGAACGTCGGCAAGTCCACTCTGTTCAACGCCATCACCTCCACCAAGAACGCGGAAGCCGCCAACTACCCCTTCTGCACCATTGAGCCCAACAGCGGCATCGTGGCCGTGCCGGACAAGCGGCTGGATAAGCTGGCTGAGATCTGGCAGACCAACAAGAAGACCCCCGCTATCGTGGAGTTCGTGGACATCGCCGGCCTCGTCAAGGGCGCAAGCCAGGGTGCCGGCCTCGGCAACAAGTTCCTCGGCCACATCCGCGAGTGCGATGCCATCGTCCATGTCGTGCGCTGCTTCGACGACGACAACATCATCCATGTTGTGGAGGACGTGACCAAGGCCGAGGCCGTGGACCCCATCGCCGACATCGACGCCATCGACTACGAGCTCATCCTCTCCGACCTCGAAGTCGTCCAGAACCGCGCAGGCCGCATGGCCAAGGCCGCAAAGAGCGGCAACAACAAGGGTGCTGCCGCCGAGGCTGCATGGCTGCAGCAGCTGGCCGCCCATCTGGAATCCGGTAAGCCCGCCCGCAGCTTCGACTTCGACGAGAACGACGCCGAGCAGCAGACCGTGCTCCACGAGATGGGCCTGCTGAGCGCAAAGCCCGTCCTCTACGCTTGCAATGTGGGCGAGGACGACCTGATGGAGGGCATCGAGAACAACAAGTACGTCCCGCTGGTGGCTGCACGCGCCAAGGAAGAGGGCGCACGCTACATCCCTATCTGCGCCAAGACCGAGGAGGACATCGCCGACTACAGCCCCGAGGAAAAGAAAGCCTTCCTCGCCGAGATGGGGATCGAAGCAAGCGGCCTCGACAACCTCATCACCGCCAGCTACGACCTGCTGGGCCTCATCTCCTTCCTG
>OGKM01000896.1_pt1 | contig 11091 bp, 4 predicted proteins | sample 1572501 | NCBI WGS metagenome assembly OGKM01 (sample SAMEA2582154, study PRJEB24529) | metagenome | biome: Human gut stool | place: China | collected 2011
CTTCCGTATATTTTTCACCGTTTACTTTGAAAGCACCTGCTTTAATGGATCGACGTGCTTCACCATTAGAAGCAGTCAAACCAGCATCCGTGCAAAATTGTGGTACGAAAATAGCTTCGCTAGGTTTATCAATAGCATATTCAGGAATATCGGTTGGCAATGCGTGTTGTTGGAATACGCGTTTAAATTCATCTTCCGCTTCTTGCGCTGCTTGTTCACCATGATATAAACGAACGATAGTTTTTGCCAATTGCATTTTTGCATCACGTGGGTGCAATGTGCCATTTTCTAAGCGTTCTTCCATGTCGTCTTGATCTTCGATAGACATATCCGTAACGAGCATGAAGTAACGCATCATCAATTCATCAGGAATAGACATGGCTTTACCATACATATCTTTAGGTGCTTCATCAATACCAATGTAGTTCCCCAAGGATTTACTCATCTTTTGAACGCCATCAAGACCTTCAAGCAAAGGCATAGTAATAACTACTTGAGGTTCTTGTCCTGCCAACTCTTGCAAGTGACGACCCATAAGTAGGTTGAAAGTTTGATCTGTACCACCAAATTCAACGTCCGCATGCAATGCTACAGAGTCTTGACCTTGCATCAATGGATACATGAATTCATGCACGCCGATAGGACGACCTTCTTTATAACGTTTATCAAAGTCATCACGCTCCATCATACGTGCTACAGTATAAGAACTTGCCAAGCGAAGTACATCAGCAAAGTTCATGGATTCAAGCCATTCACTATTATCGCGTACAATTGTTTTTTCAGGATCTAATACCTTGAAGATTTGTGTCTTATAGGTTTCCGCATTTTTTAATACTTCTTCCTTGGTAAGTGGTGGGCGTGTTACGCTTTTACCAGTAGGGTCACCGATACGTGCTGTGAAGCCACCGATTACAATAACCACTTGATGGCCAAACTCTTGGAACAAGCGAAGCTTACGAAGTGGTACGGTATGACCTAAATGAATGTCAGGAGCCGTAGGATCAAGGCCCAATTTTACGATCAATGGTTTATTTTCTTTAATAGATCGTTCTATTTTTTTGACTAAGTCTTCTTCATTAATTATTCCAGATACGCCATGTGTAATTTGGCGCACTTGTTCTTGTGCTGTAATCATGGAAATCCTCCTACATAAAATCTGTTCTCTATAGTATACCATTATAAATAGGCTTTCACAATTATATATAGTGTTTGTTTTATGTCTTTTATGGTATACTATTTATAACTGCGTAATATATTTTACGTTATATTTACTTTAAAAAAGAGGTGACTCTATGGGTAATAACTCAAATATAAGAGCTCGTCGTAAACCAGCTCCTAACCCGAGCAATCCAAAGGCATCAACTAAAAAGACGATTTGGATGATTGTATTATTACTTGTTCTTATTGTAGCCGGTGGCGGTTGTGGATTTATAAGTGCTACCATGTCTAACCTTCCAGATGTATCTAACGTACGACCATCTGCATCGTCTCAGATCTATGACGTACATGGCAATTTAATTACTACGGTTCATTCCACAGAGAATCGTTTGCCAGTTCCAATTAACGAAGTACCAAAAGAATTACAAGATGCTTTTGTAGCTACTGAAGACTCTCGTTTTTATAGCCATCATGGTATCGACCCTATCGGTATTTTACGTGCTATCTGGGTTAATGTTGTACATAGTGGTGTAGCCGAAGGTGGTTCCACAATCACACAACAATTGGCTCGTAATGCTTTTCTTTCCCAAGACAGAACTCTCAAACGTAAAATTTCCGAAGCTTTATTAGCACTTAAAATCGAACAGCATTATACAAAACAAGAAATTCTTGAAATGTATATGAACCAAATTTATTTTGGTCAAGGTGCTTATGGTGTTCAATCAGCAGCTCATGTTTACTTTGGTAAAGATGTACGCGATTTAACATTAGCCCAATGTGCTATGCTTGCTGGGTTACCTCAAAGTCCTAACTACTACTCCCCATTCAACAACTTAGAAGCTGGTAAAAAACGCCAAGCCGTTGTATTGGGCCAAATGGTTAAGTATGGTTACCTCTCACAAGATAAAGCCGATGCAGCTCGCGAAGCAGATTTAGGTTTAGTTGCTAAGCAAGAGCAAACTCACGAAAACAACAATGCATCTTATTTTATCAATTACGTAATTGCTCAAATTTCTGAAAAATATGGTGATGATGCAATCTACAAAGATGGTTTAAAAATTTATACCACTCTCGATATGGATGCTCAAAATGCTGCAGTTGCAGCAATGCAAAATCTACCAACTATGTATACTGACCAAAATGGTCTACACCAACCACAAGGTGCTATTGTAGCAATGAATCCACATAATGGTTATATCGTTGCCATGGTCGGTGGTCGTGGAGATGATGCCTTTAACCGTGCATCACAAGCGGAACGTCAACCAGGCTCTGCTATGAAACCATTCGTTTACTTAGCTGCTATTCAATCTGGTAAAACTCCAGGGTCCATTGTTGATGATAGCCCTGTTGATTTTAATGGATGGCGTCCTCAAAACTATGAACGAAACTTTGAGGGTAATATTACATACCGCTATGCATTACAACATTCTCGTAACGTACCAGCTGTAAAAATTGCTGATGAAGTAGGTATGTCTAAGATTATCGACTTAGCTAAGAAGATGGGTATTACTACCTTAACTGATGAAGATAACAACTTATCAACAGCACTTGGTGGTTTAACTCATGGTGTTTCACCATTGGAAATGGCTGAAGCTTATGGCGTACTTGCTAATGGTGGCGTCAAGGTTCAACCTACAGCAATCATAAAAATCGTGGACCGCAACGGACAAGTAGTGGAAGAAAATTCCATCCAAGAAAAGCGCGTCGTTGAAGAAAAAGATGCTGCTATCATCACTGATATGTTAGAATCTGTTATCAGTGGTGGTACTGGTGGCAATGCTGCTATCGGTAGACCTGCAGCTGGTAAAACAGGTACAACAGATGATGAAAAAGATGCTTGGTTCGTTGGATATACGCCTGATTTAGTTGCTGCTGTTTGGATTGGTGATGACTACGGATCTGAAACATTAGGTATTACTGGTGGTTCAACGCCAGCTGTAATGTGGGGTCAATTTATGGCTAATGCACTTGCCAACACCCCTGCCTCTGACTTCTCCGTTCCTGCTAGCGCGCAATCAGCTATTTCTGAAGGTTATTATAATCCTGTAAAAGCACAGCCGAAAAAAGAAGCTGCTAAGGACGAAAAAGCAGACAAAAAAGACGATAAAGACAAATCGAAAGATGAAGCTGTAAAAGATGACAGTGGCTCAAAAGATGATGCAACTGAACAGAAATCTAATTCATCCAAAAGTAAAAAGTCTAGTAAAAAAGATCGTTAATCTCATACTCTAAAGGAGCGGAACATGTGTTCCGCTCCTTTCTTTTACGTAAAAAAGGTAGTAAGTTCTAAGAACTTACTACCTCTTCTATTTCTATATATGTATATGGCTATACCCCATAACCAATTTGATATACGATAATAATTTACTGTATTATCTATAACTATATCACTATTGTGTAGCTTTATTTCAGAACTACATTGGTAGCTCCTGCACCACCTTCATCATAGCCTGCTGTTTCAAAGTGAGTTACATGCGGTAAGGTACGTAAATATTGATGTACACCTTCTCGTAATGCACCAGTTCCCTTACCATGGATAATGCGTACTTGACTGACACCACCTAGCAAGGCTTGGTCAATAAATCTACCAACAGATACTGTCGCTTCATCTACGGTTTGACCGAGAATATTGATTTCAGTACGAACCTCTTTCTGACGTTGTACGGCGGAACCACCCATGCGTTTTCGCGTCTTAGGCATAGCGGCCTTTTGTTCACGTGCCAGTTTATTACCTTCTTCACGTGTAGTAGATTGTAATTCGCTAACCTTAACAGTTGCTGTTAATCCATTGATATCTACATTTACCCGATTGCCATTGATAGATAATACAGTACCTAAAGAACGCAAAGACGTAACATATACTGCTTGGCCTACTTTAATGGCGTCTGCCGTCAAGGACTTACGATCATCATCTACTGGAGCTTCCGGTACATGTACATTAGAGATGCCCTTACGTGCAGCATTGATGGCAGATTGACGCTTATCCTTATTCGTTTCGGAGAATTGCGATTTCAATTGCTTGATAATCGCTTCCCCTTCAACGCGTAAGCTACGTTTCATAGATTCTGCATCAGCTTGAGCTTTAGCTAAGATTTGTTTACGTTTTTCATTAAACTGTTTCTTTTCCTTCTCTAATTGACCACGCATACGACGTGTTTCATCAAGCTCTTTCTTTAACGCTCTTTCCCGTTCAGATGCCTTACGAAGTTGCTCATTCAAATCTGAAAGAACTTCTTCCATTTCATGGCTACCAAATTGAGATTTATACTCTGCCGCGCGCGTTACGATATCTTTTGGTAAACCTAAGCGGGCCGCAATACTCAATGCATGGCTACTACCTGCTACACCAATATGAAGTCGATACGTTGGTTTTAATGTGCGCTCATCAAACTCTACATGACCATTTTCAATACCTTCCGTATGGTATGCATAATTTTTAAGCTCATTATAATGGGTACTTACCATCATGAGAGCCCCTTTTTTACGGAAGAACTCAAGGATAGATACAGCAAGTGCACTACCTTCTTCTGGATCAGTACCAGATCCAAGCTCATCTAATAATACTAAGTCATTTGGACCACAATGTTTGATGATAGATATAACTTGTGTCATATGAGCAGAGAACGTACTAAGGCTGGCCTCAATGCTTTGCTCGTCCCCAATATCGGCAAAGATATTATGGAATATAGGTAACATAGAACCGTGATCGGCAGGAATAAATAAACCACATTGATTCATTAAACTCAATAACCCTAAAGTTTTTAGGGATACTGTTTTACCACCTGTATTAGAACCAGTAATTAATAAAATACGATACGATGTGCCCAATTGAATATTCGTAGGCACTACCACATTTGGTGGAATTAATGGATGACGAGCTCTCATGAGATTAACTGTTCTATCAGTACTCAAGATTGCTGGTACACCTTTATAAGAAATAGCAAGGCTCGCCTTACCATATACAAATTCGATGTGGGATACCTTTTCACAAGCATCCATCAAATCATTACTATGTTGTTTTACAAGGGCTGATAATTCACGGTAAATACGCAATACCTCTTGCTCTTCACCAATTAATGCCTCTTGTAATTCATTATTTAGATTCACCAAGCGCATCGGTTCAATATATAAGGTTTGACCCGTTGCAGAACGGTCGTGAATAAGACCATCAAAATATTGGCGATATTCCTGTTTTACAGGGATTACATAGCGATTATTACGCTGCGTAATGATCGTTTCTTGGAAATACTTCTGATTATCCTTGTCGTGTAAGATAGCTTGAATATCATTTTTGATCTTTTCCCGAGTTTTGATAATCGTATTTCTTAGGCTCGCCAACTTAGGAGATGCTGTATCAAGCAATTCCCCTTTTTCATCAAAGACTCGTTTAAAACGGTTTTCAATACGATCTGTATTCGGCATATCCTGTACCCATAGGGATAGCAATGGATACTCCATATATTTTGTTCTAAAGAACTTTGTCATACGCTTATAAGCACCAATGGTCAAATATATATCCCACAATGCTTCACGAGTAAGAACAAAATCTTTACGACTCTTTTTACAGGATTCACGAATATCTCGCGTACCGCCTAACGGTTGTTCTACCTCAGTTTGCAAAGAACGCATGGCTTCTGCTGTTTCATCAAGGTTCTCTTGAATAGCTTTAGCATCCGTCATGGGTTCAATATGCATAGCTAACTCTTTAGCAATGGTAGAACTACAGTGCTGTTTTAATTGTTCTTTTATATGGTGAAAGTCTAATACATCTTCGTTAAACAATGTACTACCTCTTTTATAAAATACCTCTAAAATAGTGGCCCCTTGTAATAGGTGTATCATCTTTACCTACACTCTTAGGCGGAGCCTCTTTTGTTCCATTTTGAATGGATACATAATCTGCTACAATTGTACGCAAACGATGTGGATCCATATGTCTACCATCGATACGCAATATATGTAGCCCTTTTCGATGTAACTCTGGTACGTAGGCACGCATGTCCATTTCATGACTATTCATGATATGCATGCGGCAATAAGGATCGGTACGCAATGGGAACACTTCCCCTTTACGGTCTTTCAATGCATAGTCTTCGCTTACACATGGCATAGGACAGTTTTCCTTCTTGCCAGTGCCCACAAAGCTTGCGATGGCACAGTATTCAGAAATCATCATTTCCGTGTAACCATGTACCATAATTTCTAATGGCAATTTAGTAGATTTTTGCAAGTTAACAAGTTGTGCCAAGGTTAACTCTAAAGATGGCGCTATGCTACTCATATTAAAGTCTTGCCATACTTGTAGTGCAGAGCCATTAAATATGTTAAGCCCTGTATCAGCCTCAATAGCACCTGTATACCCTAAATCACGAAGCCATAATAACGCTTGTGGCACGTGAATAGAAATGCTATCTGGTTTAGCCTCAACTATGGCCTTAAGAGTATTCATGTACACCTCAACTTCATCGTCTTTCACAACTCGAGGCGTAGCAAATACACAAAGCACATTATGATCTTTACAAAGAGTAGCTACCTTTTCATAAATACTAAGTTCATAAGGCTTGCGTTGTAAACGGTCACCACCGAAGATAATCTTCTTAGCACCACCTTCAATAGCAGCTTTCTCAGCCTCTAATTCATCAACGCGAACACTCACCATAGGCTCTGTATACTGAATCGTATCCTTAGCTACTAAGGATGACATATCTTGAGGTTCTACGGCAAGTTCTGCCCAAGCTTTTTCATGATCTGTAATTAACAGAGTTTCTAAAGCCTCTACTGCATCGCGACGCAATGCATTCAAAACACTAGCAGGCCACATATACGGACCTTCAGGGATAGACATAGAGCCAAGCGTAAACAATGTATTGCCTAATCTACCTACTTGGTCTGTAACCTTCTCTAATGTAGTCGGTTTATTGTTAGCATAAACCGGTTCAAACTCATTAGATACAGTCACAGTACGCCCATCATTCAATACAAAGGTAAGGTCTGTGCAAGGTTGTTCTCGGTCTGTATTAATAGATAGATAACCATGTACCTCTAATTTAGCACTAAAATCTTGTAAGCCTCGTTGCTTTTGAGATTTTGGCGTAGATGCTAAAAATACTTGTCCCGCTGCAAACCCTTCATCAGGTTTGCCTACAAAATGCTTTTCATCCATTAAGGACCAATTCTGATCAATTTGGTAGTACGTAATACTACCAGAAGCTTGCATTACCTTTAAAAGTGATCCTTTTTCAATCGGTTCTGTTAGGAATAAATGAACTTGTCCCTTTTTGACCTCTGCTTTACCAATTAATTTGCCTTGATTATTTGGAGCTACAACAGTCATCATAGATTTCCCTACATGGTCTGTTAAGTAATCTGTAGAGAAGCCACGATTAAACCCAGATGCCAATGCATCGGCATCAGCAGCATCCATATGAGCCGTATCTAAAATATGACGATAGGTCCCAATGACTTGACGCACATAGGAAACCTTTTTCATACGCCCTTCTACCTTAAAGGACGTAACACCAGCAGCTACGAGCTCATTCATATGCTCACTATAGTTAAGATCCTTTGGACTTAGTAAATAGGCTTCGTGTTTAGGTAGCAAACTAGTACCAGAAGAATCCAATAGTTCATAAGGCAAACGGCAAGGTTGTGCGCAAGCACCACGGTTACCACTGCGACCACCGATAAAGGAACTCATCAAGCATTGACCAGAATAGCACACACATAAGGCACCATGTACAAAGACTTCGATTTCAGCTGTACAGTTTTTACAAATATGTTCAATTTCAGGGAGACTCAATTCACGAGCCAATACAACGCGGGTAAAACCGAGGCTTTCATAAAAACGAACAGCATCTAATGTAGCAGCCGTCATCTGCGTACTGCCATGTAAGTGAAGTTTAGGAGCCACTCGTTGTGCTAGTTTAGCAACCGCTAAATCTTGAACGATAATAGCATCCACTCCGATGCGCTCTAAGTCCTTTAAATACGCCTCGAGATCCTTTAATTCGGAATCACCTATGAGGATATTTACGGTTACATATACGGACACATCTAAAATATGAGCCAAACGAATAGCCTCAGCTAGTTCTTCAATGCCAAAGTTCGCTGCATGAGCACGAGCATTAAAGCCTTTACCACCGAGGTAAATCGCATCAGCTCCAGATTCTAAAGCGGCTATAAAGTTTTCCATCGTACCGGCAGGAGCCAATAATTCCATGGATAATCCTTTCTACCTAACTAAAGGTATAACTATAGTACTAAAAGGGTTTACCATACGGTAAACCCTTTCAATATACTGCTTGAGATTAACGTAATTTGCAGTTAATTTCTGCTAATGCATCGATAATAGCTTGAATGTTACCATCAATATCTTCATCATTCAACGTGCCTTCCATAGAGCGGAATTGCAAGTTGTATGCAAGACTGCGGTAACCAGCTTCGATATGTTCACCTTCGTAAACGTCGAAGATAGATGCACTTTCTAAATATTCACCACCATGCTCTTTAATGATAGATAAAATTTCGCCACTAGATACGGACACAGGTGCTACAATAGCAAGGTCACGGCTAGTACCTGGGAATTTACTGAAAGATGTATAGCGGAATGGTGGAATCGTTAAGGATAATACTGCTTCCAAATCGATTTCAAACATATATACTTTTCCTGGTAAATCAAAGTTTTTGCTCACTTGTGGATGTAATTCACCATATTGAGCAATCATTTTACCATCAACAACGTATTGAGCACTTACACCTGGATGGAAATATGGCTCAGCGCCACGATTAATTTCGTAGTCTGTAACGCCTAATTCAGCTAACAATGCATCTACAATGCCTTTTACATCATAGAAATCTGTAGTGCGTTCTGCTTGATTCCAGCCAGCTTGGTTTGCTTTGCCCATCAAGATACCACAAGCCATAGGTCGTTCATGAGGTACCTCTGTCAAAGGCAATGCTTTTGGTTCATATACATTCGCTGTTTCAAACAACCAAAGATCCTTATTTTGTTGCGCAATATTGCGTTTAGCTGCTTCAATAACAGCTGGTACCAACGTAGTTCTCATATATGGGAACTCTTCGGAAATAGGGTTTAGGATTGGAATAGCCGTATAACGACTGTCACCTTCTGGTAACATCATATTCGTAAGGCCATCTTTGTGCATGAAACTAAATGTAATGATTTGGCTTAATCCTGCATGTGCTAAGTAATGTGTTACATCTTTAGTTAACGCTTTTTTAGGTGTCATACCGCCAGAGGATAGTATCGCTACAGGAATTGTAGGCGCAATATTATCATAGCTTACGATACGAGCAACTTCTTCAGCAATATCAGGCATAACAGTGACATCATCGCGCCATGTTGGAACGAGTGCTTCGATGGTATCACCAGATTCAGTAATGCCAAATTCAAGCTTCGTTAAAATATCAATCATTCTATCTTTTTCAATAGAAGTGCCAAGATAGTCATTGATTTGTTCTGCTGTGAAAGTTACAGTGCGTTGTTCTACTGGTTCTGGATATACATCAATAACGCCAACACTCACCTTACAGGAAGGACAAATTTGTTGTAACAATTGTGCAGCACGGTCGATAGCATATGCTGTATATTTATGGTTTACACCACGTTCAAAACGACCTGATGCTTCAGAGCGCATACCTAATGCTTTAGAGGTACGACGAATAGATGGACCATTAAATACAGCCGCTTCGAACAAGACGTTCGTAGTCTTATCTGTTACTTCACTAGTAAGACCGCCCATAACGCCAGCTACGCCGATTGGGCCCTTTGTATCTGCAATGATAAGCATGGACTCATTGAGTTCACGTTCATTACCGTCTAGTGTAGTAAGTGTTTCACCAGCTTTTGCACGACGTGCAATAAGGGTATGGTCAGCTACGCAATCATAATCGTAAGCATGCATTGGTTGACCTAATTCAAGCATAACGTAGTTTGTTACGTCTACTACGTTATTGATAGGGCGAATGCCGCTATTACGCAAACGATTTTGCATCCACAATGGAGATGGTTCGATGGTAACATTCGTAACAAGACGGGATGTAAATCGCGTGCAAAGATCATGTGCTTCGATAGCTACAGATGCTTTACCTTCGATGGACTCACCATTTTCATTCACCATAATAACTGGAAACAAAGCCTTTTGATTTGTCATGATGCCGAATTCACGGGACAAACCTACCATAGAGAAGCAGTCTGCACGATTAGCTGTTAATTCAAATTCATATACAGTATCATCAAGCATAAGTGCTTCTTTAATATCTAAACCAATTGGTGTACCTTCAGGGAAAATATAGATGCCTTGTGCTTCTTCTGGTCTTACCAAATCACTGGAAATACCGAATTCAGCAACGGAGCAGAACATGCCTTCTGATACAACACCACGTAATTTACCTTTTTTGATTTCTGTACCATCTGCCAAACGAGATTTATGATACGCAACTGGTACGATTTGACCTACAGCCACATTCGTAGCAGCGGTAACGATTTGCTTAGTAATTTCTTCCCCATCTTCAGATAAGCATTGTACTTGGCATACTTGTAGTTTATCTGCATCTGGGTGTTTTGTAATTTCTACGATTTTACCAGTATAGATTTTTTTCAAACCTGGATCCATAGAAAGTACTTCTTCTACAGGAATACCTGCTTGTGTTAATTCATCCGCTAATTCTTGGGCAGGACGATTTAGATCAAGAGGTACGTATTCATTCATCCATTGTAAGCTTGCTTTCATTTCTACCTCCTAAAATTGTTCCAAGAAACGGATATCATCTTCAAAGAATAGACGTAAATCGCCAATACCATATAACAACATAGCAATACGTTCTACGCCCATACCAAAGGCAAAACCTTTCACCTTATTAGGATCATAGCCATTAAGTTCAAGTACACGAGGATGTACCATACCACAACCT
>OGKM01000903.1_pt1 | contig 11020 bp, 8 predicted proteins | sample 1572501 | NCBI WGS metagenome assembly OGKM01 (sample SAMEA2582154, study PRJEB24529) | metagenome | biome: Human gut stool | place: China | collected 2011
TTTTTCATGTAAGGGGAGTGTTAGTATTAATATCAAATGAACCATGTATTTAAACAAGTAGTAGGTTTGGGGTTAGTATTACTTGTCGGGAGATAAATACACGTATGGTAACCAGGGAATTGTTACCTCTATTTATCATTTGACATTGTCATTATAAGAACAAAAAATGAGTTGAAAATGAAATTTTTTAAGAAATTTCTTTTAATTTCTTGAAATTCTAAAAAAGATAATAATTAAGTTTAATTATTGTTGATAAATATGGGACAATTTTGGTATTATATATAAAGGAGAAGTTGTATATTTTATAAAGGTTTAATGGCTATTAGAGTTTTATAAAGTATACAGCTCTATAGCATGAGAGGAGCAGTCATATGAGGAAAATATTTACCATATTGTCCCTTTTGTGGCTACTCAGTATAGGGGGGACTGCTAACGCAACGGACTGGTACTATGTTGGACCAGATGCATCAGGAAACCAATTATTTATTGACAACGACAGTGTTCAAAAAAGTGATTATGATGCGCTTTTGTGGCTGCGGGTCAATGAACTGGGTGGCGACGAATTGCGATATAAAGTGTATATAAGTAGATATAACCGTACCATGGAAACATTAAAGGTAGATGCATACATGGCAGACGGTACACCCTATGAAAATGTAGAGTTCAATGAAAACCCTGAACCTATTGAAGGCAATACAAATGGTCAAGCCATTTATAATTTATTATGGCAATAAAAGAACCATCTAGCACAGCAAACTAGATGGTTCTTTTTATATGTGTAAAAAATTTATAAATCTTAGGAATATTTTTTATATACAACATCCTCAAAGGAGAATGGTATATACAGAAATTTAAACTTGGGCAGAGTTGCGGCTTAATTCCAAGTCTTGAATCATTTGGAGATCGTCTTGTGGAGAGCGACCGCCAGTTGTTAAGTAGCCACCAACCATGATACCGTTAAGGCCACCTTTTAAAGCATAAGCTTGTAAGTCACGAAGATTTACTTCACGACCACCAGCTGTACGAATCAATGCATTTGGCAAGATGAAACGGAATACAGCGAAGGTACGTAAAATATCTAATGGACGTAATGCTTTATTGCTTTCAAATGGCGTACCTTTAACAGGATTCAAAATGTTGAGTGGTACAGAGTCAATATGTAAGCGTTTAAGCTCAAATGCCATTTCTACGCGTTGTTCTAATGTCTCGTTGAGACCAAGGATGCCGCCAGAGCAAACGCGAATGCCTGCTTTTTGAGCGTTGTCGATGGTAGACATTTTATCTTCGTAGGAATGGGTTGTACAAATATCTGGGAAGTGACTAGGTGCTGTTTCGATATTGGAGTGGTATCGAGTTACACCTACTTCTTTCAATTTGAGAGCTTGTTCATAAGTTAACAAACCAAGAGAACAGCAAATTTCGAGGCCTACTTCATCTTTAATGCGGCCTAATACGCGAATGATTTGATCGAATTCGTTTGGGTTATTAGTATTACGACCACTTGTTACGATGGAGAAGCGAATAGCGCCTGCCTCTTTAGCTTTGCGAGCCGCATCGAGGATGCTTTCATCATCCATGAACGGATATACTTGAACGCCTGTTTCGTGATGTGCAGATTGAGCACAGAATTTACAGTTTTCAGGACATTTGCCAGATCGTGCATTTACAATGGCGCATACATCTACGGAGTTGTCATTGAAATGTTGACGAATTTTATCTGCCATAGCGAGCAGAATCATCGTATCATCATCAGATGTATGAATTAACTCAATTGCTTCTTCTTTTGTAATTTCACCACCATGCATAATACGATTTGCTATAGTAAGGATTTTTTCGTATGTTCCCACCTGGGATGGTTGTTGATCTGTAGGCAAAGCCATAATAGCCTCCTAATTGTTAACTTAATAAAAACATAATATATTGACAATTTGATTGTAAACGTTAGTGCATAAATTGTCAACTTAATGTATTTTTGAGTTAACAAAAATATGTATGTAGTTTTTAGAGGGCTTTTAATACAGGGGAATTATATGACTTACAACTAATTTTAGAGGCTATATTTTACTATATATATTAAGGTGTTAAATCTATGTTAAGGTTTTAATTGATAGTTATTTTTAAGTAATCTTTAGGGTTTTGTAGTATAATAGAGTATTGTAATTACTATATATAACTATAATAAAAGTACTAATACAAGGAGTGGATATAGATGCAGCCATTTCGATTTATACACTGTGGTGACCTGCATTTAGGGGCACCCTTCCAATATGCTACAGGTATTAGCCGCGCCGTTGATCGCGCCGTGAGCGAAGCTACCTATGTAGCCTTTGATACAATTATTGACACTGCTATCGATGAGCATGTTCATGCTGTTGTGATAGCTGGTGATATTTATAATAGCGAAGACCATAATTTAGAGGCTCAAGTGCGCTTTGTACGTGCCATGTATCGCTTGGCCGAGCATCGCATTGCAGTTTATATGGTGCAAGGTAATCATGACCCTGCTGAAAGCTGGAAGGCTCAATTACAGATGCCTGACAATGTGCATGTATTCTCTAGTGAACAAGTACAACGTTTCCCATTAATTGTTAACAATATAGAAATTGGTGGCGTTTACGGCATTAGCTGTGGCCATGGTAATGAAAGCGACAATTATGCGCGTCAATACCGCGCCTTTGAACGTGATGAGTTTTCTCTTGCTGTTATGCATGGTACAGTTGGCTCTAGTGCGGGCTCTGAAAATCATAATGTAACTGGTCCATGTAGTTTAACAGATCTAGCAGAAGCAGCTATGGACTATTGGGCGTTAGGACACATTCATAAATCCCAAGTGCTCAGTGAGGAACCTCTTGTTGCATATGCCGGTAATCCGCAAGGCTTACACCGTAAAGAAACAGGTCCTAAAGGGTGCTATTTAGTTTCTGTATCTCACAATGGTCATTGTGAACCGAGATTTATTGAAACTAGTGCCATTCGTTTTGAGGAAATCAAAATCGATATTGCGGGTATGCAAAATGAATCTGATTTATTGGAAATTTTGCGCCATAAAAAAGAAAACTTGCGTAAACAGTATAAGAAAAACATTTTACTTTCTATTGTTCTCGTAGGCACAGGACCATTGCATCGTTTATGTACCCAAGAAGGTGTGCGGAAATTATGGTTGCAAGAGTCTCAAAGCGAAGAGAAGAGTAAATCTATATTCGTTATGCCGTATCGCATTATTTCCACTACACGGCCTAGTATTAATTTAGCGGAGCGTAGATTGTTATCTGATGTGGTAGGTGATTATTTGCGCGCCTATGACGATATGGTTGATGGCAATGCGGTACAGACGGCTCGTCAAATTTTGGCTGAACGTCCTGAGTTTAAACGCTTAGGGGTATATGCCGATTTGTTGAGTGATGAGTTATTGTTGCGCGCCTTGAAGCGCTGTGAAATTGAAGGTGTTACTGTATTGATGGGGGCTAACGATGAACATTAAACGCATACGATTTGATGAATTTGGCCCGTATCGCGACTGGTCTTTCACTACGGGAAATCATGGTGTTCAGCTCATGTATGGCCCTAATGAAAGTGGCAAAACCTCCTTGCTTGAAGGGATGCGCACACTTCTATTCGGCGGTACGCATAAGGCTTATGGGCCTATGACGGGTGCCCTTGATGTAGAGCGTAATGGTGAAAGCTACTACATTGGTCGTAAGGGTAAACAACTAGACTTTTACAGTCCTGGAAATCCAGCCATTCATGAGGAGCCAGCTCAACACTGGTGGCATGGTATTGATAAAAAAACATATAACCGAATTTTTGCATTGACCCTTGATGATTTACAAGGCCTCGATGTGTTGCAAGAAGTAGAGGTTCGGTCTCGTTTCTTCGGCGCTGAAGGGGGCGAGCATTTAGGTTCGGTCGTAAAAGATGTGGAAAAAGGCGCTACTGATCTATTAGTAGCTTCCTCCAATGGTAAACGGCGCATCAATGTGTTGATGGATGAGCTTAAAGAAAATCGTCAAAAATTAAGCCATTTAGCCGAACATGAAACGCAATATGTAGAATTGCAAAAAGCCTTTCACAGTACGGAACAGACTGAAGCAGAATTACAAGGTCAGTTGCAAGAGTGGAAGGAATACCGCGATGGTATAGACGTTGTATTGCGCGCGTGGGATACGTATCGCCGTAGCGAAGAAGCGCGTATGCACATGCAGCAGTATAATAGTGAGCTTGCTTTGAGTCGTGATGAGTTCCTTCGCATCGATGAGGAAATCAAACGCGCTCGAGACAATATGCAACTGTGGCAAGAGAAGGAAGCGGCCTTAATGCCGGCTAACTTTAGTCCTGATAGTCCGTTTGGCACATATGGTCAAGATATTGAAGACCTCATCCAACAAGGGGCTAAATGGGAACAATTGCGCCGTGAGTGTGAAGAAGGTGATGCGTACATCTTTAAGGTACGGGAACAACTAGAATTTTCTCGTTCTATGCATTCTGCATGGCGTGATGATGAGCCGATGGCTGATGATGTGAATTGGTTTGAAGGTGAGCGTTTAGCAAGTCGCTTGCGTACTGCTAAAGACCAATTATTGCATTGGCAAGACCGTAAACCTGCTGAGGCATCTGATGATTTGCCAGCAGCTAACCTTGATGGAGCATCCTTGCCAAATTACAGTGAAGCGGATTTGGCAAAAAAAGAGCATCTTGAACGTGAATTAGAACTTATCTTGATGGATATAGATCGAGTTACGCAAAAACGAGATAGCTATGGTCCAGATGCACAACCGAGTCATTTGCCAAAATGGTTACAACGCATTAGCGGCGTAGCAGCCGTTATTGGTGTACTACTTGTATTAGCGGGCCTCTTAGTATTGGAGTCCGTCCTATATACAATTGGTGGCTTTATATTATTAATCCTATCGATGGCATTGTTCTGGTATGCAACATGGAAACGCCATAATGGTAATTCCGATGTATCTAAACTGAACTATGAGTTACAAATCTTGTCCTCTCGTAAATCTGATGTAGAACATCAGTTAGAGGCAATTGTTAAAGCTGCAACACCTGTAGCGAGCCCTATTCCATCCATAGAAGGGGCGGCGCATCTTGATCGTTGGATTCAAGAAGGTCATACATTACAAGCTATTTATGATGAAGCCCTTGCAGCTTGGCAGAATTGGTTACCTCAAGGGGCTGCGAAGAGTCTTAACGAAGATGATTTCTTTGGCCTCAAACAAGAGTATGATCAATATCATGAACAATTGCGCACCATTGAAGGTTATGAAAAGCGATTAGCTGAGCATAAAGAAGGGTTGCGCGTTATTGAAGATCAAGCGATGACCTTGTGGTATAACCTTGGTGTTGAAGCGCCAGTATCTCCAACAGAGTTAAAACGTATTTATAATCAATATAAAAACTTCCAACAAAATAAAATTGTATGGGAACAAAAGGAAGCACAACGTAAAAGCTTCCGCAATGAGTACGATAACTGGCACCGCAAAGAAAAAGAATTGCTACTTCGTCAACAAGAGCTCTTGCACAAGGCGGGTATGGAAAGCTCCAACGAATATCGTCAACATCTTATTGATGAAGATCAATACAAGCAATGGCAAACCATTTACAAACAAAGTCAGGTTCAGTTAGACTTACTAGCACCTGATGCGGAGAATAGAGATTTGTTCTATCGACGCTTGCGTGAAGGCAATAAGGATAATTGGCTTGATGAATTGGCGCATTCTGAACGAGAAATAGCATCCATTGAAGACAAGTTGGCAATCTTATATGAGCGCCGTGGTCAAATTGTAGAGTCTATGCGTGCCCTAGGTTCTGACCAAGAGCAACACCAAATGCTTCAAGAACGTGAAGCATTACAAAATGAACTGGAATCTGCTCTTGAAGATTGGGCTACACAAGTGTTGATGAGCCACTGCATGGATAAGGCTCAACAATCGTACGAGCAAGAAAAACAGCCTCATATGCTAGAACTTGCATCCTCTTATATAGAACGGTTAACTGGTGGCATGTATATCTTCGATATCCTCGGTATCAATGAAGGGGTGGCCTTGGTTAATGGCAATGGAGAGCGATTAGAGCTTAAGTACTGGTCTAGCGGCTTGGCTGACCAAGTATACTTGGCATTGCGCCTAGCATTAGCTAAGGTATTTTCTTACCAAGTTGAGTCCTTGCCAATCATATTAGACGATATTCTCGTACGATTTGATGAAAACCGTCAACGTAGTGCGTTGGAATTATTAGCGGAAATCGGAAAGAACCAACAAATCTGGCTATTTACGTGCCAACGGTCTGTATTTGATATGGCTCAATCTATTACAGGCATTGATTGCCATAGATTAAGTCGAAATTAAACATTGATTGCTACTGATTAAGTCGCAACTAAATTGAACCCCTGTGAAGGTGTTTAGCTTTCACAGGGAATATTCATAGTGATGATATATGTGATGTAACTAAAGTAACTGTTTTAGTTATCATAGTGTGTTAGTATAGATTAGAAAGAAAGGGGTTGAGTACTTGAATACAGCATATTTAGATATGATCCAAGGGAAGAACCCTGGTGTGACACCTGTATGGTATATGCGCCAAGCTGGTCGTAGCCAAGCGGAATATCGCAAAATTAAAGAAAAATATACGCTCTTTGAAATTACAAAAGAGCCTGAGTTATGCGCTCGCGTTACGGAGCTGCCTGTAAAAGAATACGGTGTGGATGCTGCAATTCTTTACAAGGATATTATGAGTCCTATGGTCGGCATGAATGTAAAGGTAGAACTCAAGGCTGGTGTGGGCCCTGTGTTTAATACACCGATTCGCTCCATGGCTGATGTAGATAAATTAGATACCTTTGATCCTACAAAGGTAGATTATATTGGAAAAACAATTACACTGTTAACATCTGGTATGCTCGACGTTCCGCTCATCGGGTTCTGTGGCGCACCGTTTACGATTGCGTCTTACCTCATCGAAGGGGGACCAACAAAGAATTATAATAAGACTCGTGGCATGCTCATTGGTGCGCCTGATGTGTGGAATGCATTGATGACAAAGTTAGCGGATATGTCCATTGAGTACTTGTCTATGCAAGCCGAAGCAGGTGCGAATGCGCTACAAATCTTCGACTCTTGGGTAGGCGCTGTGAATGCGGACCAATATAAACAAGGTATTTATCCTCATATGGAACGCATTATTAAGACTGTAAAAGAACGATACCCGCATTTACCTATGGCTATGAATGGTGTTGGTACCGATCATTTAGTATCTATTTGGTCTCATTTGCCATTGGATGTAATCGCCCTTGATTGGCGTAGCTCTATCGTTATGGCTAATGAACGAGGCGTAACACAAACGGTACAAGGCAATCTAGATCCAGCGTATCTATTCGCCGATGAAAAAACATTAGCTCACGAAGTAGATCGTATTTTACTTGATGGTGTTCGTTACGGTCGCCATATCTTTAACTTAGGTCATGGCGTATTCCCAGAAGCGGATCCTAAAAAGCTTCATTGGCTCACAGACTATGTACATGAACGTAGTCGTGAACTATGGGCTCAAGAGGGGTAATCTAGTGAACATTGAGAAAAAAGGATTATTATTTTTATCCTATGGTAGCCCTTCAAGTAAGGATGATTTAGTGCCATATATGACGAGCATTCGTCATGGTCGTGTACCTACAGAAGCTGAGGTTGCTAATCTTACACGTCGCTATGATGCAATTGGACAATGGTCTAATGTAGAATTACAAACAATGGCAGAGCGTCAATATGAAACATTGATTACATTGTTACCATCTATGCCATCAGCTATTGGCTATCTTCATATGAAACCTTCGATTGCTGATGCGGTAGATGATTTAGTCCAACAAGGTGTAGAACACATCGTTGCTATCGTAACGGCTCCATTTTTTACGTCTCTTGGTACAGGGGCCTATGAGAAGCAAGTACAAGCTGCCATTGGTACTCATCAAGGTGTAACATTTGATGTGATTCGCTCCTGGTGGGATCAACCACCATTTATGGAATATTGGGTAAAAGCCGTTTCGGATTGTATCAATGATACTAACGATGTATTTGTAATTTTTAGTGCTCATAGTATACCGCTTATTAATAGCCACAATGGAGATTCTTATGCGTTAGCTTTAGAGAAAAGTGCCCGAGAAATCGCAGAACGTTGTGGTTTATCTAATTGGTCTGTGGCTTGGCAGAGTGCGGCCCTACATGGTCAATGGTTAGGTCCTACCGTAGAAGAGGCTATCAATCAAGCTCTACGTAATGGTGCGATACATATCGCCTTTGTACCATTTGGCTTTGTCAGCAATCATGTAGAGGTGTTGTACGATAATGATGTGGAGTGTAAAGAACTCGTTGATGCGGGCGGCGCTGTATATATGCGTGCACAGATGCCGAATTGTAATGAAACATTCTTACAAGCTATGGCGAGTGCAATATTAGAAAGGATTCATTCGTGAATGTAACAATTGTGGGCGGTGGCCTAACAGGATTGACAGCGGCTTATTATTTAGGTCATGCTAAGCCAGAGTGGAATATTACTCTTTACGAACAAGCACCACGATTTGGTGGGAAAATACAAACACAACGGGTTGATGATTTCGTAGTGGAACTAGGGCCCGACTCGTATTTAGGCCGTAAAACAGAAATGACGGACCTAATCTATGATCTCGGCTTAGGTGATACCCTTGTGTCGAATGAAACAGGGCAAGCCTTTGTATATGACAAGGGTTCAATCCATCCTATTCCAGGGGGCTCCATTATGGGGATTCCAACGGAAATGATGCCCTTTGTGAAAGCAACGCTCATTTCGTGGCCTGGGAAACTGCGTGCTGGTTTAGATTACTTTAAAAAGCCCTACCAACTTGATAAAAATGGTGACGTATCCATTGGTCATTTCTTTAAATACCATTTGGGACAAGAAATGATGGATAAGCTTATCGAACCACTATTAGCTGGTATCTATGGTGGCGATATCTATAAAATCAGTTTATTGTCTACGTTCCCTCATTTTATTCAAGTAGAACAAAAATATGGGAATATGGTAAAAGGTATGATGGCTGCTAAGATGGGCCACTCCAAAGCGGGGGTTACTAAAGCGGCTAAAGGTGCTGTTGCTGAAGGTGACGTACCGCGTGCTGGTAAAGGGACTATGACAGACCGTCAATTTGAAAGTCATGAAGCGAAGTCCATTAAGGCACAAGCCGATATGGTAAGTCGTAAGGGCACTGCTGCTCAATCTGGTATGTTCCGTCAATTGACAGGTGGCCTTGAAAGCGTTATTACTGCCATCGTTGAAGCAATGCCTAGCAATGTACAGTTACATACAGGGACACTAGTATCTAATATTCGATATGTTGAAGGTATGTATGCTATCGATGTGGTGAATTCTGTAAACAATGCTTGTGGCTGTCAATCTACTACAGATTCAGCTACAGAGGTTCTTCTCGATAAAGCTCCTGCTATAGCGGATCATGTGATTATCTCTACTCCACCTGCGACGTATACGCAATGGTTTAAGGATGATGCCGGCTTTGATTTCTTGCGCTCCATGGAGCAATCTAGTTGCGCTATTGCCATCATGGCCTTTGATAAAAGTACCTTTGATGGTGAGTTAAAAGGCTCCGGTCTGTTGATTACACGCAATACAGATACACCTCTTACGGCATGTACTATCCTTAATCAAAAGTGGCCTCAAACAACGCCTGACGACAAAATCGTATTGCGCGTCTTTATTGGTAAACCTGGCAATGATGTAGTAGAACATCTCAATGATGAGGAACTTTCAGAATTAGCGGTAAAAGAAATACAACGCATTATGAATTTCTCTACGCAACCTGAATGGGTTCGCATTAATCGTCTCATTCACTGTATGCCGCAATATAATGTGGGGCATCGGGCAGGCATTAAAGCTGTACGTGAGCACGTAGCTGAACATTATCCAAATTTGCACCTCATTGGTACGCCATTTGATGGTATCGGTATTCCTGACGGTGTAAAACAAGCGAAAGAACTCGTACAGTCTATTGTAGGCAGTAATGAAAACTAATATTAGTAAATAATTATAAGAAAAGACTCCATATGCTATAATAGTATATGGAGTCTTTTCGATTCTTATAGTAATAAAAATATATCATTTTAATATAATCACCATAGATAGGAGTGATCACAATGGGGAAAGCAATCCCTACAGTAGAAGGTTGGCATAGCCAACACATGGTATTTGCCATGGACTTTAGCGCATGGAACTGCTTTACAGCTGAAGAAAAAGCAGAAGCACGCAACGAATTAAAAGCATTCTTAGCGGACCTTGAGGCTAAACATCAAGCTAAAGAAGGTAGCTATGCATTCTATGATTGCAATGGCGCAAAAGGGGATTTGATTCTATGGATTCTTGGTCCATCCCTTGAATACTTGGCGCAAGTAGAACGCAAGTTCCGCCGCCTTGCGATTGCAAGCGTATTAGTTCAAACATACTCTTACACATCTGTAACAGAAGTAAGTGCTTATGTTAAGGCTAAACTCGATACAGAAGAAGTTAACCAAAAACTGTACCCTCATGTACCTCGCGATAAATATATTTGCTTCTATAACATGAGCAAAAAACGTGAAGGCGTTGATAACTGGTTCATGCTACCACCTCAAGAACGCGGTGCGTTGATGAAATCTCATGGCGAACTTGGTAAAACATACTTAGACGTTCTATCTGAATTCACTACAGGTGGCTGCGGCTTAGACGACTGGGAATGGGGCATTACCATCTTCAGTAACGACGACATTCAATTCAAAAAAATCGTATACGATATGCGCTTTGAAGTAGCCAGTGCAAAATACGGCATCTTCAGCGACTTCTACGTTGGTACCATCATCGACGATGCACTATTAGAAGAAATCTTTGGATAATAAAAAAAGGGACTGCCTAGCAGTCCCTTTATTCTAATTTGACGATATATATCTTTAACTCTATAATATAAATAGATAGTCAGACGAGTAGGAACGTCAGGCGCATCTCAAAA
>OGKM01000911.1_pt1 | contig 10926 bp, 3 predicted proteins | sample 1572501 | NCBI WGS metagenome assembly OGKM01 (sample SAMEA2582154, study PRJEB24529) | metagenome | biome: Human gut stool | place: China | collected 2011
CATATTCTATATATTCAAATAAATAAAAAATTGATGTAGCTAAAAAAGAAACTATAGCTACTTTTATTAGTGTAATAATAAATTTCATTATTCTCCTTTAGAAGGCTTATCTCTATTTATGCTTTCTTTATTATAATCAACAGCATTATTAACTGATGAAGATATAAATTTGGTCATTGTATCACTCAAGCCAAGTTTTTTACCTAACCCCTCAATGCTCATTGATATGCTATTAGATTTACCAGAATCATAAAAAGCATCGTTAGCACCTTTACCATCTTTAACAATCCCTTTCAATGTATCAAGTCCTAAAGATTGCAATGGGTTTGCCGTATAAAAAGCGGAATCACAAGCTGCATTTACACCAACATTATATACAGAGCCCAAAACATCTGCTGGATTAGATAAACTTTTCGAGCCATCCATATAATAAAACGACTCACCTGCGACCCCTGCACCAGTACTGACACCAAGTGCTGTCTTATATGGTTTAGGCATTGAAGCTATAGCTTTCCCAGTATCAACAACCAACTCAGCTGGTCGATAAGAATAATAAATCCCTTGACTCACTAATTCCCGAGTTCCTTCAATACCTTCTCGTGCCGCTATTTTAGCTGTATTAACTCCTTTCGCAATAGCATCCGCATACGCAAGCTGTCCGTTGATATAGGCATTTGCTGCTTCTGTTGAAGCGGTATTTGATGAGAGTTGTAACTGACCATCTTCTCCTTTCACATGGAAAAGTGCTTTACGAGCAAGTGTTGTTTCACTACGTTGGAAACCAGATAACGCTATATTTTCTGGTAAACTTCATTCGTGAGCTTGCCTCGGGATTTTGCTAACCCCAGAACTATAATAGATTGTAATGGCACAAGCGTGGACGCTTGCGCCATCAGAGGGGCGCTATCAAGGTGATATTCTTAAAGCACCTTTCATCTTCTTTTTAAATTATCTGAAATAAATATAGATAAAAAGAGTAAAGGAAATCCCTTACTAAACACATTAAAGAAAAATAAAACAATGTCTTTTATTTCACTTAAAGATATTTCTCCCCAATTTAATATATAGGATATAAGAATTAAAAATAACGAAAACCCAATAAAGCAAACTAAGGATGCAAAAAATGTAAAAATCAAGTACTGGAATAACCTACTTAGCATCATTCCCACCTTTTAACCAGCTATTTATTTTGGGCTCATTCTTCTCCAACTTATTATTTATATATTCACTAGACAATGAATCTCCAATAGTTCCTATTTTAGTAGGAATATATTTATATTCTTCATTTAAAAGATTATAAAATTTTTGATTTCTATATAATGGTTCATAATAATCTTTATTTCTACTAACATTACCAACCAGTACTCTAAATCCTAATTTTTCGATTCCTTTCCCTATACCTCCACCGACTAATGTTGCTATACCGGATGAAGCGGCTTTATAACCAGCATGTTTAACTGGCTCATCATTTTCTTCAAAATATCCCTGAACACCTCCGCTAACAGAGTTAATAGCTAATGTTGTTCCAAATTTTGTTCCTCCCGCAACAAAACCAGTTCCTGCACTCCATGCCAGATCGCTCATCGAAGTCTCTTTCCCACTTAATGAATTTCCAAGATAAGTAAATCCCATACTTGTACCCGAATTCACCACCTTTTCAGTCAAAATAGGGTGTGCTTTAGCAAAATCCCCAACTTTCGCTGTTGCAGAAACCACTTTGTTTGGTAAGTTCAATGTATTAACAGTTGCTGGCAATTTGCTTAATGCATTTGAAAGTACACCAACGCCATAAATCATCGAGGCTGACTCCAGCCCATCCTTAACTGAATAAGCTATTTTCCCATTCGCTGAATTTTTATAATTCTCAGGAGCATCAAGTTCGTTCTTGACAGTATAATACATCTCTTCATCACGAGAATGTTTTTCAGAACGCCATCCTAGCCAGTTCTTACTCTCTTCTGGCAAAGTATTCACTGCTTGCGATCTTTGCGCATCCGTACCTGCAAAAGGGAAATGACCATAATCTCGTTTTGGTACAGGATCGTTTATTAAATATTCTGATTCAAAACGATTTTGAGCATTAACCAGTGATGTTGGTGATGCCAATTTATAACCTGATGCGGTATTCCCCGTAACAGTTTCTATATAATAACGATCTACATAGCTTAAAAATGCCTCTCTTTCCTTGCTATTTAAGGAATTTGGATCTTTTCTAAATTTATCCAAGAGAATATCACTACGCTGATCTGATTCAATTAAATCTCTAAACTCCAATTTTTCTTTGTTTGTTAATTTTTCTCCACGATGATATTTTGTTTTTAACGCATTTAATCTCGCTCTTGATGCATCACTCAAGAAATTATTCTCCACCGCATTCTTAGCTGTAGTTAGTCCTACACCAATTCCTTGACTACTATTTGCTGCCACTCCACCCACTAAAGCACCGGCTGCTTGACTAACAGAAGATACGACTTCTTTTTCTTCTCGATTAAGTTGGCTCGGCTTTTTACCATAAAGCTCTTTTGCAATTACATCAGCCATCACCTCACTCGCTAAAGCACCACCAGCTCCCGCTGCAGCATTTTGATTTGCGGAGTAAGCTTCCACCGCACCCCAAACTGCATGGGCAACCTTATTAGCCATAGGGCTACCCTCAGTGGCTAGCTTAATTTGATGATTTATTTCTGGCGAAAGTGCGGAGGTAGCAATACCCGCTGCTGGCAAACCACCCAATGCTGCAGAAATGGCATTCATGGCACCATCAATTTTTCGCTTATATTCTCCTCCAGTTTGCCACTTGTCTGCTTCATTATTAGCCGTTATCAGATTTTGATTCGCGGTATTTAATGCGGTTTCATTTTCTTTGCTTGGGTTAGCTTTATACGCACGATCAGCAACTTCTTGAGCAGCTTGTGCTTCACGTTGTTTAGCAACAGCTTCTTCACCTAATTTATTTGCAATTGCATTCCCAGCAGCATTCGCAGTTTGAACAAATCCTTTTGTTGCCTCCACCTGTATATTAAGTTCTTTTTGTAAGGCATTCTTATCAAAACGATTTTCTAATTTACCACTTTGACTTTCTGCATTATCAGTACTGATATCGGTTTTAATTGCTGCAAGTGTCTCAGTGATGGATTGCCCTGTACGTGCTTGTTGTGCGTTTTCATTACGAATTTCAATATTTTGAGTATTGATACCGCTTTTAGTCACGCTATTTTGATTATCACTTTCGCGACCATAACCTACACTACCAGAAATACCATTTTTCTCTTGACCAGTCCATCCGCCATTTGCATCTCCCTTAGCAGATATACCTATTGAAGAACCTTTATAAGATGAGTGGTTTTCAATATCACTATGGCTTAATGTACCAGTACTAAATTGATTTAATCCTAAGCTTTCAGCTTGTTGAGTTGAAGTAATGATCGCACCTTTTAAATCTGTGTGATTTTTTACATTCACATCATAGCCTTCATCACCCGCATAGATCCCAGCTTGTTCATTCACGCTTGCATGTTCAGAATTGATTTTTGATTTACTAAAACCGGCACTAGCTGAAAAGCCATAACCAATTGTGACACTACCTTGCATATTCATCTGTTTACCATGGTAGCTAGATTTATCTTGCAAGCTCTCGATATTGAGGTTTTCCGCATCCAATTCAACACGTTTACCCTTCACTTGACTGCCTGCAAGAGTGACATCACCACCTGCATTAATCACGGTTTTACTTTGACTATCACCTACATGGCTAGCAACATAAGTAGTTTCATCACCATTACCGTAACCTTTACCATAGTTTCCACCTACAGTTAATCCAGCTGAAACACCTTTTCCAATATCAATAGCAACCCCAGCGTTAAATCCACTGGATTTGTTAGTACTACGCTCTTGATGTGTTTGCTCTGCTGCTTTGATATTTACTTGATTATCAGCAATTAAAGTTGTTCCTTGTTTTCCCCATATATCAGATCCAACAACATCAATATTTGATGCTTTACCCGCTCCTGTAGCGATGATATTCACTTTACCGCCAGCATTGACTTGAGACTTAGCAGCAGTATTACCCACAGTATGTGTTCTGGATTCACTTTGTTGTTGACCATAAGTGATTGAAATTTTGAGCCCCGTAGAACCACCAGCGGCTTGCCCAGCACCACTAGCCGCACCAGCTAACTCACCTAGAGCTTGGCCTGCTTGAACCACGTTATATGCGCTATTCGCTGCTGTCATTGCATTTACTCGAGCATGTTTACTTTTCCCTATCATTTCAGCTGATTTAGCGACTCCCTGAATAGCTGAAATCACTGGAGAACTTAAGGAAATAGTAACGCCTTTTTGCTGAAAAGTTTGCTTAGTATTCGTTTCATATTTATTATCTGCTGCTTTAATTTCAGCTTTTTGAGCTAGAATATTTACATCACCTTCTATCGCTTTCACAGTACTCGCTGTTTGTGCGTATGATTGCTCAGCAATCATTGTAGTATTACCCTTGAGGCTACCAACTTGACTACTTTGGGCATAAAGCTTAGTTTGGTCACTTTCCGTGGTTTGTTTTTGGGTACCAAAAGCAACCCCTATACCAGCACCTAGCATCCCTGATTTTTTCTTGCTATAAAAATCATCAGAGTAAACTCGGTTCTCAGCCTCACGAATATCAATATTCTTACCCTTCACCGTCAAGCCATTACCTGCAGCCACATTTGAGCCCTGAATAGTGACATTACCTTTGCTTGAATGAAGATAAATCTTATCTGCATCTAAATTTGAGGCTTCCGCAACATCATAATCGTGTTTATGTCGATAAACTTCTGTCGTTGAGCTTGTTAAACCTCTAGATTTACTTTTGGATGCACTCGACAACTGCTCTTTATAACGTGCTTCTTGAATATTGATATTACCGTCAGAAAGTACATTCATGGTGCCATTACTGGTTACCGAAACACCTCGCATTTCAACCGCACTTTTACCTACAGCATCAAGATTTCCTGTAACATTTAACTGACTGCCAACTTCTTGTTTTTGATCAAGCTTATAGTAATTATCTGCATTTGGTACGTAATGCTCTTTATTTTCAGTTTCTACCGTACCAAAATTCAATGCTTTACCTGCAGAGAAAACCACATTTCCATTCACATCTACATTTGCACCTTTTACAGTAATATTTTCAGTCGCAATAAAGCTAGCACTGCCTTTTTTGTTATCATTGCCAACCTTTACAGATGCTTGTTGTGTTAGTGATTTTTGGTAAAAATCAGGTGTGTTTTCTGTTTCACTCGTGGTACTTTCAATATTAATATGCTTTCCTTGAGCAACTAAATGATCTGTTGCATTTAACTCTCCACCAAGATTATTGAGCATATTTTTAGCTACCAAATAAAGTTCTCGACCCTGTAAGCGACCACCTAAGTTCTCAATATTATTTGCGGCTAAGCCTGTTAGATTACGTCCAGAAATTACGCCACTATTTTGTACATCACCTTTGATATTCATAATGACATCATTGGCAGAAATCACTGCACCTCGACTATCAATATCGGTATTACGTCCAACAACGTAAACCTGTGGCACTAATACTTCTTTCTTAGAACCATCTTTTAAAGTCACTTCACGTTTTACCATCCAAACCATATCAGAAGTTAACTCTTTCATCTGAGAAGATGTCAAAGCAACGCCTGGTACTAAATTCATTTTTTGGGCGTAGTATGCCCCGTTATCCATCAAGGCTTTATATTGGTCATAATCGGAAGAGTAATTTTCTAGAAAACGTCTACCAGTGAGCTGATTAATTTGTTCGTTTACTAAACGTTGTTCATAAAAACCATCGCCCAAACGTTTAAGCATATTTTGTGGATCATTGCGCAACTGTTTGAACATATAATCAGAACTGAGCCATTTAGATTTCTGTGTAAAACGCGGATCTGTTTCAACCAAAAACTGTCCTGATACCTCAGGGTTGATTTTATAAAGGCTTGCCTGTGGCAATGAAATATCTGGTAAATGCGTTTTGATATCAAGGTTATCTTTATTTTTCATCACTCCAGACGTGATTGCTTCTAGATTAACGCGGTGAACATTTAAATCTGTATTTAAAGGTGTTTTCTCCGCTAATGAAATGCCTTGGAAATCTGATTTATCCCCAACAATTATGCCAGTAGACTCCACCGGCTCACCTATTTTTAAAAGTTCCAGCCCAAATTTGAACGGTTCGACAGGTAAGAGGCGGTCAATTTTTTGTTCATCTCCTCCATACACAGCCCAAACTTTTTTACCTCTCGAACCATGATGACGATGTTCTTTTTTAATATCTTTTTTCAAACCGATATCTCGACGATGAATTTCACCATCAACATCAATATTACTCAGTTTTAGTAATCCTTGACTTACTGTACTGACGGGTTCCTTAATCGCCTTATCCGCTAAATATAAGGTGTCACCAATCACAATTCGAGAGTGTTTATTCGTATACTCCCCCCCTTCCAAATGTAAAGATTGCCCGATAAGCAATTTACTGGGATCTTGGTGTTCAATGGTATTAGTATCTGTGGTTCGAATGTAATCTTGTTTCAGCCAATTTCGAGCTGCCACAGCTTTACGTCCATCATTGAAACGAAAATATTGATTGCTATTATGACGACTATTATTAACATGATCTAAATAACCCTCACCTTTTTCTCCTTCATTACTATAATAAGTCGCACTACTATCAAATGGGGAATAAGTAACAAAATGATTTTTAGTATATTTATGTCCTAACCTTAAATGTAAATCGTGGTTTAGCAGACGATTTGTTTTAATCCAACCACTTCCTAAAGCTTCAATGGTTGCACTACCGTTATCAATGCTATTTGCATAACCAGTTGCTTGATTATTGTCATTTAACTGTCCACCAATATAGATATTACCTAAACTCATAATAAGTGAATGGTTACGGTTTACTAAATTACTGACACCTAAATCAAGTCTCTCGCGAGCAGCGATAGTCGCTGCTGTTCCGTCAGTGTTCTCAAGATTATTTAAATTATTTGCTTGAATGGCAAGATGACTACCATAAATACGTGCAGTACCGATATTATTGACATCATTGGCTTTAATCACTGTGGTGTCACCATCTATTAAACCAAAGTTATCCAGTTTATTGGCTTGAATGCGAGTGTTTATCGAGGAAATTTCTGCATTAGCATTATTTTGAATAGTAGATCCTTCAACTGATGCTGAATTACCTACCACAAGGTTGGAATTATTAACAAAATCACCTTTTGTTTTAAAAGTAAGATTATTGCCTACACCAAAGGCTTTATTTAGGGTAAAGCTATCATTTAACTCAATACCCAAATCTCCTTTTGTTCTAATCGAACCTTCATCCGCTAATGTTTTGGCTTGTAATGTTGTGCCAATCACCGATTCAATTTTTCCTAGTGCATTATTTACAACCAAGGTTAAATCTGGATTTACAATATCAACTCGACCAGCCGATAAAATCTCACCTTGTTGGTTATCAAGAGATTGATTAACTGTAATATTTGCTGATTTTCCTGCATAAATACCACCAGATTGGTTTTCAATATGCTCTGCATTTATTACTAAATTAGTTGTTTGAATACCTTGAGTAGGGGTATCTTGTTTAGCTTTTGTATTTTTATTATTTACATTTGTAACATTTAACACTAAACGATTTGTTGCACTAACCAAAGAGCCTTTATCACCTTCAGACTGGTTATCCATCTTGGTCAAATTTAATGTTGCATTCACACTTTGAACAATGCCACCTTTGTTATTTAAATTTGTACCAGATAATGTTAAATCCTGAGATGAAATTACACCTTGTGCATTATTTATTGCAGCAGAAGAAATCGCTGCTGTTTTCGCTGAAATATCACCTTGTGTATTATTCAAATTTTGGGTTTGAATCGTTAAATCAGACTCTCCCTGAATCACTCCTTTAAGGTTATTTAAATCATTTGCAAGCAATGTCGCACGAGAAACAGATGAAATAATGCCATCTTGGTTGTGTAAATTTTCTGTCTTTAATGATAGTTCACCTTGGTTATAAACAATACCACGCTGATTATTAAATTGATTAACTGATAAATCTGCGCGATTTCCGACAATTAACTTCCCTTCCTCATTATTAACTTGCTGTGCAGCCAATAAAACCTGTCCACCTAACATTTCACCTTTTTGGTTATTCAAGGTTGAAGTACTAATATCAAGACTATTTTTTCCAAATAAATAACCAGATTGAGACTCTATATGTCCTGCATTTGTGTTAAGTTTCACACCTTGATTTGACCAAATCACACCTTGATTATTTTGAATTAATGGCGTTTGAACAGAAAGCGTACCTTCTGCGACAATTTTTCCTTCAGTATTGTCTAATCCCTTTTGTACATTTAATGCAAAAGCTTCGGCGCCACGTTGAATCCAACTGCCCTGATGATTATTAAGTTGAACACTATCCACCACAAAATGATCAGCATTCAAATGTGCATTTTCAGTTGAAATAAGATTTGGGTTGCTTAATGTTGTTTTTCCTTCGCTATATAGCGTTGTTTTATTCAGATTTAAAGCTGATTGAGCAGATTGGAGAGCGATGCGATCTCCACTTAATTGACTATCAGATAAATCAACCATTTCCGCTCTCACATTAATCTCACCACTCGCTAGATGTTTTGCTTTGGATGAAATGGTCTTTTCAGCTGAAAGAGTAAGATTTGCACCTTGTGCATGTTGAGTATCTAGAGAACGAATCTCACCTTGCGTAGTATCCTGTACCGTAACGCCAGCAGCAACTAAAGCACCACTTTTTACTTCAATATTTTTTGCCTGATACTGAATATCGCCCTTAGCAACAGTTTCACCGGTTTGAGTAACTTTATCCTTAGCTTGAACAAAGCTCCCCCCTTGATGTGAAACAATTGAACCATGCTGCTCTACTCGAGTTTGTGAGCGCAATGCAACATTCCCCTGTTTAGTTTCAACTTTACCTTTATTTTCAATAACCTTTTCTGCATTAAGATCAGCTTGGTGAGTTGCGCTAATTACCCCTTCATTAACAATACGTCCTTGACTATCAATCTTCACATCACCCGCTGATGCACCAATATGCCCCGCATTGCGTACACCAAGACCTTGGCCGTTATCCACTAAATGGATTTTTTCAGCATACATCCCACCTAATTGGCTCACATCCACACTGTAGCTTTGGTTTTCGCCTTGGGTATCAGAAGTGCGGTCAGTGTTGTCAGTATTTTTATCACCCACGTACACAACTGAATCATTGGTACGGTCAACATTGTTTTTACCCGTGGTAACTTTAATCCCTTTCTTCGACCAAACCCCACCTTTGATTTCGGCTTTCTCCGCGATAATATCGGTGTAATCAGATTGACTGTTATCCATCCCTTTTTGGCCAACAGTCACCTTACCGCCTTTTACGCGATAGCCTTTCAACTCACCATTTTCTACATCAGCTTTACCGGTTGTCAGCGTGGTACGTCCAGCATTAATCACACCACAACCATCACATTGGATACCGCTTGGGTTGGCAATCACCACATCTGCTTTTTTGCCTGCGACTTCTACATAACCTTTTAAACGGCTTGGATTCGCTGAATTGACCTCGTTAAGAATGACTTTCGCTTCACCGCGAGCAAGATTCGGGTTACCTTGCACCCAGCCAGCCATTTGCGTTTGGGCTGCTTTACGGGCGTTGTTTAACACAGCGCCTTTTTCTGCCACATCAAATTGTGAATATTGGTTACGTGATACCCCACCTGCACTTGGTGTTTGAATATTTACTTGCGGTAAACCATTGCCAGTTTGAAGTACTGTGGGCTGTTGATTACCCGGTGCAGATTTATCTGCACGAATTGCCATATCCTCTGCATAAACAGAAGGCGATAAGAAGACAAAGCCTAATGCCAACATTAAGCTAAAATGAATAGGATTAAGTGAAAGTGCGGTTGAAAATAATCCTGTTTTTTCTTGTTCTGAGCTCACATTTTCACTTTGTGCTTTACCTTGAGATTTTGCTAGCTCAGATACTACGACAAGCTGATTTAATACACGGCTAAAAATCACTTTATAATGACGTTTATTCATTTTTTAATTTCCTTTAAAGTTTTAAATTCTGTTTGGTTTTAATCAATTTATTCATCTAAAAGCGTGAGCATTAAAAACGGTAGCTCACATTAAATCCGGTTGTCACATGACTGGTTCTAAATCCTTCCGGTTTTTTAATTGGAACACCCACAAAATAATCATAGTTAATGCCCCATAATTTACCGCGAAGTCCAATTGCACCACCCATTAAGCTATCACCAATTTGAAGCTCTTCTTGGCTAGAATGCACCTTACCTCGGTCAATCCCTAAATAAAGCTCATGTCCTTTATTGGCAATATCCCAACCCAACTCATTTCGCCATAACCAACCTTTTTCACCGGAAAGTGATAGCTCGCCATCAAACCCTCGCACGGTATAACGACCACCAATACTAAATTTATCTTGTTGTGTTAAAGGTGTGCCGTTCCATTGTCCATTCCAGCTGGTGTTAAAGCGGAAAGGTTGATTGCCGATAGTGAAAGGATAGGTAAAATCAATGCCTGCAGTAAAAATCTGCATACGGGAAGTCCCTTCACCAAATACTTCTTCCGGAGCGGGTAAGGCTTTATTCCCACCCGTACCACGTTTATAGTTCGCAAACAGTTGTAACACTGTTTCACCAATGTATTGGGTATGATTAAGTCCCACTTCCCAACCTGCTGTTCGACGACGTTGCACTTCAATTTCGGTATCATTGATATAGTTATGCGATTTTTTTGTCCATAACGCGGCATTCACATAGGTTTTATGAAGACTTCCACGAGATAATAAGCGACTTAAATTCGCTTTCATTTGTTGGCTTTCACCTGAATAGGTATAAG